>Ga0256836_1000492_pt1 | contig 20537 bp, 20 predicted proteins | sample 4561380metaG_FD_185974 | JGI IMG/M metagenome (GOLD analysis project Ga0256836, IMG submission 185974) | Hydrothermal vent microbial communities from Guaymas Basin, Mexico - 4561-380 | ecosystem: Environmental > Aquatic > Marine > Hydrothermal vents | place: Mexico: Guaymas Basin | collected...
TCACCGAGTATTCCCATATATCCTCCAAGACATGCACCGCACGTAGGGTTTGCAACAACTGCTCCGGCATCTATTAACGTATCGATAATTCCTTCGTGTTCTGCTTGTTTGTAAATTCTTTGAGTAGCAGGTGTTACTATCAGTCTTACTCTTTTGTGGACTTTTTTGCCTTTTAAAATTTCAGCTGCCGTTCTAAGGTCGCTTAACGTTCCGTTTGTACAGCTTCCGATATATACCTGATGAATTTCAATGTCGTCTTTTACGGCTTGAGAGATTGGTTTTCCGTTACTTGGAAGATACGGATATGCAACCATCGGTTCAAGCTCGTCTACGTTAATTTCGATTATCTTAGCATATTTAGCATCCGGGTCTGAATAGTGGATTTTCGGCTCGGCTCTTAAAGGATTGTATTTTTTTACTTCATTTAAGAATTCTTCGGTTATTTTGTCATAAGCGATAATTCCGTTTTTGGCTCCCGCTTCTATTGCCATGTTACACAAACTCATCCTATCATCCATCGGAAGGTTTTCAATCGTATCACCCGTAAATTCAAGAGCTTTGTAAAGTGCCCCGTCCACTCCTATTCTTTTAATAAGCTCTAAAATTAAGTCTTTTCCGTAAACATGTTCTTTTCTTTGTCCGGTGAAGACCACTTTTATGCTTTCCGGTATTTTAAACCAGCTTTTGCCTGTAATCATACAAAAAGCAATATCGGTAGAACCCATGCCTGTTGAAAATGCTCCTAAAGCTCCGTGGGTACATGTATGGGAATCCGCTCCAATTATTACGTCCCCCGGTATTACCAGACCTTTTTCAGGCAGAAGTCTATGTTCAATTCCCATATCTTTTTCATCAAAAAAATTTTTGAGGTTATGTTTGTAGGCAAATTCCCTGTTAATTTTTGCCTGGTTTGCGCTGGCAATATCTTTTGGCGGGATAAAATGGTCTAAAACGATTGCGAAATTATCCGGTTTTGCCAGTTTTTCGGCTCCGCTTTCTTCAAAAGCCCTTATTGAAATAGGGGTGGTAATATCGTTTCCTATAGTCATATCGACATCGCACATAATAATCTCACCAGGTTTTACTTCGCGTCCAATGTGTTCTGCGAAAATCTTTTCGGTTATCGTCATAGGCATAACAGTCCTTTTTTAATGAAATTATAGCCAATTTGATATAATAAGGAAAAAAGGCGTTAAATGGCTAAAATTTTTATCTTTATCGGAGTTATTTTTATAGTTATCGGGCTTTTAATGTATTTTTTTAAAGATTTTCCTCTTTTTCATCTGCCGGGTGATATTGTGATTGAAAAAGAAAATTTTGTATTTTATTTTCCCATTACTTCTTCGATTATTATAAGTGTCGTTTTAAGCGCTGTTTTTTATATTATATCAAGGCTGTTTCAATGAGACTTTTTATAGCAACTCCGGTTACCCTGCCTATATACGGGGCAATAAAAAAAGACCTTGAAAAATATATAGATGGAAAATGGGTTGAGGGATGGAATTTGCATTTAACCCATAAATTTATAGGGGAAGATGAGCCTGAAAAATATCAGATTCCTTTGGAAATTCCAAATGAAAAGATAAAAATCAACGGTATTGGGATGTTTGGAAATAAAATCTTATATTTAAAAGCCGATATTGAAGAGGAGGTGAATAAAGAGATAAACGAAAAATTTAATTTAATAAATGATAAACCTTTTAAACCTCATATCACATTGTGTAGAATTAAAAATATTAAAGATAAAAAATTTTTTAATGAACTTAAAAAATGGGAAGATATAAATATTGAAGTACCGTTTGAAGTTTATTTATATAAATCAACTTTAACAAAAAAAGGTCCTATATATGAAAAAATTTATAAATACTAAAGCGGTTGCCCTTAAATACAAGGCGTATGAAGATAACGCTCCTAAAATTGTGGCAAAAGGAAAGGGAGAAATAGCCAAAAAAATAATTGAAAAAGCAAAAGAGTTTGATTTGCCTATTTTTCAAAACGAACTTTTGGTGGAAAATCTGATAAAAATACAAACCGAAGAAATTCCTCCCGAACTTTATAAAGCGGTGGCGGAAGTATTCGTATGGCTTCATAAAGTAGAACAAAATGCCGAGCTTAGCAGGAGATAGATATGAATATTTCTTATGAAAGAATAGTAAAAGAAATACCGGCTAGTGTTTATATAGTGAAATTTAATTTTAAAACTGAACGGATTGAGGAGATAGACATTATAAATCATATTCCGTATTCAGGTTATGATACATCATTTTTAGAAAAGCCGCAAAATTTAAAAAAAATTGCTTTACCGGAAGATTTTGAACTTTTTATAAAAAAATTAAAAGAATTAAAATATAAAGAGAGTGTGGAATTTGTAGCAAGAATAATTTCTAAAAATAAGGTTTTTAAATTCTTAAGTGTTTATTTAAAAGTAATTAAAAAAGAAAAAGATTGTATTTATGCGCTGGGTTATAATGTTGATGTCAGTGAAAGGGAAGAGTTTGAATTAATTACTGAAAAACTTTTTAGTTACAAACATATAGGGTTTATGATATATCAGGAAAAAATAGTATTCGTAAATGACTATCTTTCAAAAAAACTTGGGATAAAAGCGGAAGATGATACATATGATATTTTTGGCTATGATGAGGAATTTGCTAAAAATATAAAAAGGCGTTTAAGAGGCGAATTTTTTGAAATGTTTTATCCTTATAGGGAATTTATTGTAAATAACAAGAAGTTCTACTGTGATGTGTTTGCTGATACCGTTATTTTTAAAGGGAAATACAGCGGTTTTGTAATAATGGTTGATAAAACGGAAAAAGTAAAAAAAGATATGTTTTTAGAAATGGTTGCGAATATTCATTCTCTGTTTTTATCCGAAAAAAATGTAGAAACCTTTTTACAAGATATTGTCGATTTAATAAATTCGAAAGGTTATAATTCTCAGATAGTGTATAAAGACAGGAAATTTGGAGAGTGTAAAAATTTATTAAGCAGAGTGGAATTTAAAGAAGATAATTTTGAATTTATAATAGAGAGTAAATATGAAAATGATTTTGAGTGTTGCGAAGATTTGGCAAAAGGTTTGGGCAGCGAAATAAAATATGCCGCAGAGTATTTGGTTTTTAATAAATATCTGGTTTTACTTAAAAAATCTTTTGATGAAAGTTTTCAGGCTATCGTAATAACGGATGAAGAATTTAATATCGTGTATTGCAATAAAGTATTTTCTGAATTAAAAGACGGAATAACGAATTTAAATGAAATTTTTAATAATTTAGATATAAACGAAGATAAGCCGGTGGAGAAGATTTTAATAGGTTATGTTGAGGGTAAACATGTTTTTTTAAAAGCAAAAATAATTCCGGTATATTATGATAAAAAATATTATGTTTTTCAAAGTATTATTTTAAACGATGAGCATGTTGTAGTTGATTATCTTACAAACTTGTTAAACAGAAAAGGTTTTTTGGAAAAAAATTATTTGGATTCTAAAAAAGTTATTGTGGTAATTGACATATATGAATTTAAGTCCATTATAGAATCCCGCGGAAAAAAATATGCCGAGGAAATTTTAAAAAAATTGGCTTCTTTTCTAAAAAAAGAGATAGGTGTTAGTAAAATAGGAAGGGTAGGAGGCGATGAATTTGCTTTTGTTATCGATATTGAAAAAAATGAATTAAAAAATTTTTTAAATAAATTAATAGCAAAAATAAATGCCTTTTTGAATTTAAACGTAAATATAGGGGTCGTTGTTGTTGATGATAAAGAAAATAATTTAGAAATTTTGTTGGAAAAAGCTTATGTGGCTTTAAATAAAGCGATTAAAGAAGGGGGTAATACTTATAAAATTTACGATGAGAATATAGGATTAGAAAAGAAAAAAATTTATATTGTGCATAATTTAATAAAAAGAGCCGTTAAAGAAAATAATATCATTTTTTATTTTCAGCCTTATGTTAATCAGGATTTTAAGGTAGCAGGGGCTGAGAGTTTAATTAGAATTAAGGAAAAAGAGAGGATAATTCCCCCTGCCGAATTTATAGAAGAAGCGGAAGAAAGCGGACTTATCAGCGATATAGAAAAAATAACCTTTCCTAAAATTGTGGAATATGCCAAAAAAGTTGATATAAATTTGAGTTTTAATCTTTCTGCATATTCTTTTATACATAATGAATTTTATGAATCTATTCCGGAAGTTAAAAATCTGACAATAGAAATAACGGAAAGAATTGTAACGAATATGCAGTTGGCAAAGGAAAAAATAGATATAATTAAAAGCAAAAATATAAAAGTTGCAATTGATGATTTCGGAACGGGCTATTCCAATTTTATGTCGTTAAAAGAACTTGATTTTGATTTTTTGAAGATAGATATGAGCTTTATCAGATTTATAGAAACTTCAAAAAAAGACAGGGCTATTGTAAAATCGATTGTAGAGTTTGCTAAAAGTTTGGATTTAAAAACAGTTGCAGAAGGAGTTGAAACTGAAAAACAGGTTGAAATATTAAAAGATTTAGGATGCGATTATATGCAGGGGTTTTATTTTTATAAGCCTATGCCTTTTGAAAAATTAAAAAAATTGTTAGGAGGGGAAAAATGAAAGAAAATTTTAAAATATTGCCTAAACTTGCAAGAATGTCCATTTTAGAAGAGTTTGAAGGAAAAAAACTGATAGACAGAGAAGAATGGGTTAGCAGATATCCATGGCTTGAAGAAAAAAGGGCTACGTTTGTTACTTTAAAAATGAAAGATAGACCAAGAGGTAGTAATTTAAGAGGATGTATAGGCTCTATTTTGCCTTATAGACCTCTTATTGACGATGTTGTGGCCAATGCAAAAGCCGCGGCTTTTGAAGACCCGAGATTTCCGCCTTTAACTCCTGAAGAGTTTGATAGGGTGAAAATAGAGGTCAGCGTTCTTACGGTGCCTGAAAAACTGGAATATACGGATATTGAAGATTTAAGAAGAAAAATACGCCCAGGAGTTGACGGGGTTATTTTGCAGCTTGGAAATCATCAGGCAACTTTCTTACCGGCTGTATGGGAAGAATTGCCTTCTTTTGATTTGTTTTTTGCCCATTTATGCTTAAAAGCGGGGCTTCCGGGAGACTGTCTGGTTTATCATCCGAGTATTTACGTATATCAGGCAATAGAGGTGGAAGAGGAGGATTAATCCTTTTTTCTTTTTGCCGATATGTAAATAAAAAAGGTTTGTAATGCTAAGCGTTGACAGATACGGTTTAAATGCCGCAAGTTTTGATTTTTCTTTTACTACCAGCAGCGGTGATAAAATAGAACTCAATATGTTTGACAGCGTTGAAGCTCAAAGCAGTTTTAAAAAAGGAAGAGGTGTAATCTCACAGGAGCTTACATTAAAACATTCTTACGGATATGAATTTCATTATGAAGGTAACGGGCTTGATAAAAACGATTTAAAAGAGATAAAAGAGGCTTTTAAAAAGGTAAAACCTCTTCTTGAAAAGTTTTTAAAACAAAAAGACGCCAATGAAAAGGTTATTTCAAACGTTGCTCATGCTTTAAAATCAAAACTCCCGGAGCCTAAAAACGAAGAACATGAAAAAGCTGTTAAACAAGAAGGGGTAAATACGTTTGATGAGGTGTTAAAATCTATAAAAGCCGGGTTAGAGGAGCTTAATGCAGCTAAAAAACTTTTTGATAAGCTTTTTGACAATTCAAAAAAACTTGATATTTTTGCTTAAAACTCCACTCTGTTTTTTCCGTTTCTTTTTGCTTTATACAATTTTTCATCCGCTCTTTTTATAGCTTCAAAAAGATTTTTATCTGTTTTTCTAATTTCGCTTATACCAAGACTAATGGTGAAACTGATAGTTTTATCTCCGGCTTTTATTTTTAGATTTTGTATGGCTTCTCTTATTTTTTCAGCTATTGTATAAGTGGTTTGGATATTGGAATTTGGAAGAATTAATAAAAACTCCTCTCCTCCGTATCGGATGAAAAAATCGTCTTTTCTTATGTGTTTTTTTATTTCTTCGGTTAAACGTATAAGTACCATATCCCCTACATCATGTCCGTAAGTATCGTTTATTTTTTTGAAATCGTCTATATCGAGCATTATAATGCCTACCTGTGTATCGGAGAGCTGATATTTTAAAAACAGTTCATGGGCTTTTTCTTTTAAAAATCTTCTGTTAAAAATATTGGTAAGGCCGTCTTTATATGCTTTTTGTGAATAATCTTCCACTTTTTGAGTTAAAAGAGATATATAGGTTTTGATAGTCTGAGCCACATCTAAAAGGGAATTTCTAAAGCTGTCTAATTCGTCTTTTTCTTTTTGTTTTGGAGGTAGTTTGTCAAATTGTTGATTTTTTATTAAAGATAAAATCTTTTTCATTTCGTTAATTTTATTAAAAATCCAGATAAATAATAAAAATAGTATTGCGATGATTGTTATATAGCTAAATATTTCTATACTCATTTTGTTTTTCATGTAATTTTTTAAAACATTAATTGTTTTTGATATGTCGTCTTTTATTACTATATATCCTATAGTTTCATTAAAAAAGTCGACTATTTTTATTTTGGTATATACCAAATTATTTTTTATTTCATATCCGGGTGCCGCTTCTATTAAATAAGGGGTTCCGATTATCCTGTATCCGTTTATTAAAGGAAGGTCTTTAAAAAATAGATACTTTTTAGGAAGTAAAAATTTTTTTAAAAAATTGTCATTTAAATATATGCTGACACCTTTTGCGTTTAATTTTTCAAACATATTTTTAAATACTTTTATGTGAAGCCCAAAAGAAACGCTTCCAAGAAGTCTGTCTTTATAAATAATCGGGTATGTAGCCCTAAGACCAGGGTATAGTCTGCATATATAAAAGTGTGTGGACGGTTGAAAAGATGTAGAAACCCAAAGTATATCCGCTCTTGCTTTACTGACGTCTATGTTAAAAATTTTAAGGTTTGCAAAATTTACGAAACTTGTAGCGGGTCTTTTAAAAAAATGAATTTCTTCAAGAAGGTCTTTTTCGTGTAAAGAGGTATAAAGCGGTTTTACAAAATTTATAAGTTTTGTTCTGTTGTTTTCTAAAAATGCGTTGATAACTATATCAGAAGAACTTATAAATTTGGCAAAAGCGTTTAGAAAATCTTTTTTATTTTTCAGCATTAAGGAGAATTCTTTATTTCTTAACTCATAAATTTCTTTTGCTTTTTGCTGGGTGATTAATTTTATTTCCTGTTGAGAATAATAGAGGGTAAGCCCTATAACAAAAACGCTTAAAAGAAATATTGCAAAATACACCTTATATTTCATTTTTGTCCTTTTAATGCCCAAAAGGGCAAAATATCAGTCTGCTTTTAAAATAGCTCCGTTACTTGCGTTTGTTACAAGGGCTCTGTATTGTTTCAGCCAGCGTCCCGGTACTTCTTTTTTAAGGGGAGTGAATTCTTTTTTTCTTTTTTCAATTTCTTCATCGCTTAATTTAACATTTATAGAAAAATTATCCACGTCAATTTCTATAATGTCTCCGTCTTTAAGAAGACCTATCATTCCGCCCTCAGCCGCTTCAGGACTGATATGTCCGATGCTTAGTCCTCTTGTAGCGCCTGAAAATCTACCATCAGTAATAAGTGCTACTTTGTCACCAAGTCCCATTCCCATAATAAGACTAGTAGGTGCCAGCATTTCCTGCATACCCGGTCCTCCCTTTGGACCTTCGTATCTGATGACAACCACGTCGCCTTCTTTTACTTTTCCCGAAGTAATTCCTTCTATCGCATCTTGTTGGGAATCAAAACAAACCGCTTTACCCGTAAATTTTCTCTCACCCGTAATTCCGGCGGTTTTAATTACGCATCCTTCTTCAGCCAAATTACCAAACAGTATCGCCAAACCTCCGACTTTACTGTAAGGGTTATCTACAGGATGGATAACGCTGTAATCTTTAACCTCGGCGTCTTTAATTCTATCTGCTACCGTACCGCCTTCGATTACAGGATTATCAAGATATAAAATCGTATCGCTTCTTTTGCTGATTTCTTTCATAACCGCGCTTATTCCGCCGGCTCTATTTATATCTTCCATATGTATCGTCTGAAGGGACGGAGAAATTTTTGCTATGTGTGAAGTATGTTTTGCTATTTCATTTATTTTTGCAAGGTCAAAATCAACTCCCGCTTCTTTTGCAATTGCCATCATGTGAAGTACCGTATTTGAACTTCCTCCCATTGCCATATCCACTACAAATGCGTTATGGACTGCTTTTTCGTTGATAATGTTTCTTATTTTGTACTTTTGAGTTAATTTTTCGTCTTTTGCTATTTCACAAATTCTTCTTGCCGCTTTTCTTAATAATTCTTCTCTCTCAGGTGTAAGCGCTAAAATAGTTCCGTTTCCTTTTAGGGCTATTCCCATAGCTTCTATTAACGTATTCATACTGTTTGCCGTAAACATTCCGCTACAGCTTCCTCCACCAGGACATGCCAGACATTCAAGCTGGTACAGTTTTTCTTCGTCCAGTTCGCCTTTTTCAAACTTTCCTACCCCTTCAAATACCGTGGCAAGGTCAATCGGAGTACCGTCCGGAAGATGACCGGCTCTCATAGGACCGCCTGTTACAAAAATAGTCGGTACGTTTACTCTTAATGCACCCATTACCATACCCGGAGTTATTTTGTCGCAGTTTGGAATACAGATAAGTGCGTCAAGTTTATGAGCGTTCATAACGGTTTCGATTGAGTTTGCGATAATTTCACGGCTTGGAAGGCTATAAAGCATGCCGTCGTGTCCCATAGCGATTCCGTCATCCACGCCTATTGTATTGAATTCAAAAGGCACACACCCGTTTTTTCTTATTTCGTCTTTTACGATTTCTGCGTATTTGTTTAAGAAAAAATGCCCGGGAATTATTTCTATAAAGCTGTTTGCCACACCGATAAAAGGTTTGTCAAAATCTTCGTCTTTAAGACCGCAGGCTCTAAGCAGACTTCTGTGAGGGGCTCTGTGCCACCCTTTTTTTATTTCGTCACTTCTCATTTTCTTCCTTTTTTATTGCTATTTTATCACAAATCGCTAAAAATTTATTAAAATTCTTAATAAAGAATAGAAAAGGGAATGTATGCAACTAGAAGAATTTTTAAACGACTATTTTAAAGAGATAAAAGAAGTTGGAGATTTTCATTTTAATTATCTTATTTCACATAAATTTAAATTTCCAAAGACCAACTATATTGAACTCAAACGCTTTATAGATACAGCCGTTAATTTTCTTAAGAATATAGATAAAAAGATTCTTGAGGGTTTAGCGGGAAAACTGTACGGAGATATAAACGTTTTGTATGATTTTTATAAAAATTTTGAAAAAAAATCTCAATATGCAGAACTTGTTTTTTATAATGAATATCTTGAAAATATGGAAAAATATAAATCATTAAAAGAAGAGTATGAGAGTCTTAAAAAAAGTATAGAAAAATATACTGCTACAATATCGATAAGTGAAGAAAAATTAAAATCAATGCCTTCTACCGACCCGGGATATAAGAAACTTAAAAAAATGTATGTTGACGCCATTCATGAACTTTCAAAAAAGAGGGACAGATTTCAGGAAGTGAAAGAAGAACTTGCCAATATAGAAAAAAAAGAAGAATTGCAGTTTTTCCCTAAGTTTAACAAATATAAGGAAATGTATTTAAAAAAGCTTGAAAAAGTTATCAACGTTAAACTGTTTTATTTTGAAAAACTTCTTTGGTATAATGCTTCAAGATCTCGTCCTATTGTTAAATTTTTTGACGAAGCGGGAATAGAGGGGGATTTTTCGACTAAGACTTTTATTAGGTATTTTTTAAGGAATATAGATATGTCAAAATCCCGTAACAGCGACTGGCTTAATTATCTTCAAAAAATATTAAAGGTGGTAGAATGAATCTTTTTATTTCATATACTCCTGAAGAAACCGCTTTTTTATTAAATTTAGTGGAAAAAAAAGGAATTAAACTTAGTGATGACTTAGAATTATTTAATGTGAGATATTTTAAAAGTGTAATTCTTAAAAAGAGAGATATTATAAAAACCTATGATTTTATTTATCTGAAAAAAGGCAAACTGGCGGTAGTGGATAAAGAAAAAATTATAAAAATTATAAAACCTGGAGAAGTTTTCGGATTTTGTAAAAAGTTTTTTGGAAAAAAATATCCCGTAATCGCTGTTAATGATAGTGATTTAATTCTTTTTGATATAGAAGAGTCGTATTACGCTTTAAAAAAACTAATTAAATATTTGATTAAAAAAGAGATAAAAAATGTCGTATGATTTGATATAATTATACTCAAAAAAATTAAAGGTTTTGTTTTATGTTTATTTTGCCGAGTAAAGAAGATGCAGATTTTATAGTAGGGCATTCAAAGCAGTTTTTTAGAAAAGACGATAATTTCTTAGATAGACAAACAGCTGTTTATCACTACAAACAGGCTAAATTTGAAGAGTTTGAAAAATTTAAAGATAAAGGCTCTTATGAATTAAGAGGGCTTACTTTTATAAAAAATGATAAAAAGTGGAAAAGGTTTTTAGCGTTACATAAATTTTTTGAGCTTAATCAGGCGCCCGGATGGATGGAAGAAGATTTAAAAAACAAAAAAATAATTAAAGCCGCGGAAAAAATTGACGGGAGTTTATTACAGCCCGTATTGATAGACGGTAAAATTTATTTTAAAACGAAGCTCTCTTTTGAATCGTATCAGGCAAAAAGAGCAAATGAGATAATGCTTAAAAATCCTGCTATAAAACGGTATATTTTAGATAAATTCAAAGAAAACAAAATTCCGGTATTCGAATATATTTCCCCTAAATCCCAGGTGGTTATGGACTACGGAAAAGAGGATTTGATACTTATTCAGGTAAGGGATTTGAAAACGGGTGAATATGATTTGGAGTTTGAAAAAGAGGCTAAAAGAGAAGGACTTTTATGTGCAAAAGAGTTTGAAATAAAAAGTCTTAAAGAATTTATAAAGCTTGCCGAAACTAAAAAAGATATAGAAGGCTGGATTTTGATTTTTGAGGATATGAAGTTTGTAAAAGTAAAAACCGATGAATATTTAAGAAGGCACAAACTGCTTGGAAAAATTCAGCCTCATGAAATTATTGCCGCTATTTTGGAAAAAAGAGATTATGAATATAAAGAGATTTTAAATAAAAAAAGCGAAAAGTATAAATATTTTAGAGAAATTGAGAATAAGTTTTGGGAAAAATATAATAAGCTTAAAAAAGAAGCAAAAAAAGCGATAAAACTGCCAAAAAAAGTTTTTAAGAAAAAATATGCATTCCATCCATATTACGAACTTTTTGCAATGTGTAAAAACAGGGGAATGGAAGAGTTTGACGGTTGGATAAAAAAGCACACCGCAAGGTTTAAAGGAGCTAAAAAATTTTTAGAGCTTGATTAGCGAGCGGTTTTTAATCATATAAATTTCATCGGCTTTTGCGATTGTTTCAGCCCTGTGGGCTATAATAACCGATGTTCTGCTTTTTAAAAACGGCTCTATGTTTTTAAATACCTTTTCTTCCGTATCGATATCAAGGGCTGAGGTGGATTCGTCAAGTATTATGATTTTAGGTTTGTATAAAAGGGCTCTGGCGATTGCAACGCGCTGTTTTTGTCCTCCGCTGAGTTTTACCCCGTTTTTACCCACATACGTATCAAGCCCTTTTGGCCATTTTTTTACAACTTCTTCAAGTTCGGCCAACTTTAAAGCCTTCCAAATCTCTTTTTCGTCAAAATCTTTGCCAAGAGTGAGATTAAAGCGCAGGGTGTCATTAAAAAGTCTTGTTTCCTGGAGTATCAGGTTTACGTTCTCTCTGATTTTATCAAGTCCTGTTTCTTTATAGCTTATACCGTTATATAAAACGTCCCCTTCGTTCGGGGTAAAAAATCCGGCGATAATTTTTGCTAGAGTCGTTTTTCCTCCGCCGCTCGCACCTATAAGGGCCGTAATTTTTTTAGGCTCGAAAACAGCAGAAGCGTTTTTTAAAATCCACTCACTCTCTTTATATTTGAATGAAACGTCTTTTACCTCTACTTTTACCAAATCTTTAAACGGGTCTTTTTTGTGAGGAAATACCGGCTCTTTTGGAAGTGAGAGGGTTTCGTTTATTCTCTCAAGAGCCGCTTTTGCCCCGAAATACGCGTATTGAATTGATATGATTTCCTGAATCGGAGTCATCATAAACCATAAATATCCGTAAACCGCAAGCATAAGACCTATTGATAAGCTGTCATACGCTACGGCTAAAATTCCCGCGGCCCTGAATATTTCAAAACCGATTAAAAAAATAAGAAAGCTCAGTTTACTGAAAGCTTCGCTTTTGTAGCTGAAATTAAACGATTTTTCTTTAAGCCCACGCGCAAGTTCAAAGAGTCTTTTGAAAAAGTAGTTTTCTTTATTAAATGCTTTTATCTGTTCGAAAAGTTCCAGTGTTTCGATTAATGCTTCCTGGAATACGGAGATGGTTTTGTTTTGTTCGCGTTTGTATTTTTTTACTTTTCTGGCAATTTTCCCTGATAGCACCACTACAAATGGATTTAGCAGCAGTATAAAAAGTCCGAGTTTCCAGTTTATTAATAAAAGCACCGCCGCTACTCCTATAAGAGTCAAAAAAGAGATAACGAATTTGGATACGGATTTTATTAAAAATTCTTCAATCGTGTTTACGTCACTGATAAGGCGGCTTGCTATATCTCCCGTTTTTAGGTTTTCATATTCGTTTATTGAGAGGTGTTTTAAATGGTTTAGGACTCTTATTCTGATTTTATAAGTAATGTCTTTTGTGATTTTTTCAAAAAAACAGGTCTGTAAGATATTTAATCCAACAAAAGCGGCTCTTAAAAAAACCACTACAAAAAGAGTGACTATTATATAACAAAACGCCGAGCAGTTTCCAAAAATCCGGCTTATGCTCTCCGTCCAGAATCCAGGCTTTTTCAGTAAAACCTCGTCGATTAAAAGAGGCATAAGCATAGGCACGGGAATGGAAATTATCGTAGCTATTAGCGCTATTAACTGAGCAAGAATAAATTCTTTTTTATATTTTTTTATTTCTTTTAAAAGTTTTTTAAAATTATACATTTTTTTATTCTCTTTTTTTGCAAAAATTGTATATAATAAACAAAAAAAATGGTAGGGGAATGAAAAAGGTTATATTGTTATTAATAGTAAATTTTTTATTGGCGAATGAACTTATATTTTACTGCGGGATAACAATGAGAAAGCCTATGGCTGAAATAGCCCGTATTTTTGAAAAAAAACATTATGTAAAAATACATATTATTCCCGGAGGTTCAAAAGCGCTTTTGAAAACCATTAAAACCGCTAAAAAGGGGGATTTGTATCTGCCGGGAAGCGAAGGGTATGTTTTAAAAAATAAAAATCTTTTTTTAGATTATAAAGAAGTGGGATATAATCAATTGGGACTCGTAGTAAAAAAAGGAAACCCGAAACATATAAAAGGGCTTGATGATTTATTAAGAACCGATATAAAAGTGGTGTTGTGTAATTATAAGCTCAGTTCATGCGGAAAAGAGACAAAAAAAGTTTTAACAAAATATAAGGGAGAAGAGTTTTTTTACACTGTGCTTGACAGATGTGTGGAGGTGGTTCTTGATTCAAGACCGTTGAATGATAGGGTAAAAACAGTAGCGGACGTGGGACCTAACTGGAAAGCTACCGCTAAATGGAAAGGAAATAAAGAATATTTGGACGTTATAGATATTCCTGCGGCGAAAAAACACAGACTGTTGTTGGCTGTGGTTAAATATTCTAAAAATAAAAAACTGGCAGAAGAGTTTTTAAAGTTTGCAACTTCTCCTAAAGGACTGGAAATTATGAAAAAATACGGGTTTAGAGATGAAAACGAATAGATATATAATTGTTTTTGTTTTAGTAAATCTTCTTTTTATAGCTGTTTATGTGTTTTTTAATTTAAAAACCGTAAAAACCCTTAATGAGATTAACTTACAAAAAGATTATGTCCGCTCTAATGAAATAATAGTTTTTGAAATAGGTAAGAAACTTTACCGTTTAGAAAATAATATTCTTAAACTGACTGTATTTGGAACAGAAGATAATATTGTGAATTATTATTTAAAAAAAATAAAAAAAGAAATTAATGAAATTAAACGCTTAATAAAAGTTTTACAAACGGGGGGAGAATATAGTCAATCTCTTTTGGTAAATACCTCTTATAGCGAGAAATTTAATAAAACGTTAAAAATAGAAAAAAAATATTTCGATGTAGGTCTGCTTGACGTTGTTGCAAAACTTAAAATAGTGGATGAAGAGTTAAATGAGCTTTTGGTTTTAATAAAACAAAGAAACAATAAAATTGAAAAAAATACGGCGTTAAGGTTAAAAAGGTTTTTAAAACTTATGCCTTCTTTGTTTGATAGAATGGCTGAAAATACAAACAGATATCTTGTAAAGACCGACTCCACTTTAAGAGAGCTTGAATGTAAAAAAGAAAAACTGTTAAAAAAATATTTTAACATTCAAATTGTTTTTTTAATTTTTACTTTTTTTATTAATATTTCGATTTTATTTTATCTTCTTAAAAGTTTTAACCGTCTTTATGAAGAATTGGAATACAGGCTTTATCATGATAATTTAACGAAACTTAAAAACAGGCTGGCTTTAGAGGAAGATTTGAAACATTATAAATCAAAAACGAAAAAAGGTCTTATTCTTATAGATATTGAAGGTTTCAGTAATATAAACGAACTGTACGGTGTGGAGATAGGAAACGAATATCTTGTAAGTTTTTCACAAATGTTGAAAAAACTGCTTCCGGAAGAAAATGTATATCGGGTTGGAAGCGACGAATTTGCCGTTTTGTTAATAGATAAACCCGATATAAAAAAACATGCAAAAAGACTTTATAAAGAGATTGTAAATCAGAAAATATATGTACCAAGTCTTGATATCAGCATTGATATTGATGTGAAAATGGGGCTTGCAGTAAAAGTAAATCTGTTGAGAAACGCCATTTTAGCTTTACAATTCGCAAAACAAAAAAATCTTCCTGTATATAAAATACTAAAAAAAGACATTATAGAAGCAAATGAAAAAATAAAAGAATCTATGTATTGGAGTAGGGAGATAAAAAAAGCTTTAAAAGAAGATAATTTTGTGCCTTTTTTTCAGCCTATCGTAGACAGGGACGGGCATATAGTAAAATATGAGGTTTTGATGAGAATGAAAAACGGAGAGCATTATGTCCCTCCCGTATTTTTGGATATAGCCATAAAAAATATGCAGTATATTAATATTTCGAAAAACCTCTTTTTAAAAATAGTGGAAATTTTAAAACATAAAAATATAAATGTAAGTTTTAATATCAACTTTTTGGATATCGAAAATTTTGAAATGAGAAACTTAATATTAAAAACTTTAAAACAATATCCAGAAATAGCCAAGAAAATCACTTTTGAAATACTTGAAAATCTGGAAATACAAGAGTATGAGTTGCTTGAAAGTTTTATTGAAGAATCAAAAAGTTTGGGCAGCAGATTTGCAATAGACGATTTTGGAAGCGGATTTTCAAATTATAAAAGAGTATTGGATATGAAAACGGACTTTTTAAAAATAGACGGAAGTCTGATAAAAAATATTCACGAAGACAGGCATTCATATAATATCGTAAAATCAGTAGCTCTTTTTGCAAAAGAGAGTAATATTAAAACGGTGGCGGAATTTGTGCACTGTAAAGAAGTTTTTGAAGTGTGTAAAGAACTAGACATAGATTATTTTCAAGGGTATTATTTTTCTCCTCCTTTAAAAGATATCTAGACTTAAAGGAAATCTTTATGAAAAAACTGATTTTTTTAACAGTAGTTACATGGCTTTTTGGTTTAAACATAAGTGTTAGTATTTTACCTCAAAAAGGGGTTGTAAAGGCTATCGGTAAAGATAAGGTAAGCGTAAATGTTATGGTGCCTCCTGGAGTTTCTCCCGCGACGTATTCGCCAGATTTTAAGAAACTTAAACTTCTTAAAAAATCAACGCTGTATTTTTATGTAGGAGTGCCTTTTGATAAAAAGTATCTTTCAAAAATAAAAGAGATTAACCCTTCAATAAAAACGGTATATTTCGGTAAATATCTAAGAACAGACTCCAACCCTCATATATGGTTAAGCCCGGCATTTTTAATGCTTGAAGCAAAAGTAGTGTTAAATGAACTTATTAAAGCCGACCCTGACAATAAAAATTTTTATTCAAGCAATTATAAAAAATATATTGAACTTTTGGGGAATTTGGAAGAAAAGGGATTTAAAGAAATCAGGCAAAAGGCTTTTATTACTTTTCACCCTTCTTTTTATTATTTTGCAAAAGATTTTGAAATCAATCAAATAGCCCTTGAAAAAGAGGGCAAAGCGCCTAGTTTTTCATATCTTGCCAAAATTATTAAGATTGCTAAAAAAAACAGGATAAAAACGGTTATTATCTCTCCTGAGTTTCCTGTTAAATATGCAAAAATAGTGGCTTCAAAAATAGGCGCGGATGTGAAAATTATTTCTCCCCTGAACGAAAAACCCGAATATACTATAAACAGACTTATAGAGGCTCTTAAGTGAGAGCTGTTGAGATAAAAAACTTATATTTTAAATATCAAAACGAATGGGTGCTTGAGAATATCAATCTCGAAGTTGAGGATGGGGAATTTGTTGCCATTGTAGGACCTAACGGGGGAGGAAAAACAACGCTTCTTAGGCTTATGCTGGGTTTTTTAAAACCCACTGAGGGAGAGATTAGAATTTACGGCAAATCCCCTAAAGAAGCTTCTTCTTTTATGGGATACGTACCTCAATATACCAGTTTTTCCCTTGATATCCCGATTACCGTGTTTGATATCGTTCTTCAGGGGCGGCTTGAGAGAGGTAAATTTTTTTATTCTAAAAAAGATAAAAAAAAAGCTCTTGAAATTATGGAAAAACTGAAGATAAAAGATTTTAAAGACAGAAAAATAAAAGACCTCTCCGGTGGACAGAGGCAAAAAGTACTTATTGCAAGAGCATTGGTAAGTGAGCCTAAAATAGTGCTTATGGACGAACCTACAAGTGCTATAGACCCTAAGGGTCAAAAAGAGATACTTGATTTAATTGAATCGATGCAAATTACAAGAGTAGTTGTAAGTCATGATATAAAAATACTTTTAAGAAATGTGGATAAAATAGTTTATATTCATAAAAAAGCGGTAATTCATGAAGGTCCTAAACTTAATATTCCAAAAGACAAACATTTTTGTGAAGTTGAGCTTATAGAATTTTTAAAGGCTGACGAATGTGGGATTTAATATCCAATTCCGTATATGCGGGAATTTTGCTCAGTATCGCAATAGGAATTATAGGTTCTCTTATAGTAATAAACAAAGCCACTTCCATTACTGGAAGCATTGCCCACGGGAGTTTCGGGGGAATTGGAATAGGAATATATTTTGGGATAAATATATTGCTTTCCACAACTGTTTTTACTCTTTTTCTGGCTTTAATTTTAGCGTTTATTACAATATATTACAAACACCGCTCAGACAGTCTTATAGGGGTTATATGGGCGCTTGGAATGAGTGTCGGTATTATTTTTCTCTCTTTATCCAGCGGTTATCATGCCGATGCCCTCAGTTATCTTTTCGGAAATATTTTACTGGTGGAAAATAGCGATATTTTTATGATGGCCGGGGTTGATTTATTATTGCTGATTTCCATTATAGTACTTTATAACCGTTTTTTGGCTATGAGTTATGATATGGAATTTTTAAAAGTAAGAGGTATTAACGCCGAGATTTTATATACCTATTTTTTGATTTTAACCTCATTGACGATAGTTATGAGTGTCAGGGCTATAGGAATTATTTTGATTTTAGCACTTTTTACAATTCCTCCTTTAATAGCGGAAAGATTTACAAAAAAGTTTTATTTAATGATGGTTTTAAGCGGAGTTCTTTCTTTGATTTTTGTGGTGGGGGGTATTATTCTAAGTTACTATTTTGATTTGTCTCCAACTCCGGTAATCGTAATAATCGCGGCTTTGGGGCTTTTTTTGAGTATGTTTAAAAAGGGTTAAAAATCATACCTTTTTACACATCTTCCACAATGGCAAAAAAAGGCAGGATTATTTCATGCTAAACTACAAAGATAAAAATATGACAGCTCCGTGCTTCTTTTTGCTTATGCAACACTCAAATTTTGCTAAAAAGTGCGGACAGCAAGCGCCCTGACGGGTAGACGCACTTTTTTTTAACGCAAAATTTTCGTTAAAATCCGCAATGCTGTCATATTTTTACTTTTTCGTAATTTAAATTTTTCTGGTATGAAACAGCCCTAGTTTGAGGTTCGAGATGTGTAGAAAGGTATGGTTAAAAATAGTATAATTTCAACAAAAAGGGATTGATTTGTATCTGGTTACCGATGAGAGACTTGAAAAGATGAAAAAGGTTTTAAATACCAGACAGTGGACTCTTAGGGTTTTTATGGACTATGTTTATTCTCCTCATAATCTATCAGCTATTGTCAGAACATGCGATGCCGTCAATGTCGGAAAACTTTATTACAGGCATCAAAAAAAAGCAAGACTTAACAATGAAATTACCATGGGAGCCCATAAGTGGATTTTTCACGAGTATGTTGAAGATATAGAAGAATTTTATAAAAACATAAAAGAAGAGGGTTATCAGGTAGTTGTAACTCTTTTAGATAAAGATACGGTGGATTTTAGGGAGGTGGATTATACCAAACCGACGCTTGTGGTCCTTGGGAACGAAGTGGACGGGGCTAGTGAAATAAGTGTAAAATACGCCGATAAAAAAGTAATAATACCAATGTATGGAATGAGCCAGAGTTTAAACGTATCTGTCGCCAATGCGGTGATTTTATATGAAGCCCAACGACAAAGAGCACTTAAAGGTATGTACGATAAACCTTCCCTTCCTCCGGATTTAATAGAAAAAACGTTAAGAAAATGGGCTTATGAAGATATGCTTAAAAGATAAATATTTCTAATCTCTTAAAACGCCTTTTTTTAGAGGGACAAACTCACAGGCTTCAAGTTCTTCTTTTTTTCCGTTTTTATAAAATCTTGTTATTATCTGCCTGTTTCCGTTTTTTACTGGGGCGAGTATAAATCCGTCTTCTTTTACCTGTTTTAAAAGTTCTTTTTCAAGGTTATCTATATATGCTGAAAGCAGTATTCTGTCATAAGGGGCAAACTCCCTCCATCCATATCTTCCGTCATCGCATTTTGCATTAATATTGTAAAGACCTAACTTATTAAATCTTTCTTTTGCCGTTTTTACGAGTTCGCATATTCTGTCTATAGTAAATACCCTTCTTACGATTTTAGAAAGGACGGCTGCCTGATAGCCGCTTCCGCATCCTATTTCTAAAATGCTGTCAACTCCTTCCAAATCAAGATAATAAGTCATTTTAGCAATGGTTAAAGGAGAGCTTATAGTTGAGTCGTCGGCTAAAGGGAGAGGTGTGATTTCGTATGCTTTTTTTTCAAATCCGGCGGGGACGAAATATTTTCTGTCAATTTCACAAAACGCTTTATACTCTTTTGGACCTAAAGGTACCAAATCGGCAAGTTTATCGGCTAGCTTTTCATTCATGATATTCCTATATTGAGTTTTTTTCTTATTTTTTTGTTTTTATCAATCTTTATATCGGTAATTCCTTTTTCACACTTAACCTCAATCCCTTCACCCCATGCGTCTAAGACGCATCCGTAAGCTTCTTCATTGGCGCTGTTTGCCGCTATTACATAGCATTGATTTGAAAGTGCTAAGGCTTTATTTAGGGTTTTAAAATGTTCTATTCTCTCTTTTCCCCATCTAGCCGGCACTAAAATTAAATCAACTCCTCTAAAATCTATCCAATATTCTATAAATCTCAGCTCAAAACATATTAAGCTTCCTAATTTTAATCCTCTCCATTCAAATATTTCCGGTTTTTCGCCTGTATCAAAATGTTTTTTTTCATCTCCGAAAAGATTGTATTTTGCCCTTTTGTATGTTAAACCGGTATCAAACAGGCAGAAGTAATTTTTATTATCGAGTATTATGGTAAGCGCAAAAGGTTTTTTTATTTTTGAAAGTTCATTTATTGCGTATTTTCCAAATCTGTTTACTTCATCCCATTTTTCATAATCAAACCCTGTTAGACAAACTTCCGGAAAAAGAAGAAAATCAGCGGGCGAATTTTCTATAATTTCAATCACCCGCTTTAAATTATATTCATAATCCTTTGAAGTTTTAAAATTAATTAATTCAATTTTTAATTTTCCGTTTTCCATTGTGGAATTTTCCATTATTCTCCGTAGACTCTTTTATAGATTTTATCTACATTTCTCGTATAGTAATTATAATCAAAAAGACTTCTGATTTCATTTTCTTTCATAACTTTTCTTAAATCTTCGTCTTTAAGCAGGTTTTCAAGGAATAAACTCTCACCTTTTTCATTAATAGGGGCTTTTCCTTTTTGAAGTTCTTCCCATACTTTCATAGCGTTTCTTTGA
>Ga0256836_1000493_pt1 | contig 20531 bp, 22 predicted proteins | sample 4561380metaG_FD_185974 | JGI IMG/M metagenome (GOLD analysis project Ga0256836, IMG submission 185974) | Hydrothermal vent microbial communities from Guaymas Basin, Mexico - 4561-380 | ecosystem: Environmental > Aquatic > Marine > Hydrothermal vents | place: Mexico: Guaymas Basin | collected...
AACAAATGAAGCATTTCAAACAGGTAGTAATCTTAGTAAAAGTGATAGTGAAACATTAACAAAAATGACACAAAGTTCTATATCTACTGCTTTAAAAGATTTAGTTGATAAAGGGCATAAACTAGAAATAACAGACCAAGCAACTGGAAAAGTTGGAGCGACAATAGGATTTGATAGTGAAAAATCTGCAATGGGAAGTTTATTTGGTATGGCTACTGGTATATCAGTAAAAGCTGATGGTGGACTTACTTTAACTGGAATATCTAGTGATGGCAAATCAACCTCTATATCTTTAAGTGCAGAAGAAGCAAAAGCATTTAATGAAAGTTTTGCCAAAAATGAAGCTAAAGCATTTAGTGAAAACCAAACATTTGCTTACTCCCAAGCAACTCAACATCAAAGTACAGGTGTATTTAGTGGTGGAGATACTGCAACAGCTGCTTTACAGTATGCTTCATCTTATCAAAAAAATGAAGCACTTAGTAAGTTAGATAGCATTGCAAATACTCAAGGTACATCTTTTTCAGAAGATTTACTACCAAAACTTGTAAATGGTTTTATAGATAACTCACCTGATTTAAAAAGCATAAAAGATGGTGGTGATGGGATAATGGCAGGAAATGAAGCACTTGAAAGGATTAAAACAGCATTAGATGACCCTTTTCATCATACAATGGACTACAACAACATTATGAAATCTATGGATGCTATATCTGGAACAAATACTGATGCTATAAGTAAAAATATCAAAGAAAATATACCTAATGTAAATGAAGCAATTAATACATTTGATACCAATAGCAAAGATTATCAACAAGAAGTCAATCAAAAAAATAGTAATGTTGTAGATAAAACAAACAACCATCCACAAGAGCAATATAATGCAAATAATGATAATTTTAAAGATATTGCTAAAAATGAGATGCAAAAGTTTCACACAGATAATAATATAGAAACAAAAGATAATATCTCATCTACAAAAGAGCATTTAACACAAGAACATATAGCTAAACAAGATAATAATCAAGCAGTGAATGTACTTAAAAATACAGGTAATAATATGAAAAATATTGTTAATGACTTAAAAGAAGATATAGAGGATATAAAGAATAATATTAAAGATTAATTAATCATTTATATAATAAAATACATATATAAAGGATATGTGATGGCAGAGATAATAGCAAATGTTATAACTTATGGTTTTTTTGGTTTAATAATTTTAGTTGGTGTATTATTACCATCGTATACAATTTTTGCTCTAATAAGATTAATTTATAAGAAGATAACACTATCTAAAGAAGATTATATTCAATGGAAAAAAGACAATTTAGCAAAAGTAAAACAAGGTAATTCTTCTTCATTTTCAGATGATTTTATTCCATCTGCAGGTGATCCAACACATAATATTTATGGTGAACCTCTTTAAATGCAAAAATTTCTAACTACTACTCTTATATCTTCATCATTATTACTAGCAAATAGTTCTAACTTTTTTACAAACTCTCAAGAGGGTTGGTTTAGTTATAAAGATGATAACTTAACAAAAAAAGATTTACAAAAAAAGCCAATAAATAAATCTTTAAATATCACTATACCAAAGAACTTATCTCAACTAGATGCCAAAGAGTTTAAAAAACTACTTGAAGATAGTAAGAGTATAGCTGTTATGAACCCTAGCAAATCAAATGTAAAAAAGTATATTATGCTTCAAAACTTTATGTCTGCTAAAGCTGATGAATTTACAGATACTTGGAAAGAAGTTATCATAGAAAATCCAGAACTGGACTTAAGTACAAATGCTTCAAAAGGTAAGTTTATAAGAAAAGCAAAATATAAAGAGAAAAAAAGAAAAAGAGCTAAATTTTGGAAAAATGAAATTTCAAATATTAAAATTGCATTTTTCTACAATCCAGATGATATAGAAAAAACTCTAGCTCAAGATAGAGTTATGACTTTACTAAACTATGAACTTCCAAAACTTGAGATTATAAAGATAGATATATTTGAAAGAGAAAGTTTAGTTGAAAAGTTACATATAACAATAGCACCAGATATTTGGATGATATATAAAAAAGATGGCGAGATGATATGGCATAGACTTCATGCTGGTATGGTCTCTAAAGATAAGATACTAGATAGAGTTGATTATATCTATAAAAAGATGCAAGATGTTAAGTAAAGCTGTATTTATAACTTCACTACTAACATCTGTATATGCTCAACATATCTTTCATGATGGTAAAACCTATGATTTCGCAGAGAAAAATCTACTTGATGAGATACAACAATATATCAAAGATAATAAATCTAAAATCAATAAACAGCTAAACATCTATAAAAAACAAGCCAAATCAAAGATAGACACTTATAAACCTCAAAATATAAAACTACCTATGGCTACAAAAACAAGGGTATTTTACCCAGATATGACATATAAAAGTGAGTTTGATATAAAAGACCAAAATGGAAATATACTTTATCCAAAAGGTTTTAAAGTAAATCCTTTAAAATATGTAACATTACCTTATGAAATAATTGTTATAGATGCAACAATCCCACAACAGATAAAATGGCTAAAAAAACAGTTTTTAAATACAACAAAATACAAGATAATGCTAAGTGATGGAAACTATAAAGATGTATCAAAAGATTTAAACCAACCTGTGTTTTATCTAACTTCTAAGATTATAGATAGATTTAAACTTAAAAAGACACCAAGTATAATCAAGCAAATAGGTCAAAAAATAGAAGTTAAAGAGGTATATCTTGAAGATAATATATAAAATTATATTTATATCAGTTTTAATACAAAAAAATATTTATGCAGTTTGTAATCCTACTGGTATGTTAAGTGCAGATATAATTTTTAAAGCTGATTACACAGCTATGTTTCCAATGCGAATAGCTGGTATAACAGTAGTACCTGGTAGAATACCAGATAGTGGTGGAAGTGTTGGTTCTCCTATATGTATGTGCCCTATGCCACCACCAATATTTATGAGGATAGGAATACCTGTTAGTTTTTTTGAGCCTAGCAGACTTATAGAGGTTGTAAAAGACCCTTACTGTTTTCCTACTATGGGATTTGGTAGTTCTTCATCAAATGGCTTAATGGGTGGAACAGCTGGAGATGCACTAGATAGACAAAGAACATTTTTTCAAGCTCATTACTATATCTTTCCTGTTTATGCTTTACTTGAGTTATTTACTGATTTTATATGTATGGAAATTACGGGCTTTGATGTTGCATATATAACAGAAGTAGATCCTCTTTGGAATGATGACACTTTATCGGCTATAATCAATCCAGAAGCATTACTTTTTGGAAATCCTATAAGTAATCTTGCTTGTGTAGCAGATAGTGTTTCATCAACTGTTTATGAACCACTAGACCCACTTTTTTGGTGTAAAGGTTCATGGGGAAATGCTTACCCTCTAACTGGCAATACTTTAACTAAAAACTATGTAGAAGATAGTGCTAGTGTAGCTGGAAGTATCATCTATAAACTTCATAGACAACTTATACTTTGGGGAAGTTGGGGACAAGCTGGTTTATGTGGGTATTTTCCAGCTCCTATTTGGCGAAAAAGTGCTTATAGATTACAGCTAGTTACTCCAATAGTAAACCCTTTTGCTACAACCATAGGAACAAGCGGTTTAACATGGACAATTGGGAAAAATCCACCATTTATTGGCGATAATTTTGGATATTTACTTTTTAAAAAAAGGGAATGTTGTGCATTTTAAATATATAAGTTTATGTTTATTACTATCATCGCTTTATGCAAATGATATAAATGAATCAAAAGTATTTTTAGATAAATATTTACCAACAAGTAAAACAAGTAAATTTAAAAATCTAGATTGTAAAAAATCTTATGATGTTAAAATTTCAAGTATTAAGAGTATGAAAGAGGTTGATAAAGATACAAATAAAACAGCTTCTAATACGGTTAAAAACATATATAAAAGTGATGATTTAACTAAACAGGCTACAAATATTCAAACTTATGTAAACTCAAAAGAATTTCATACAAAACTAAAAAAAGCAAAAGATGACATACTTTATGATAAAAAAACAAATTGGCAACAGTATATACCAACACATCTAAAAACTAAAGACAATAAATTAAAAATAGACAGATATGTAGGAACAGAAAAACTATATATCATTATAAGTTCTAGTATCCCAGAAATTACACTAAAAAACTATATGACCATACTATCAAGAGTTAATAATGAAGTAACTTTTGTTCTTAGAGGTGTTATAGGTTCACATAAGAAGATTATGCCTACACTTAACTGGATAAAAAAGTTACTAGGGGATAAATATCAGTTCAACATTATTATAGAGCCAAGAATAACTAAAAAATACAATATAACTAAAGTACCAGCTATCTTATATATAAAAGATTATAACTTAGATAGTGAAGATTTTTGGGTTTATTATGGAGATATAGCACCTAAATATGCACTAGAAAAAATCAATGAAGATGCTAACAGTATATTTTTATCAGAGCTCATTGATAGGCTTAATTAAGCCATCTTCTTCTAACTTTTCTCTTATATAACAAGCTTTAGATATTTTTTGAGAGTTTGGTTTTCTTATACCTGTACCTACACCATTATTGAACACATTTATATCAACTAAAGAAATATTATGTTTTAAAAAATATTCCTCATTTTTTTTATAATAATTTGTAACAGATAAATCAAGATTTATTTTTATAAGAGCTGGTACATCTTTTCTTTGTTTTATATCTTTTTCTTTTATCTCTTTATATGTAACTACTTTATCTTGTAGTTGTTTTATATACTCTTTAGATAATATACCTACATCTATCAATACTTTTAAAGCTTCAGAAGATTTTGTACCCTCTTTTATACCTGTTGATAATCCAGTTGCTAAATTTCTAACAGAATAATAGTCAATATTGTGTTTTTGACAAAAGTCAGAAACAGTCATTTTTTCTTTTAGTTTTATCAATGCTGTGATTTTTGAAGCATCTGTTTTATTGTCCAATATGAAAAACCTTTTTTTAATTTATTATATATAAAAAAAAGTTTTTTTTCAAATATGATTATAAAATTTTATATATTTATATAGTTTTAAATAATGATTAGTTAATATTATATAATTCATTATTAATAGGAGTTAAATTATATGAATAAAAAAATAGTCTTAATTGTCTTTTTTATGACAATAGGTGTAGTTTCATCTTATGCTGGTACTACTGACACACTTGGAATGGAAGGTCTTTGGGATAGAATCTCTGGTATCTTAACAGATAAATATCTTAATCCGATACTTACGGTTGCATTAATTGGAATGGGAATATATCAATGGACAAAAGGTGGAGGTATTTGGATAGCTATTATCTTTGGTACATTAGGTATGATTGTTAGTGAACTGAAAAGTATAGCAGAAGCAATTTCTGGAGCTATGATATTTTAATATGTATGTAAATATAAATCATCACTTAAACAAGCAAATAACCATAGGGAACTTTACTATTGATGAAGTTCTTATCGTTTTAGTAGCTTTTACTTTTAGTAGAATTATACATACTGCTATATTAGAAACAGTTATTATAGTTGGTATCGCTACATATATAATGATTGTATATAAAGAGATTAAAGATACTAAGATAAAAGGTTTTGCAAAGCATTTTATTTATTGGATAGGTTTTAGTAAAAAACTAAATACACTACCACCTAGCTATATAAGAGAGTTTGTCAAATGAATATAAATATATTTAAAAGTAAATTCAACAATCTTGTAGCACAAAATCTAGCAAATAAAATAGTGGTGATTATATTTGCATTTATCATTGGTATAGAGGGTATAGTTATAAATGATTTGATAGGTAAGCAAAGAACTATTATATTGCCTTGTGGAAATATAGTAAAAGAGTTTTGGGTAACTGGTAATAAAGTTTCAAAAAATTATCTTCAAAGACAAGCTCAATTTATCTCATCTTCTCTACATACAACAAACCCTAAAAATGCGAAAAAACAATTTTTCTCTATTTTACCACTTATAGAACCAGCACAATACAACAAAGTAAAAAAAGAGTTTTTAAAACAGATTAGATACTTAGTTGATAATGATATTAGCACAGTTTTTTATCCATCTTCTTATGACTATAAAGAAAATGAAATCATAGTAGAAGGTGTTAAAAACAACACTATTGGAAATAAAATAGTTACAAGTAAAAATATTAAGTTTAAAATAAAATTCTATATGAAAGATGGAAGATTTTATATAAAAAGTTTAAAGGTTGATTAGTGAAGATTATATTTATAGTTATATTTGTTAGTTCAGTTTTATTTTCTAGTGTAGTTCATAAAACTTACAATGGTGAAACCATAACAATTAAAGTTTCAAAAAAAAGTATGAATAGACTTATACTACCGTTTAAAATAAAGAAAAAAATATACTCATCTGAAAAAGGTTTAAACATAACCATAGATGGAACAGATGCATATATAAAATACACACCATACAAAAAAGATATTATATCTTCTAAAGATGGTAAAGATACACAAGTTATCAAATCAAAAATTATTTATGATGGATTTGTAAATGCTGAAGTATTTTTAGTAACTACAAATGGAACATACTCATTTATAATAAAACCTAAAAATATAGAAAGTAGAACTATCTATGTAGATGACAACAGAGCAAATGTAAATAATATATGTAAAGTTGAAAATCTACAAACAGAATATATCAAAAGATTAAAAGTTTTTACAAAAGAAACTATCTCAAACAAAATCAGTAATAGTTTTAAAGAGATAAAACTTCATCAATTTATAACTAAAGATTTTTTACTTACAGATAAATATGTTGGTAATCAATACACTATATATAAAATAAAGGCTTTTTCAAATACAGAAGATATAAAAGATATATTGATAAAAAAACTAAACATAAATATATTGGCATATACAATTTATGAAGATTTAATCATTGTAATTGGAGATAATCATGATAGATGATACAAATCCAGAAGAAAATCAAAAATGGCAAACATATTTTAAAGTTGGTGCTGGATTATTTTTACTTACTTCTATTCTTATATATAAAATTGTAACAAATGATGATAACGAAAACAACAATGTTGCAGATAAAATTCGTATATATGATGAAGATGAATTTGTGCAAACAAAATATGCAGGTCAAATAGAACCAGAGCTAGATTCAATCAGAGAAGATATACAAAAGTTAAAAAAAGAAAATGCTAAATTAAGAGATGAAAATAAAAAATTAAATTATCAAAATGATTATAGAGAAAAACCATCAAATTACAATAGAGATGAACATAATCTATATAAAAACTTTCCAAAACCACCATCATTTAAAAGAGAAAGTAGATATAAAGCAGATAATTCGTTAAATACAAAAATACCACAATTTAAAGCTGTAAAAATCACTAAAATCTCAAATCCTATTACAATAGAAGAGATAGAAGTTAATGACGATGATACCAATAGTAAAAATAGTAGTAGTAAAAAAAAAGATAAATTATATCTACCATCTGGAAGTATTTTAAAACTAAAACTTTTATCTAAAATCCATGCAAATACTATGTCAAAAGCAGCTTCTACACCTGTTCCAGCACTGTTTAAAGTAACAGATTTAGCAATACTACCAAATAGAGCAACACTTGATATAAATGAATGTTTTGTAAAAGCAGAAGCAAGAGGTAGTTTAAGCTCAGAAAGTGTCTATATAAGGTCTAATTTTTTATCTTGTGTAACAAATGATGGAAGAATTATAGATACTAAAATAAGTGGTGCTGCAATTATACCAGGTACTATAATATCTAAACAAGGCAAAATGCTAGGATATTCACTTATTGCTGGATTTGTGGATGGATGGGCAAAAATATCTCAAAGCCAATACACAACAACTATGGCAAGTGCAATAGGGACAACAGAAACTTCAAATGCAACAGGAACAACAGATAAACTTAAAGCTGCAAGTTATGGTGGAGCTAGTCAAGCTAGTAGTAGTATGAGTAAGTTTTATATGGATATGGTAGCAAATCTTGAACCAATTATAGAAGTTCTTGCAGACCAAGATATAGATATGATGATAACTAAAGGTAGTTTTTTAGAATTTAAGGAGCTTAAAGAAAATGAAAAAAAAATTAGTAGTAAATAGTTTGTTGATAACACTATTGTTTAATGGATGTAGTAGTTTGATGCCGTATCAAGATGATTTTAAATGTGCTAATAGAACTCAAACTGGAAACTGTAAAAAGATGAGTGAAGTTTATGAAGATTCTATAAATGAAAAATATGACAATGAACTGATAATAGAAAATAACAATACTTCAAAAGAAACCTTTAAAAGTAACATACTAAATAATTTAGTAGATGAAGATAACTATAAAGAAGAAATTCCTTTATACCAAAAACCAAAAATAGCGAAAATGGTGGTAACTGGATACCTTGATACAGATGGTGATTGGCATAAACAAGAAGAAATCTTTATGAAGATAGAAAAAGCAAAATTTATAATTCCTAAAAATAGATTTAGTATAGATAGATAATATGAGCATAATACAAACTTTACAAACAAAATATTTAGATGGATTGTTCAATTCTCCCACTAAAAAGGAAGAAAAAAAACAATTTAAAAGGTATTCATTTTCAAAATACATAAGACCTCAAGCATTTGATAAGTCAGAGGGTATATGGTACACAACTGATAATCAGTGTGGTTTAGTCATAGAGATAATACCTCGTATTCGTATGGGTGGTGCTACTGCTGAAAGTTTTGAAGAGATTTTATCTCATGTAAAAGAAAATATTTTTATGCAACTTATTTTATTTGGTTCTAAAAATATAGAAGAATATATAAAACTATATACTTATGAACACACTACAAGAGATAATCAACTAGCAATTAATGCAGTAAATGCTTTTAATAACCACATACGAAAAAAAACCAAAGAGTCTATAAGTAGAGATTTTTTAGCTCAAATTAGAGACAATAAAGCTTTTTTATGTCTAAAAGGTGATTATAAAGATATAAAAGATATTAAAAATACAATTTTAAACTTACTTGAAAGTGGTGGTTTTGCACCAAAGATTTTAGATGGAGATAGTCTTTTACCTATATTTTATGAACTCTTAAATATAAATCATAACCTAAAAGACATTCCACAGTATAATGAAGATAAATTTTTTAATAATCAAGTTATTACAAACTCTACACAAATAAAATTTTATAAAGACCATATAGATATAGATGATAAAAAATTTGTAGCATTAACACCGACAAAACTACCTAAAAAAGCACATATTGCAGAGTTTGGATTGAAACTTGGAGATTATATATCTGAGGGGATGAATACAAACCAGTTTATAGATAGTTACTTTATAACTTTAAATCTAACTAGAACATCTAAAATGGAAACATTTAAGATAAAACAAGCAAAAGAAGTAACATCTAAAGCTCAAGCAAAAGGTACAAAAGCAAAACAGATAAAATCTGATATAAGCAATATTATAGAGGGTATAGACAACAGAAAACCTATATTTAAAGTGGATATGAATATATTTGTAGGGGGCGACACTTTAGAACTAGCTAATAAAAATGCAGATATTATAATATCACATTGGAAAAAGAAAAGTGGAGTAGAAACTGGTGGAATAGTTTTAGAAAAATTTCACTATATGCTTTCCCCACTTCTTATAGGCTCGTTGCCTCTTGGTATAAATGATGAATACATAGAAACTATCACAAAAAGTCAAGATGAAAATCATTTTATCGAAGAAGTATCACAGTTTTTACCACTTGAAGCAGACTATAAAGGTAATTACCCACATTTGACACTACTTAGCCGTAGAGGGCAAATTATGGGGATAGACTTTACAAAAACAGATTATTCTAAAAATGCTTATATAGCTGCTGCATCTGGAGCTGGTAAATCTGTTCTTTTAAACTTTTTAGCTTTTAATTCTTATTGTAGAAATGATAGAACATTTATCATAGATATAGGTAGAAGTTATGAACCACTTTGTGGTGTATTAGATGGTGAATTTTTAGATATAGACCCTGATAAACCAATGTCATTTAATCCATTTAGCGATATAAAAACAAAAGAAAAATTAAAAGAGGATTTGAGTTTTTTAAGTGATTGGATCTATATGATGGGTGCAAACTTAAATGAAAATCGTGCATTAGAAGAAGAAAAATTCATCAAAGGGACTATTGAAAATATCATCAATGAAAAGTGGGATGTAAAAAAAGAGCATTTAGAGATAACAGATATACAACATCAACTACTTAGAAAAGAAGATACAAGACTAAAAGATTTTGGAATACATCTAAATCCATACTGTAATGGTGGTGCATATGAGGGATTTTTTAAAGGTCCTAAAGAGATAAATCTTGATAATGATTTTGTTGTACTAGAGATAGATAAAGCTGAGTCAAAAGCAGATATAAGAGATACTATCATATTTGTTATGATTTATCATATATCAAATACAGTTTATCAACAAGATGATGGCAGAAGAACACAAGTAATTATAGATGAAGCTCATAAATTTATGGGTAAAAATAAAAAAATGGATGATTTCTTTGATCAAGCATACAGAAGATTTAGAAAACATAATGCATCTATTATTTTAGCTACTCAATCTTTTGAAGATATTTATAATGCTAGTACAGGTGGATTGTCTCGTGCTGGACAAACTATCATAGCAAATTCACCGTGGAAAATATTTTTAAAACAAGAAGAAACTTCTATAAATATCCTAATGAATTCAAAAGTTTTTAATTTTGATGAGATTGATGAGGCAATTTTTAGAAAAGTAAAAACCGTTAAGGGTCAATACTCAGAGATGCTATTGATGACACCAAACAATGAAAAAATTCCAAGTAGATTAGTTATGGATAGGTTCTTTTTATATCTTGTTTCAACTGACCCAGCAGATAAACAACTTATCAAACAAACTATGCAGAGATTTAATATGCAAAGACCAGAAGCAATTAACCATATCATAAGAGAGGAAGAAAAAAATGTTGCATAAAATCATAGACTATATATTTATAGTGATTTTGATAGGTTCTAGTATATTTGTATATCATCAATACATTGAATACTCTAAAAAAGTTTATAGTGTAGATATGACAAAAATCTTTAAACTTAAAAATGAAAAGTTAAAAAAGTTAAAAGACAATGGTACAAAAGCTGATTATGATAAGTATTTTTCCACTTATAAACAGATGATAATATATACAGATAGATACTTGAAAAATATATCATCTCAAAAAAATACTATCATCTATACAAAACAAGCTTTTTTTGGCAGAAGCATAGATTTAACACCTAGACTAATTGTACAACTAAAAAATAGAAGTTTATTATGAAAATAAAATATTTAAAAGTTTTATTGATTTTAGTATTTTTTTATGCATCTTTACAACTTTTTCTTAAATATTATCAAATTGGTATAAATCAGTCTAAATCTGTAAAAGGCACAGTTTTTTTACTAAATAAGGATGTTAAAAATATTGACAACTATGAATATGTAGTGCTTTTATATGATGCAGATGATTATATGAACTATACAAAAGGCAAAAAATTTATAAAAAAGATTATTTGTAAAAGTGGTGATAATTTAGATTTTTTAGAGACTAAAAATAATTATGAATACTTTTGTAATAATATTCTTATAGCTCAAGCTTTTAAAAGAGACTCTAAGAACAATCCTCTACCACATTTTAATTTTAAAGGAACTATACCAAAAGATAAATATTTTGTAATAGGAACACACCCTAAAAGCTTTGATAGCAGATACTGGGGATTTGTAGATAGAGAAAAAATAATTGCTGGAGCTACTAAACTATGGTAAAAAAATCTTTAATAACAATAACACTATTGACAACACTAAATGCAAGTTGGATAAGCGATAATATGATGGAAAGTTCAACAGATACTGGTTTTTACAAAACTCAAACTAGAGGACTTTATACTTTAGGCTCAAAAAAGATAAAGTTTACAAATCAAAACAATATCACTCCTGTTCATTTTGAACCACCTCGTATGAATATAGGTTGTAGTGGTATAGATACAACATTTGGTGGTTTTAGTTATCTTAATCCAGAATATATTATAGAAAAATTAAAAGCAATATCTAGTGCTGCACCTGCTTTTGCTTACCAAATGGCTATAAGTACACTTTGTAAAGATTGTTCAAACACAATGAATGAACTTGAAAAAATAGCTGATATGGTAAATGGACTTAATTTTGATACTTGTAAAGCTACACAAATGGGTATGACTTATGGTAAAAAACTAGGTGAAGGGATGAACCAATATATGAGCAGTGGAGGAAGTGATGATTGGATAGCGACAAGGGTCAAAGGTGCTAGAGAAACGATGCAAGACTGGAAAAGTACATTTCAATCATCTATGGGTAAAGAAAATGGAGAAAAAGCAATAAATATAATAACAATGAAAGGCTCACTTCTAAATAATGCACTAACTACTGGAGAGGGAGCTTTATCTTCAGAAGAGTTAAATATACTTGGAAAAGATGATAAAGATGATTATCTACTTATCTCATCTATAAGAGCTATGAGTGGTGATATTGTAGGATTTGAGGGAGATGATGGTGCACCACGAGTTAAAGCAGTATCACAGGGTTTAAAAGTAAATTATTTAGAAAACCTACTTTATGGAGGGAAAATTGATGTTGTATCTTATAAAGATGATAAAATTCAAGCACTATCAACTAAAGATTTTGAGGGTGTAAAACCTATCTTTCAAGATAAAATATTATCTGTTATAACATCTATGAAAAATAAAACTCCAATAACAAAAGAACAAAGAGAATTTTTATCAAGCTTACCAATACCTATATATAAATATCTAAATACATCTGTATTAGCAAGAACAACAGATGCAGATAAAGAGATACTTTCTGAATATATAGCGATACTAGAAACTCAAGAGCTAGTTAATTATATATCATCCCTTATATCTAAATCTATCGCTTCATATCTACAAGCTAACTCAAAAGATTATACAAGAGAAGAGATTGAAGATATAAAAGATGTTTCAAGAGAACTAGATAGCTTATCAGCTTTTGCAGATAATATGACTATAAATAAACTAAAAGTCTGGAGTGAGAAAAAGTCTCTTAATGAACACTACAAAAAACTAGATCAACAACTAAAAGCCAACTTAGCTAATGATGGTATATACCAAAGTTATCTATGGTCAAAAGGAATGGGATATTAATATGAAAAATACAATTTTAAAAACTACAATAGTTGCACTTTTAAGTGCCAATAGCTTAAATGCTTTATCTCTGATAGAACAAAAAGAGTTTGACTTAGTACAAAGTATCATACCAAATACAAAGATACAAAAAATTAAACATTCCCCTTTAGATGGTGTGTATGAGGCTTATTTTAAAGATGGAAATTTGATGTATATAGCACCATCAAAAAGACTTATAATAATGGGAGAAATATATACAAATACAGGCATATCTCTAACCCAAAAAAATATACAAATCTACAAGAAAAATAATGACATAAAAACACCGCTTGAACAAAGCATAGAGTCATTAAAAATAAAATCTGATGAAAATAAAAAATATTTTCAAGAGTTAGTTAAAAATGGTATAAAAGTTAGTAGCACAAAAAAAGATAAATACACCTTTATACTTATAAAAAGTCCAACTTGTCCACATTGCATAGAGTTAGATAAATACTTAAAAACTATACCAAATACTACTTACAGATACTATGCACCAGTACCACAAAGTGAAAAATTATATAGTGAAAAATACAAGATTAAAAAACCTAAAGAAAAACTAGAAAAACAGATGAAACTAATCTCTAAAAGATTAAAAGGGTTTGGTGTACCATTTGCCCTTATAGTAGATAAAGATTTTAATCTTGTAGATACTATACAAGGGTTTAATAAAGAAAAATGGAATAGATATTTGGAGAGTGAAAAATGAAAAAACTTATAATCTTATTATTTGCACTAGGAACTCTAAATGCAAATAATGAATTTGATATACAAAAGTTAGGCAAAGCAGTAGAAATTTTATATATCAGATATGATAAAGAGATTTTAAATCTAAAAACACAACTTAAAGCCCAAAATCAAAGAATTTTACAGCTAGAACAAGAGATAAAAAAGTTGAAAAAAGAAGAAGTTAAAAAAACTGTAAAAAAAGATACAAATATAAAAAGAGTAAATATAAAAAGTGGATTAGAATCATATCTATACCCATACAACAGTTCTACTCATATAAAGAGTTACAAGTTTAACGAAATATTAAAAATTGAGTATTGTAATGCTCGTTTGTGGTGTAAGCTTGAAGATGCTGATGAATATGTTAAACAATACCTACTAAGATGAAAAAAGCATTATCTCTTTTAATCATAAACCTATTATTGATTGCTAATGAAAATATAGATGATGGTAAAACAGATGGCAATAATATCTTACACTACTATAAAGATAATTTTACTTCAACTATAACAAATCCACTTACAAATGACACAAATTTTACAACTCAATCAGGCAAAAGTTTTCAAGCTAGTATCTCTTGTAATGATGAAGCTAGAAAATTTATCGATATAACCTACTCTGGTACAAGTGACATCGATATAAATATAGAGATAGATAAAAATCTAAACAATTCATCTTCAAACTATGCTATCAATGGTGTTAGTGGTATCTGTTCAAATGGATTTATAAAATGCAATAGCAATAGCTGGGATAATTGTAGCTACTTCAAATACTCTTATAATGGAGATTTATCTGTATATGAAGTAAGTTTAAGTGAACTTAGTGGTTGCTCTTGTATAAACAGTAGTTGTCAAAGCCCATCAATGTATTATAAACAAGCTTTACTAGGAGATATAGGTGGTACTATCTCAAATATAGTAGCAAATTATTATCCAAATTATAATATCTCATTATTTACACATGACAATACACATATAGAATATTATGCACAAAAACAAGGCGAATGCTTAAATACTCAAGGAGATACAGGCATAGGATATAGTGAAACAGATGATAGTTCAATCATATCTCAAACAGAAGATTTAAAAAGTACACAAAGTGATGATGAAAACTCAGCTTATAGTGTTGTTATCAACTCTATGAACAATCAAAATACTAACAATTATACAAATGATTTAGATGATTTAAAAGTGGTTCAACAAAACATAGCTGTTGATGGAGATACAAATGATTATACATTTTCGTACAGTTCTAAACAAAAAGATGGAGATGGTAACTGGTATGTACAAAATGAAAATGGAAGTATGCAAATAGATTTTACAAATACAGAAGCAAAATATTGTGAAGTAAAATACCTACAAACAAACTCTCAAGTACATACAGATGAAACACAACACACCTCTCAAAACAATGAAACTCAAATGTGGCATACAGAGATAAGAGAATGTACAGGTGAAAATAAAGATATTTGTCCTTATGATGAAAACATAGGAGAGATGATAAAACATCCATGTGGAGAGATAGACAATTTTGCAGAAGCAACAAGCCAACTACAATCATTACAAGCTATGGCAGATGATATAAGTTGTAGTAATTAAAGGTAAAATATGAAATATAAAACAAAAATAATATTATTTATTATTTTATTAGTTAGTAAATTATTTGGATTAAATTGTAGTGATTATAAAGATTTTAAAGAGTACAATGGTCATTATTACACAACAACAATCAACAAAATGTCTTTTGATTATGCAAAACAATTTGCAGAAAAAAATAATGGTTATATAGCAATTCCAAATGATGAATCAGAAAATATTTTTATAAGTAGTTTATTGACAAAACCTCAATATGCTTGGATAGGCATATTAGACACTAATCATATACAAAATTACTGTAAAGAAAAAACACCAAATTCAAGTAAACCTACAATTCTTACTTGCAATGGAAATTTTCCAAATAGTTTTATTTTTTCTGTATATGCAAATCATTTATGTAGATGTCCTGACCAAGCTGGTTATGATTATTGGGTATCTCAAAATATTCAAGATCCAAAGTTATTAAAAGAAAGGATGAAAGCTCAAAGAATTAGTCAGCATGATCAAAATACATGGTTCGATAACTGCCACTATACTTTTAATTGTGCCTATGATGATAGTAGATTTACAACTATTAACGGTTCATACTTATCATATAAAAATTTTCATGATAAGCAACCAGATAATTTAGTTAAATATTATGATGTAGACTTAGACGGAAAACCTAGAATTGAACCATTAGGTGAAAATTGGGTTGCTATATCATCTGTAGATGGAAAATGGGCAGATTTTGGTAATCATTTTGATGAATATAATAATCCAATTAAATATATTGCTGTATTTGAATTTGATTCAATGCCTGAGTGTTATACACCAGAAACTATAGTATCAGACAAACTAGAAGATTTATCATGCAATAGTCAGATTCTAAGGAATGGTCTAAATAACAATATATCTGATGAAGATGCAATAACTAAAAAATGTGAAATAGATGAACATGGTGTTGAATACTGCCCTATGAATTTAAAGACATGTTCAGATACATTTGTTACTAATGATGGATTTGCCACTCAACATCAAGGTACATATACAAGCTGTAATGATGGTGTCATCCCTACTATAGATACAAATGCAGCTTTTGGGGAAGATGTTATTGATTGTAATCAAGTTAATACATCTATCTCAAATGCTAATTTAAATAGTAATTGTTTAAATGGCTATTATCCAGATGGTAGCCAATGTGGGTTAGATAGCTATCATAATGCAACTATCAGTAGTGCTACTTGTCCTTATGGTGGAACTTTAGTAGATACAAATTTTAATTGTACTGGTAATTTTCCAAATACAACTATTAAATCATGGTACAACGATAATCTATGTAGATGCCCTGATCAAGCTGGTTATGATTATTGGTTAAATGAATATAATAACTATGGTTCTTCATATGCTAGAACAGCATTTGAAAATGCTGCAAAAAAAAATGGAGAATGGAGAAATAATTGTTCTAGTCCAAGTGGTTGGTATTGTTCTAAAAGTTGTTACAATAAACCATATTGTCCAAATGGTGGGACTTTAAATAATAATATTTGTAAAAAAGAATGCACAAGTAATAGTTACTCTTGTCCAAATGGTGGGACATTAAGTGGAAATATATGTAAAAAAACATGCACAAATACTTCTTCATGTACAACTTCTTGTTCATGGTGGTCATCTAGCAAAGGTTTTGGAGGTAAATCAACTCATACTGGTTGTGGACATAATCACTCAGATTATTGGGGAGATAGAAGAGCAGATAATTCAGAAGGTAGCTGTACTGGTAAAACTTATGATATTACTACATATAGTAATTGTGATTATACAGCAACCTTAACAACTACTAAATTTGATTGCTCTTATGAAGCTACTGCTGGATATTATTATGATTGTTCATATAATGCGAGTATATCTTATTCCTGTGATGTTGGTACAGTTGTTGGTAGCCAATGTAAAACTACTGAATGGATAGAAGATACTCAAGATTATTCATGTTCAAATGGCGAAAATAATTTAAAATGTAATGGCAATTTTTCAAATAATTATCTAGTTTCCTTATACAAAAATCATTTATGTAGATGTCCTGATCAAGTTGGTTATGATTATTGGCAAAATGAACTCAATACTGGTTCACTTTCGTATGAAAATATCACAATAGCTTTTAAAAATGGTGTATCTAATGGGGATATATGGGTTGAAAGTTGTAGTGCTATAGATAATAATAATGCTTCATGTAGTGGTAACTATCCTAATTCTGTATTATATTCTTATTACACAGAACACCTTTGTAGATGCCCCGATCAAGCTGGTTATGATTATTGGTTAAATTCATGGGATAATGGAAGTTTTGAAAACTACACTAATTTAGAAAATACATTTAAATTGGCAGCCGCTTTAAATGATGAAGTTTGGAGTGAATCTTGTAGTAAACTTAATCAAGATAAATGTTTTAGTTCTACTATTGAGAATCAAGAAGTTACAGAAGAACCTTACAATTATTATACATACCATTGTCAAAATGAACTTACTAATTATGATGAACCTTATATAGTTCAAGATAAAGGTGGAAAAGAAGAAACTAATCCAATTCCACCAGTAAATAATTGTGTTGCTAAATCATATAGATGTGATAGTGACAATAATCAACTTTGTATTAAAAATAATGGGATTTGGAAATGTAGTGATAACCCTTGTATTGATGGTGATGATATAGAGATTACAGATACAAAAGTAGGATTAAATGATAAAAATAATGATGGCTGGGGTGAAGATGGCAGCTGTAATGGACAAATATTTGTCTTTAATGGTAAAGATAATAGATGCCGTTCTAAAGATAAATTTTTTGGCTTATTTGGTGGTGGATGTTGTGAAAAAGACAAAGTATTTCTTAATTTAATTACATGCAAAGAGGAAGAAAAGAAATTAGCAAAATTAAACAATAAAAATGTATGTCATTATATTGGTGAATATTGTTCAAAAAAAATTGGTATTGCTAATATCTGTATTCAAAAGAAAAAAACATACTGTTGTTTTAATTCTACATTAGCAAGAATTTTAAATGAACAAGGCAGAATACAAATAAGTAAAGGATGGGGAATGGCAGATAATCCAGACTGTTCAGGTTTTAAGCCAGAAGAATTTCAAAAAATAGATTTTAGTCAAATAGATTTAGGTGAGTTTAAAACAGAACTTGGAACTAAAATGAATACAAGTAGCTTTGAGAATTTAGGTAACTTTGTAAGTGATAAAGTAAACACTATACTAAATTCTAGTAACTAATACTTAAAAATATTTATACATACTAAAATATAATTTATTATATATAGATATATTAATCAATAATAACTATACTTTATTATATTATACTTAAGTAGATTTTTATATATATTTATATAATATTATATAAATATATATATAAAAGGAACTAATTATGAAAATAATTTTATGGAATCAAAAAGGTGGAGTTGGTAAAAGTATTTACTCTATACAAATAGCACTATATTTTGATGCAACGATTATAGAACTTGATCCTTATGGAGTTTTAACAAAGACACTAGATAAAGATAGAGTTTACAAAGTAGATTTAAAAGATGATGCTCCAACAATATCTGAGGGTGATGTAGTTTATGACTTTGGAGGATTTGATGATGCACGACTAAACAAAGTATCTCAAGATGCAGATTTAATTATCATACCATTTAACCCAACTATAAATGCACTAGGAACAACACTAGAGAGTTATAAACGAGCCAAAGAACAAAACATCCCTATACTATTCATAGCAAATGCATATATCAAAGAACAAGATGTTACAGATGCCATAGAATATATAGAAGAGATTACAGGAGATGAAATAGAGTATTTTCAAGTACCACATACAAGAGCATTACAAAGTGCTGAAAATGAGGGAACAAGTATTATAGACTTAGCAACAAATAGTACAGGCATAAAAAAACATGCATATAAAAAGATAAGTAACACAATGCAAGAACTAATGAACAAAATTAAAGAATATATTTAACTGTATTTTGTTATAGTTAAATATATGATAATTATATATAAGGTAATATAAAATGGCAAAAGCAAAGTTTGATAAACTAGATGATAAAAATGAAACCATTAGTACAACTCATGCAGATTTACAAAATATGCAAAAAAAGAAGATGGGCAGACCCAAAGGTTCAAATGTTAAAAAAGAACAAGCAAATATACCTCTATCGGTAGCATTAACACCAACACAAAAAAAACAGCTTAGAGAATATGCAAAGAAAGATGATAGAACAGCTGGATATATCATCAAAAAGCTTTTAATAGAAAAAGGTATCATAGAACCAAATGATTAATTCTTATAGCTTATCAAAGCTATAAGAGATAAAAAAGTAAATTCTAACCCCACTACACTACTACATATTTATCAAAACTAAAACTTACATAACAACCCCATGAGCAAAGCGAATAGAGGCGAAGCCGTTGCACCCTAGCAACTGCTACTGATGAAGTGGTGCAAGGCACACAGAACAGCACTAAACACCCAAACACTAGCCGAAGAGTGAAACTCTTCCCCTATATGCAAAAAAGAGCCGTAAGGCGACAATAAATAAAAAGCGACTAATCGCCCTTAGGCGATTATGTCAAGATACATTCTATCAGTTCGAAGAACTGCATCAAATGGATAGAAATATTGCTTTAGCAATTTTCCTTTTAAGTATTTCGCAGATGTAATGTACAAATATAAATGTAAAAGATAATGTACTAAGGTATATGTAGCAAAAGCAACTCTTAAAAACCTCTCTATAAGGCATTTTCAAAGACTAAGGGGTAATTATACAGTTACTGGTAATAATCAGAGAATAAATGATAGGTAATTGTGTAATTACCACCTAGTAATTGAAAAGTAGTTCTATGATAATTAAATTGTTATGGGGTAATTGTGTAATTACTG
>Ga0256836_1000494_pt1 | contig 20527 bp, 18 predicted proteins | sample 4561380metaG_FD_185974 | JGI IMG/M metagenome (GOLD analysis project Ga0256836, IMG submission 185974) | Hydrothermal vent microbial communities from Guaymas Basin, Mexico - 4561-380 | ecosystem: Environmental > Aquatic > Marine > Hydrothermal vents | place: Mexico: Guaymas Basin | collected...
TTTAAAACAATAGAAGAATTAGAAAAAAAAGTTACAGAAATTCTTTTTTCATATACAAAAAAGCAAATCAAATCTTTGGTTTCTTATAACTATATTATAAAGGCTATGAATATATGAGAATTGGTATTAGAATTAATAGCGATAGGTATGTTTTATTTTGTTAATTTAATAAAAATTTAATCTGAAAGTTTTATTATCTTTAAAAAAGATAAAAAGGAAAAAGATGTTTTTTACATATGATGAGATTGATAGATTAATAATCGAAGATATGCCTTATTTTGACCTTACTCAAGAGTTGTTGGAAATAAAAAAGAGTGGAAAAATAAGTTTTTATACAAGAAAAGATTGCATAGTTAGTGCAAATTCCCTTATAGAAAAGTTGGCTGAAAAACTTGGCTTGGAAGTTGTTTTTAAAGAGGAGGATTCTAAGTTTATAAGAGCTTCTAATAAACTTTTTGAAGCAAAAGGAGAAAATGTTTTAATTTTATGGAAAGTGGCTCAAAATATTTATGAATATGCTTTAAGCGTTTCCACATACGTATATGAAATGACTAAAAAAGCCAGAAAACATAACTCCAATATAGAGATTTTAACAACCAGAAAAGTTATACCTTTTACTAAAAAAATAGCTTTAAAAGCCGTAATTGACGGAGGTGGACTGCCTCATAGAATAACTACCAGCGAAACTATTTTGGTGTTTGAAAATTATATTAATCTTTATGGAGGATGGGATAAATTTTATAAAGAGTTTAAAACGTTAAAAAACAAAAGTATAGAGAAAAAATGGGTGGTGGAAGCAAAAAACTTTAATCACGCTAAAAAATTGATAGATATAGAAGTAGATGTGTTACAACTTGATAAAATAGATGTAAAAACTACTAAAGAGATAGTAAACTTGGCTCATAAAAAAGATATAAAGGTAATAAGTGCCGGGGGGATAAATTTAGAAAATGTGGAAGAGTACGCAAAAACGGGAGTTGATAGTATAGTAACAACAGCTCCTTATTTTGCTAAAGGAGCTGATGTTAAGGTGTTAATTGAGTGATTTTTTAAGCTCTTTAACTTATCCCTCCATTACTTGCGTTTGCAATAAGCACCGGTGCTTTAAGAAATGAAATTTTAAATTTATCATTTATTCCATTTTATTTATATTAAGCACGAATAAGAGATATTTTTCCTGTAAGATTATTTGTTGCATAAAAAGTTCCTTTTTTGGGCGAAGTGTAGTATAATTAATATATAATTATGAAATAAATAAAAGAAAAGTAAAAGGAAGGTTTTTCTTGAAAAGAAGAGATTTTATTAAATTGTCATCTTTGCTTTTTTTTTCAACTACTGCATTTGCAAAAACAGATTCAGAACTTTTTATAAAACTTCCTCCTAAAAATTTGGATTTTTATCATATAAAAGGGAAAAAAAATGGAGGAAGGGTTTTATTAATAGGGGGTATTCACGGAAATGAGGTAGGGGCTTATAAAGCAAGTGATTTATTAGTTGATAGCGAAATAATAAAAGGAGAGCTTTTAATTATTCCAAGAAGTAATTTTACTTCTATTTTAGCGAACGTTAGAGGTTATAATGGTGATATGAATAGGAAGTTTGATTATATTTCAAAAACAGATCCGGATTATTATTATGTAGAGGGTTTAAAAGAGATAATTCTTTCTTATAAGCCAGATGTTGTTATTTCTATGCATGACGGATACGGATTTGCCAGTGAAAATAAAAGGGCGTGGGGGCAAAGTGTAGTAATTGATGAAGTTAGGTATAAAGACTTTGAACTTTATAAAAAAGCTTATTTTGTAATGAATGAAGCTAATAAAGTGTTAAAAAGAAAAATAGCTATTATAAATACTAGAACCTTTAGTGGAAAATCTCATAAAGAACAGAAAAAAGCTCTTACAGGTTGGTGTTTAAAGCATAATATCGAAGCTTATTGTATAGAATCGTCTAAACAGCTTTTGTTGAATGACAAAATAAAAACTCATTTATCTATGTTAGAAGCATTTTTTAAACTTTATAATATAGAGGTTAAGAACCTTAAAGATATTGCAAATAATTTAGATAAGTACTTAATTTCTTCTAAACCAAAGCTTATTTTAAATGTAGAAGGAAAAGAAATTTTAGTAAAAAATGCTCAAATATTAAGAGTAAAAAGAGGCAGTGTAATTACTGCTAAAATAGACGGTAATAGAGGTAATTATATTGTACCAAGAGGTGTTAATTTAAATTGGAGAAGTTTTCATTTTTCCAGTTTAAGTTTTGATATAAAAAAAGATTATGAAAAGTTGTTTTCTATAAAAATAGAAAGGATATAAATGGCATATGAACTTATAATAAATGAAAAAGATAAACGAATAGAGATTCATTCTGATTTATGTGATGTACTTATGCAAAGAAAAGACGATTTTGTGTTTAATAATTGCGTAGAGTATGTTCATCTTATGAATTTCGATGAGGTGGTAGAAGTTTTAAAAAAATATGAGGATTTTGAAAAAAAGTATTGTTTGGAATGTAAACCGGATGAAAATAGAGACGGTTTGGATGAAGATTATGACGATTTTTATGAAGAGTTTGCAGAAGATGACGAAATAGACGATACAAGATGCGATATTTTTTAAAAATCTTGTAGGATGAGCGTATTTTTTTGGTAAAATTACTTAAATACAAAAAAAGGAGAAAAGATGTTTAAAGAATGTTGTCCAGATTTAATTCCGGTAATGGAAAAATTAGCGGCAGAAAATCCTCACATAGATAAACTTATCCAAAAACATACTGAACTTAATAAAATTATTGATGAGGTTGAAGCCGGAAGAGAGCATATGGAAGAACTTGAACTTGAAAAACTAAAAAAAGAAAAACTTCATATTAAAGATGAAGTTTATGCTGCGGTACTTGAATATAAAAAGGCTAATAACCTTTAACTTTTTTATGAGTATTAGAAATTCCGTGCCGGTCAGAGTAAAGTTTTAGAAATAAAAAGACTGGCATGGAAAAATTCGTTTTGACAAAGTGATAGAACAGTTGTTGCCAGGTAAAAAGACTTGGAAATAAAACGAAATATTGGCTCTTTTTTATAAAAGAGTCGGTAGAGGTTATATTTGAAATTAAATTTAATCTTAAAAAAAAATCGATATTATTAACTCTCTTTATGTATAATTAAAACTAACTAAAATCGAAAGCACTTCTTATCTTATAATGAAAGTACTTCTCTTAAATTATTTTGTATTGATATTTGCAAAATATATTTAAAAAATAGATAGATTATGATGTGGATTGATAATTTTCCGATTAGCTTTAAAATTTTTTTTAATTTTTTTGAAAATGTATTAAATAAATTTTTTTTTTGACGATCATATACATGAAGTAGCAAGGAAGCTACTAGAAAAACTAAAAGGAGTTAGTTATGGGATTTAGAATTAACACAAATGTTGCAGCGTTGAACGCTCACGCGGCAGGAGTGGAAAATAATAGAAGATTAAATTCTTCACTGGAAAAATTAGCTACAGGTTTAAGAATCAATAAAGCTGCGGATGATGCATCAGGTCTTCAAATCGCAGACTCATTAAGAGACCAGGCGGATTCTTTAGGGCAAGCTATTAGAAACGCTAATGATGCTATTGGTGTTATGCAAATAGCGGATAAAGCTATGGATGAACAGGTAAAAATACTTAATACAATTAAAGTAAAAGCTACACAATCCGCACAAGACGGACAAAGTACGGATTCTAGAAAAGCTCTTCAAGAAGATATCGTAAGACTTATGGAAGAACTAGATAATATCGCCGGAACAACAAATTATAACGGTAAATCTCTTTTATCAGGTTCGTTTACAAATCAAAAATTCCAAATAGGTGCTTATTCGAATGAAACTGTAACTGCTAGTATAGGTTCTACATCATCAGATAAAATAGGTAATACAAGATTTGAAACGGGAGTTACTATTACAAAATCAGGAAGTGTTGCTCTTAAATTTTTATCAGTTGACGGGGTTCATGATATTCAACTTGAAAGTGTAAAAATTTCAACAGGAGCCGGAACCGGTCTTGGAGTATTGGCAGAGGTTATTAATAAAAACACAGATAAAACAGGTGTAAAAGCTTCTTGGCAGGTTCAAGCTACAGGGTCAGCTACAATTGCCGGGGGAGATATTAAAGGTCTAAAAATTAATGGTATTGAAATTGGTGATATTACTGATATTCAAGCAAACGATAGTGACGGAAAATTGGTAGCTGCAATTAATGCGGTAAAAGACCAAACCGGAGTAGAGGCTTTTGTAGATGAAAGAGGTAACTTAAACTTAAGAAGTTTAGACGGAAGAGGAATTAGTGTAGATATAGCCAGTGGTGCGGCAAAGGTAGGTATTGTTTCTCACGTAGAGAATTACGGAAGACTTACTCTAACAAGACTTGATGCAAGAGATATAAGAGTAAGCGGTACTAATGCTTCAGGTGCGGGTATTACTTCAAAAATGGCTGAAGCTACAATTAACTTAAGAAGTATTAAAGGAAACTTTGATAAAAATCAAGCGAGTGCTATTGGTGCGTTTGCCAACTCTAACGTAGCGAATTTTGGAGAAGAAATAGGAGCCGGTGTAACAACTTTAAGAGGTGCTATGGCGGTAATGGATATAGCAGACAGTGCTTCTAAATTACTTGATAAAATCAGAGCGGATATAGGTTCGGTGCAAAATCAATTGGTAAGTACGATTAACAATATTTCGGTAACTCAAGTAAACGTAAAAGCTGCCGAATCTCAAATTAGAGATGTTGATTTTGCAGCTGAAACAGCAAACTTCCAAAAATATAATCTTTTAGCACAATCTGGAAGTTATGCCTTATCTCAAGCGAATGCAGCTCAACAAAACGTTATGAGACTTCTACAATAATATCTTCTCTCCCTTTTAGGGAGTCTTTTTTTGGAACATCTTTTGCTTCTCCTTTAAAAAATAAAGGAGTTGTTAATGGGATTTAGAATTAACACAAATGTTGCAGCGTTAAACGCTCATGCAGCAGGAGTGGAAAATAACAGAAAACTTAGCAGTTCGTTAGAAAAATTAAGTACAGGGCTTAGAATTAACAAAGCTGCGGATGACGCTTCAGGCCTTCAAATTGCAGACTCATTAAGAGATCAGGCAGATTCTTTAGGGCAAGCTATCAGAAATGCTAACGATGCTATAGGGCTTTTCCAGATTGCAGACAAAGCTATGGATGAGCAGGTAAAAATACTTAATACAATTAAAGTAAAAGCTACACAAGCCGCACAAGACGGACAAAGTACGGATTCTAGAAAAGCTCTTCAAGAAGATATCGTAAGACTTATGGAAGAACTTGATAATATCGCTGGGACTACTCAATATAACGGAATGAGTTTACTTAGTGGACAATTTACTAATAAAGAGTTTCAAATAGGTGCTTATTCTAATCAAACGGTGCAAGCTAGTATCGGTGCTACGTCATCGGATAAAATAGGACTTACAAGATTTGAAACGGGAGTTACTATTACAAAATCAGGAAGTGTTGCTCTTAAATTTTTGGCAAGTGACGGGGTTCATGATATTCAACTTGAAAGTGTAAAAATTTCAACGGGTGTTGGAACAGGTATAGGAGTATTGGCAGAGGTTATTAATAAAAATACAGATAAAACAGGTGTAAAAGCTTCTTGGCAGGTTCAAGCTACAGGGTCAGCTATAATTGCCGGAGGAGATATTAAAGGTCTAAAAATTAATGGTATTAAAATAGGAGATATTATTGATATTCAAGCAAACGATAGTGACGGAAAATTAGTAGCTGCAATTAATGCGGTAAAAGACCAAACTGGAGTAGAGGCTTTTGTAGATGAAAGAGGAACTTTAAACTTAAGAAGTTTAGACGGAAGAGGGATAAGTGTAGATATTACTTCCGGGGCAGGAAATGTTGGATTAACTTCACATGTTGAAAACTACGGAAGACTTACTTTGACAAGACTTGACGCAAGAGATATAAGAGTAAGCGGTACTAATGCTTCAGGTGCGGGAATTACTTCAAAAACAGCGGAAGCTACAATTAACTTAAGAAGTATTAAAGGAAACTTTGATAAAGATCAAGCAAGTGCGATTGGTGCGTTTGCCAACTCTAACGTAGCTCACTTTGGAGAACAAATAGGAGCCGGTGTAACTACTTTAAGAGGTGCTATGGCGGTAATGGATATAGCGAAGAGTGCGGCGAAACTTCTTGATAAAATTAGAGCGGATATAGGTTCGGTGCAAAATCAATTGGTAAGTACGATTAACAATATTTCGGTAACTCAAGTAAACGTAAAATCCGCAGAATCTCAAATTAGAGATGTTGACTTTGCTCAGGAGAGTGCGAACTTTCAAAAATATAATCTTTTAGCACAATCTGGAAGTTATGCCTTATCTCAAGCGAATGCAGCTCAACAAAACGTTATGAAGTTATTACAATAACTTTTTCCCTTTTTTGGGAACAAAAAGAAGAGATTATTTTGAGAGTTTTGCTAGAGGTGTGAATGGAAGATTTCTTTTTTTAAGTTCTTTTTCCAAATTTTTTGAGGCTCTTTTTATAACGATTTTTTGGGCATTTATACTTCCGGCTAGCATAAATAGCCATTCTTTATGCTGCATTATCCATTCTATAAGTTTAGCTTTTTTTTCAAGTTCTGTGTTTGATGGTCTTACCATAATTTTTGCCAGGTCCAATTCTTTATTTACAAGATAACTTTCGATAGTTTCTCCGTACATTAAAGAGAATTTTTTTGTTTCTAGGATGTCTTTTATTTTGTCGATTTGAGAAGAGAGTTTTGTAAGTTTATTATAGTCTATTTTTTTTAATTTATTTTCGTTTTTTAGTTGTTCTAAGTTTTCGCACTCTTTTGCGACTTTTAAAAACAGTTTTTCTATTTTTGACTGTACTTTATCTCCGTAAATTATCATATCGGTTAGTTTTTTATGTGCTTTTAAAAGAAGTTTTTCTATTGTTTTATCTGATAATTTTTTTAGTTTTAGAGATTTTTTTGGTGTAGAAGATATATATTTTTTAATTACTTCTTTAAAAGGCATTTCAACTGCACCATAAATTCTGGCTCCTCCTTCAGTGGCATTTATTGTTGTAACTCCTTCTTTTTTTGCGTCTTCTATGTCTTTTTCAAAAAAGTTTCTAAACATATTCCAGGTTTTACTCGTTCTTATAAGACCTTCTCCTCCGTATTTTGTAACATAAGTGTCGCTTTCTTTTTGTTGTACATTATTTACTCCGAATACGTGACCTTCACTGTGGGATTTACCGTCTTCAGAATAGGCTAAGTCTTGTCCTATTAAAACAATCGTTTTATGTCCCATTAAATAAGCTAATTCATAAGCCATATTCGCAGCACTCATACCGATGCCGAGATATCCGTATTTATGCATAGTGAAGTATTTAGTGTATCTAAAAGGTCTCATAGGAAGGATTTTTTTGCCTTTTGAGTATTTTAGGACTTCTTTGTGTTGGAGAGAAGCGTGAAGCATAATAATGTCTTTTTGAAATTTTGGGGAAGTGTGTTTAAAAAATTTCGCAGTGGCTTCGACTCTTTCAAGAGATGTTACGAAGTCCGGTTTTATGTTGTGCTTTTCTAAAATCGGCAATGAAGCGTCCACACTTATTATAGTGGCGTAAGGAGCTATCTTTTTTAAAAGAGGCAATTGTTTATCAAGAGAAGGACCAGTTGATACGATTATGGCTATATCGGAAAGCTTTTTGTTTTTTAGTTGAGAAAAATGAGGGTTGTTTAACATTTCCGGAATATTTTGAATGTGATGTTCTATTCCTATTAGAGTGTCTATTGTATCGTTTCCGAAGTTAATTATGGTTTGTTTGATTGCTCTTATTAGTAATTTGTTCGTTTCTATGATTGAATCGGCGTAAAATTTTTCATAGTAGTCCGAATAAATATGCAATTCGAAAGTTTTTGCAAAAAGTTGAACGTCAGGGTGTGAAAAGATTCTCATAGCTTTTGAGAATGTTAATTCTTGAGGCAAAAGTATTTCTAGTTTTGAGGAGAGAATTTCTTCTGAAAAATCTACAATATGTAAAGCGATATATATAATTTCAAGGTTAGGTTCAAAAACAAAGACTTTTTTTAATGAAGGGTTTGCAAATAGAAGTTTTATAAATATTCCGTTTCCGAGTCCGTAGAAAAATAGTACCGGGTATCTTGAGTATTTTTCTTTAAATAACTCTTGTTTGCTTTGAATTTCGCTTAAAGGTTGGGTTTTATAAATAGGGTATTTCTTTTCCATATCTATAATATTAAGATTGATAGAATCTTCCCCTTGTTGGATGACTTCAAATTTTTGATGGGTTTTTAAGGCAAATAGTTGAGAAGCTAGAGACGGATTTTGTTTTAGAAGTGCTTGAATGTTTCTTTCGAAAATTTTAGACATATAAGACCTTTTTGTTTTTATATCGGTTATTTTGTTAAAATTATAACAGCATATAAGAGGAGAAGAGATGTTTAATGGAAAAAATATTCTTATTACAGGCGGGACGGGGAGTTTTGGAAAAAAATATACGGAGATTTTACTTGAAAATTATAAACCGAATAAAATAATTATTTACAGTAGAGACGAACTTAAGCAGTATGAAATGGCTCAAGTATTTAATGATAAATGTATGAGGTATTTTATAGGGGATGTAAGAGATAAAGAGAGACTTCGTAAAGCTATGGAGGATGTTGATATCGTAATTCACGCTGCAGCTTTAAAGCACGTACCCGTTGCCGAATATAACCCTATGGAATGCATAAAAACAAACATAAACGGAGCACAAAACGTAATAGACTGTGCTATTGAAACGGAAGTTGAAAAAGTAATAGCACTTTCAACCGATAAAGCGGCAGCTCCTATTAATCTTTACGGTGCGACAAAACTTGCGAGTGACAAGCTTTTTATTGCGGCTAATAATTTAATAGGAAAAAGAAAAACAAGATTTAGTGTAGTCAGATACGGAAACGTTATAGGAAGTAGAGGTAGTGTTGTGCCGTTTTTTGTTAAGTTAATTAAAGAGGGGAAAAAAGAACTTCCTATTACCCATAAAGATATGACAAGATTTTTAATTACTCTAAAAGAGGGAGTGGAATTTGTGCTTAAAAATTTTGAGAGAATGCAAGGAGGTGAAATATTTGTTCCAAAGTTGCCGTCTATGAGAGTAGTCGATTTGGCGAAAGCTTTGTGCAGTGAGTGTGAATTAAAATATATAGGTATTCGTCCGGGGGAGAAATTGCACGAAGTTATGATTACTAGAGATGATAGATGTGTAGAATTTAGTGACCATTATGTAATAATCCCTACTATAAATTTTAATTTTAGTGCTGATTATACCAAAAATAATTTAGGTGAGAGTGGAGTATATAAAGATATAGGATTTGAATATAGCTCCGGAAATAATGACTGGTGGCTAAATCGTGAAGAGTTTTTGAAAAAAGCGAAAGAATTTCTTTGAATGGAGAATGAAGAATGGAGAATGGAGAATTAAATAAGTTCATTCCTTACGGTAGACAGTTTATTGACGAAAATGATATAAATGCGGCGGTTGAAACGTTAAAAAGTGATTTTTTAACGACAGGTCCTAAAGTTAAAGAATTTGAAGAGGCTTTGGCTGAGAGACTCGGGTTTAAATATGTCGTGGCGGTTAGCAGTGGTACTGCTGCTTTGCATCTTGCAAGCAGGGTGCTTTTGAATGTAGGTGATAGGGTTGTAACAACTCCTAATTCTTTTTTAGCTACTTCAAATTCCATTCTTTATGTTGGTGCTAAGCCCGTATTTGTGGATATCGAAAGTAACGGGCTTATAAATCTTGATTTGGTGGAAGAAGAACTTAAAAAAAGAAAAATAAAAGCTTTATATTTGGTAACTTTTAGTGGACATCCTTTAAATAATGAAAAGGTCAGGTATTTAAAAAATAAATACGGTGTAAAAATCCTTTACGACAATGCTCATTATTTCGGAAAAGACGAAGGGGTGTGTGATATAGCGACATACTCGTTTCATCCCGTCAAACACATTACTACTTTTGAAGGTGGGGCGGTGGCGACAAATGACGAAAAAACATACAAAAAACTTTTGAGATTAAGAAACCATGGAATGGTAAAAGATTCTTCAATGTATCCGTGGGAATATAAAATGGTGGATTTGGGGTACAACTATAGACTAAGCGACGTGGCATGTGCCGTGGGACTATCTCAGCTTGAAAAAGTGGATATGTTTTTGGAAAAAAGAAAAAAAATCGCAAAATATTACCATAATAGTCTTCCTGAAAAAATAAAGCCTCTTTATCCGTATAACGAAAAAAGTTCGTATCATCTTTTTGTGGTAAGGTATCCTTTTGAGTCTTTAGAGCAAAAAGCCGAATTTTTTATAAAAATGCGTCAAAAAGGAATAGGACTTCAATATCATTATATTCCTATAAATCAGCAACCTTTTTATGTGAAAAAAGGCTATTTTAAAAAATTCTCGGAAATGCAAAAATATTATCTTGAAGCTTTTTCCCTGCCGATATACTACAGCTTAACTCAAAAAGAGCAGGATTATGTTATTGAATGTATGGAAGAGTTGATTTTATAAAACTAGTTAATAAGGAAAAATATGTACGAAGAGTATATAAAGAGATTGGATTTAAAAGATGATGATACATTGCTAGTAGGTTCTAATATATTAACATTTGGAAAAGAACTATTAAAAAAAGGAATAAAGTTTGATCCAAATTTGTTTATAAGTGAGTTACAGTCTTTTTTGAGAAACGGAACTTTACTTTTCCCTGCTTTTGATTATGATTTTTGCAATAAAGGTGTTTATAATTATAACGCACCTCCACCAAAGTTAATGGGTACGTTATCTAAAACAGCATTTAAAAGAGATGATTTTAAAAGAACTCTTCATCCTGTTTTTTCTTTTTTGGTGTGGGGTAAACATCAAGATGATTTTTTAAAATTGCAAAATATTGATGCGTTTTCGATGGATTCTCCGTTTGGGCTTTTGTATAAATTAAAAGCTAAAATGCTGATAATTGATGTTGAGTACAATCATGTATTTACTTATATTCATTTTGTGGAATTTATGGAAAAAGCACCTTATAGATATAATAAAACTTTTAAAGGTCAATACATTAAAGATAATGAAGTTTTTATAAAAGAGTGTAGACTTTATGTTAGGGATGAAAAGCAAGGAGTTGTAAACAATTCTAATGAATTGGGAAATATTTTAGAAAAAAAAGGTATTGCTAAAGTTTATTATCCTTTAGAAAATTCAAAATGGGTTTTAATAGATTTGTATAAGGCTTATTCAGAAATAGCATATCAGATTAAAAATAACCCTCTTTCAATTGTAAAATTTAATAAATGATGAGATTTTATATTGTGAAAGTAGAAAAAAAGAGTTTATTAAAAAGGGCGGAATTAGTAAAAATTATTAAAAGATTTATTAGAAAAATTGTAAGAATTTAAATTAAAAAAGAAATATAAAAATTTGCAAATTGGAAAAAGGTTTAATGAAATAAAGTGAAAACGGGAATATATGGAGCTGGGCAATATGGGGAAATTTTTTATAGAGTTCTTTCGAAATATGAACAAATTGATTTTTTTATAGATAAATATAAAAAAGGTAAACTTTTTGGTATTCCTATAATTTCTCCTTTGGAAGCTATAGGTATGAAAATATATAATTCTGTAGTGACTTATGAAAATGAAGTTAAAAAAGAACTTGATATTATTGTATTTACGGATACCTTAAAAAAATATTCAGAAATTTTAAAAGAGTTTTATAAAGATAACTATTTATGGATAAGTGGAAAACTTTTAGATGATAAATTAAAAGAAGTTAGAAAACTTTTAAATGATGAGATTAGTGTAAATTTTTTTGATAATTGGGTAAGATTTAGAGAAACTTTTAATATGAAATATTATCCATATCCTACTAATTCCTTGGAAGAGCAGTATTTTATAGATGAATTTAAATATTCTGAAAGATTTGTTGATTGTGGTGGATTTATTGGAGATACGATTAAATCATATTATAAATATAATGAAGGTAAAGTAATAAGTTTTGAACCTGACCCTAAGAATCTTCAAAAATTAAATAAAATTGCAAAAAATAAAGATGTATTGGTTTATCCTATGGGAGTTTTTGATGAAACTAAAATTTTGAAATTTAAATCAAGTGGTAATGGGGGAAAATTATGTGAAGAAGGAGATATTTTGGTTCCTGTGACAAGTTTGGATGAGACTATATATAATTTTAGACCCGATTGTATAAAAATGGATATAGAAGGAGCTGAAATCGAAGCTATTAAAGGAGCAAAAAATATAATCAAGGATTTTTCGCCAAATCTTGCTATTTCTATTTATCACAAAGCAGGTGATTTATGGGAAATCCCTTTGCTTATTAAAGAAATTAATCCGAAATATGAATTTAAAATTAGATGTCATAATCATTTATGTTTAGAAACTATTCTTTATTGTAAGATAAAATCGTGAAATTAGGATTTTTGGATTGAAGTTTACGGGAATAAAATGGGTGTAAAAATGGTTTTAGGATGATTTTGAAAATTTATATCTGACTTATTCAAATGGAAAGAAAAAGATTTTAACCCGGATTTTCTTATTTTGAGACAAATAAAACATAATATCAAAGAATGTAGAAGTAGGGTATCTGGTAGATTTATTGATGCATTTACAAATCTTTATAGCGATATAAATGAATTTGTAAACGATTCAAAAGAGTTATAAAGAAGCTTGTTTAATAGGAGAAAACGGCAGGGTTTATTCTGCAACCGACATTCCGCACCGTTTTTTTTATTTTTCAAATGCCGAAATTATGGAGTTTTTTGAAAATTTACTCAAATAATAAATTATGATTACATTGATTTGAAAATGGAACTTTAGTTCCACAAATGAGGTTAAACCTCACTTTTTTGTTAAAATGCTGTTAAATTTATCAAAAATCAAACAAAAATTATATAAAAAAACACCCAAAAGGGGTGCGGAATGTTGGCTGTAACACAATAGATATATTCATTGAGTATTGAAAAAAAATTAAGCTATGCTGAAGTTAAAATTCATACAAGCTATTATCTTAAAAACGTTTTTTATAATAGGGATTTTGGTTTTGTGGAAGAATAGGTTGATATTAAAAAATTTAATGAACCTAAAAAGAAAGTATTTACAAAAGGATATTGTTAATGAAAAGTATTGGTAAAGAGATTTATGAGCTTATAAAAGAACTTTTCCCGATAAATAGAAGTTTAAGCGGGGAAGGGGTGAGGGAAACTCTTAGAATTTTAAAAAGGGAAAATTCTGAGTTAAACATACATTCGATAAAAAGCGGCACTCAGGTATTTGACTGGATAGTGCCGAAAGAGTGGAACTGTAAAGAGGCTTATATTATTACGCCGGATGGCAGAAAAATATGCGACTATAACGATAATAATTTACATTTAGTACAGTATTCCGTGCCGTTTGAGGGGGAAGTTGAATTGGATGAACTTCAAAAGCATTTATATTCTTTGCCTAAACTTTCAAATGCAATTCCTTATGTTACGAGTTATTACAAAGAGCGTTGGGGATTTTGTATTAGTGAAAATGAGAGGAAAAAATTAAAACCGGGTAAATACAAGGTTGTAATTAAAAGCGAACTTAAAAGTGGAGTTTTAAATTATGCTGATATTATAATTCCGGGAAAAAGCGATAAGGAAATTATGTTTTCAACTTACATATGTCATCCGTCTATGGCGAATAACGAACTTTCAGGTCCCGCACTTGCAACGTTTTTAGCTAAATATGTAAAAAGTATCGATAATTATTATACTTACAGATTCATATTCGCTCCCGAAACGATAGGTAGTCTTATATATCTCTCAAAATATCTTAACCATTTAAAAGAAAAAGTGATTGCAGGATTTATTTTAACGTGTGTGGGGGATGATAGGGCGTATTCTTATATGCCGAGCCGCTACGGCGATACCCTTGCGGATAAAGTTGCTCTTAATATTTTGGAATACAGTATTAAAGATTATAAAAAATACAGTTTTTTACAAAGAGGAAGCGATGAGAGGCAATACTGTGCACCAGGAGTTGATTTGCCGGTATGCAGTATAATGAGGAGTAAATACGGGGAATATCCGGAATATCATACAAGTCTTGATAATCTTGAGCTTGTCACTCCAAAAGGGCTTGAGGGGAGTTTTAACGTTTATAAAAAAATTATTGATGTGTTAGAAAATAATTTTTATTATAAAGTTACCGTTTTAGGTGAACCACAGCTTGGCAAAAGAGGGCTTTATCCCGATGCCTGTACTCCCGATACCGATTATGATTTGGCGTTTTTATATAGGAATTTTTTAGCTTATGCGGATGGAAAAAACGATTTAATAGATATTGCAAATATTATAGGAATAAGTGCCGATAATCTTATAGATATCGCTAAGCTTTTTGAAAAACATAAATTAGTGGAGAGAGTATGAACCTATGTGTAATACCGGCTAGAGGCGGCAGCAAAAGAATACCTAAAAAAAACATAAAACTTTTTTGTGGCAAACCTCTTATTGCTTACAGCATAGAAACGGCGAAAAAATCCAGGATTTTTGATAAAATAGTCGTTTCTACGGATGATGAGGAAATTGCAAGGGTTGCCGAAAAATACGGGGTGGAAGTTTTAAGAAGACCGAAAGAACTTGCAGATGATTATACGGGTACGGGTGATGTGTTTAATCACGCTATAGAAACTTTAAATAAAGATGGTAAATATAAATATGCGTGTATGATATATGCCACCGCTCCTTTTTTAAAGGTTGAGTATTTAAAAGAAGGTTATGAAAAGCTTAAAAATTCCGATGCGTGTGCTTCTTTTAGCGTTACGAGTTTTGAGTATCCGATTCAGAGGGCTTTTAAGATAGTAAATGGTAGATGTGAAATGTTTGATAAGTCGCAGTTTTATAAAAGAAGTCAGGATTTAGAAGTTGCTTATCACGATGCGGGACAGTTTTACTGGAAAAAAATAGGATGTAAAAGCGATGACGTTTTTTTCGGAAAAGATACTATACCTATAGTAATTCCAAGGTATCTTGTTCAGGATATCGATACGATGGAGGATTTTATCCGAGCTGAAAAGATGTATCAGACAGTATATGGAGATAAAGAAATAAGTTTTGAGGGGTTTAGTGTTAAAATATATTATGGTGATTTTGATACGCACGAAGCGATTGTGAAAAAACTTAGAGATATTAAAAAAGTATTATTAACATTAGATAATAGCGAAGAATTTTTTAACATCAAAATTCAAAAAATGTATAAATACAAAAATAAAAAACTTTTTTCAAGGCCAAAATATATTCAATTGCCAAATCCGAAAATTCCTAAAAAATATATATTAATAAAAGATATTGTTGAAAGTATTCAATATTTAGATGAGAACAACATACAAGAAAGTGTGGTTAGGGATTATATTAATAAATTTGAAGATTTATTAAGAGAAATAAAAGGCAATAAGTGACAATAATAAGGGTCGATTTTTCAAGTGAGATAGGGTTTGGACATTTAAAAAGAATAGAAAACTTTGTTAAAAGATATAAAAAAACTCCGGTAATGATAGTTTGTAAAGAGTGCGAACAAAAATATACCGATATTCCGATAATTGAGATAAAAGAAGAAAATGACTTTTTTGAAATTGTAAAGAAGTTAAAACCAAAAGAAGTGGTGGTAGATAATTATAATTTTACTTATGAAGATGAAAAAAAATTCAAAGAATTATTTCCAAACATTAAACTTATCTGTTTTGACGATATGTATAAAAAACATTATTGTGATGAAATTATTAATCCTAATTTATGTAAAAAAACTTATAAAAATTTGCCTAGTTTTACGAAAGTTCTATATACGGGACCTCTTATTTCTGAAAAATTTAAAAAAGTTAAGAGTAAAAGAGAAGGGATTTTTATCTGTTTCGGAGCTACAGATGTCAAAAATGTAATTATTAAGGTGTTAAAACTTTTAAAAAACAAAAAACAGCCGATATATGTATATACAACTTCAGCAAATAAAAATATAAAGCTTCTTAAAAGATTTTGTAAAATAAATAAAAATTGTAAATTACATATTGATGAAGATGTAGCAAAAGGAATGCAAAAAGCGGAAGTAGGTATAATTTCGGCAAGTACTCTGAGTTATGAAGCAATGAAAAGCGGAATGGCATTTATTGCCGTTAGGGTAGTAGATAATCAAAACGAAATGATGAAATGTTTAAAAAGTAAAAGAAAAAAGGTTATTGATATAAGAAATATAAGGAAGTTAAAATGGATGTTGCAATCGTATCTAACGTAATTACGAAACCTCTTAAAAAATACATTGAATTAAAAGAATATGACCTTGATACTGTATTTCAGGTTTTGAATTCGAAAATAGATGAGGATGTTTTGATAATTTTACTTGATTATCGGTTTTTTTTTCTAAATTTTGTAGATGATGAAGCATATGAAAAAGTTTTTTTGTTAAAAGAGGCGATTAAAACGTTTAGGAAGAACAATAAGGCAAAAATTATTTTGTCAAATATTGCGAAATCTTTTACAGATATTAATCCGGCTTTGAACATTAAAGAGTATCAAAAACTTCTTGAAATAAATGAACAAATAAACAATATTGCAAATGAAATCAGCGATGTTGTAATTTTAAATGTTTTTGATATTTTTACAAAAGTTGGAGAAAACAACTTTTATAATCTTAAAAACGCTTATTTATTTCAGACTCCTTTTACAAAAACGGCATATCAATTGATAGCTCAAGAAATTAATAATTTAATAGAACTTATAAACACAAAAAGAATAAAAGTTATAGCGGTTGATGCTGATAATACGTTATGGGGTGGAATTGTCGGAGAAGACGGAATTGACGGGATTTTTATAGATGAAAATTATCCCGGGGTTGTTTATAAATATTTTCAGGAGTTTTTAAAATATTTAAAAAATAGCGGAATAGTCTTGGCTTTGGTAAGCAAAAATAATGAAAATGACGTTAAAGAGGTGTTTGAGAGAAAAAATATGCCTTTAAAATGGGATGATTTTATAGTTCATAAAGTCAGTTGGAATCCTAAAAGCGAATCTTTAAAAGAAATAGCAGCTATTATAAACGTTTCCAACGATGCTGTTTTATTTGTAGATGATAATATATATGAGATTGAGGAAGTTAAAAGATTCGGTTTTAAAACATTTCATTTTAATACCAATAATTTGCTTCAGACGGTAAAAAATTTTGAAAACTTAAAATATATTAAGGCTTTGAGCATAACCGATGAGGATTTGAAAAAAAACGAAATGTATAAAGCTAATATGAAACGCAGTGAACTGCTTAAAGAAATCAGTAATATGGATGATTTTTTAAGAAATCTGGAAATGGAGATAAAAGTAAGTAAAAACGATAAATCCCATTTGAAAAGAATTACCCAGCTTATTAATAAAACTAATCAATTTAATCTTACCACCAAAAGATACAGTGAATCCGAAGTTGAAGAGATGATGGAAAAATATGAAGTATATGATTTTGCTTTAAAAGATAAATACGGTGATTTGGGGATTATAGGCGTTGTGATAGTAAAAGACGGTTTAATAGATACTTTTTTGTTAAGCTGCAGGGCACTTGGAAGAAAAGTGGAAGAGTTTATGCTTGATAAAATAAAAAGGGAAAATTTAATAGGAATATATATTCCCAGTAAAAAAAATCAGCAGACAAAGGATTTTTATAAAAACAAATCTAAAAAAACAGAACAAAAAGATAATATGATATGTTTTTATTTGGATGAGAGTAAGATTAAAAAACCAGATTTTATAAAGGAAGTTTAATGGAAGTGATAAGAAAGGCTATAAAAGAGATAAACGAAGATTTAGGACTCGAAGAACTGAAAAATTTAAATGATGATACGCCTATTATGGAGTTGCTTGACAGTGTGGATGTTTTGAATTTGATTTTGGCTATTGAAGAAAATTTGCAAAAAGAGTATTCGACTTATATTCAGGTAGCAAACGAACATATTATGGATAAAAACTTAAGCGAATTTAAAACATATAAAACGTTAAAAGAATATATTAAAAGGTTGATTGATGAAAACGTTGTTTGAAAGAGGAAAAATAAAAGCGGTTGTAACAACCGTTGGCGAAAATGAAGTATTAATTGATGATGAAATGGAGAAATTCGGATATGATGAAAAAAGTCTTAAAAGGTTAAAAAAAAGTGCAAAATTACACAGCAGATATTTGGCAAAAGATGGTGTTTGTACTAGTGATTTATGTGTAAACAGTGCCGAGTATTTGTTTGATAACTACGATATTAAAAGAGAAGATATTGACGGACTTATTTTTGTAACCCAAAGTCCGGATTATAAAATGCCGTCAACCGCAATTATCATGCAGGACAGATTAAAACTGCCGATTAGTACTATAGCTTTTGATGTAAATTTGGGGTGTAGCGGATTTGTATACGGCTTATATATAGCACACAGTTTTATTAACAGCGGGGCTAAAAATATACTTGTAGCTTTAGGCGATGTTAACAGATGCTTTTGCGGAGAAAAAGATAAAATAATAACTCCGCTTATGGGAGATGCCGGAAGTGTTGTTTTGGTTTCGAATGAAGAAAACAAGAGTTATTTTTCGTTATACAGCGACGGAAGCGGGTATAAACATTTAATTGTGCCAGCTGGGGGGTGTAGAAAACCTTCTACCGAAGAAACTAAAAAGGCTTTTTTAAGAGAAGACGGAGGTATTAGAAGTGATGAAGATTTATATATGAACGGAAGGGAGATTTTTAATTTTGCGATAAAAAGGGTGCCGGAACTTATAGAAGAAATTTTGGAATTTTCCGGGACTAAAAAAGAAGATATCGATTATTTTTTACTTCATCAGGCAAATGCTTATATTTTGCAAAACATCAGAAGGAAACTTGGAGTAAGTGAAGAAAAAGTTCCTTCGAAAAGTGTTGAAATTTACGGAAATCAAAATTCAGCATCTATAAGCGGAATAATTAATGGTTTTTTAAGTGAAGAGTTTAGTTCTAAAAAATTGGAAATAATTTGTGCGGGATTTGGAATAGGTCTTAGCTGGGGAGGATTTAAAACAACCGTAGAGAATGTTTTTGCACCTAAAATATTAAAAGGAGTTAAAATTGACTAAGCAGGAATTTGTAGAAAAATTAAGCGAAATTTTGGATGTGGAAGTAGATGAAAACACAGATTTAAGAGAATTGGAAGAGTGGGATTCACTGGCAATGCTTGGTGTATTGGCTCTTTATGATGAACTTGGTGTTGAAATAGATATAAATGAAATGGATGAATTTAAAAGTGTTAAAGATTTATTGAATAAGGCGAATATTGATTAAAGGGTATGGTGTAAAATTAATACCATTGCAAAAAGACGATTTGGAATTAGTAAGATTTTGGAGAAATTCGGATAAAATAAGACAATATGCCAAAAACAAAGAATATATTACAAAAGATCATCATAAAAAATGGTTTGAAACTAAAAAGGGGTATTATTTTGTCGTAGAGATAAATTCCGAAAAAATCGGACTTATCTGGTTAAAAAAACATGACGATTTTTATGAAAGCGGCTTTTATATTTATGAGGATAAATACCTAAATAATATATATAGTTATAAAATAGTTACGCTTTTGCACAAATTTGCTTTTGAAATATTGAAATTAAATGAAATTTATTGTGAAATACTTCCTGAAAACAAGAGAGCTATAAGATTTAACCTGTCGTTAGGTTTTGAAAAGATTTCCGATATAAAATATGTTCTTACAAAAGAGAATTTTTATAAATTTCTGAATAAATTTGAAAAATTATTAGAAAAATACTAATAAATCAAACATTTATTTTGAGGAAAAAGAAAAGGTATATGTTAGATTTATTTTGTGTGATATAGTTTAAGCCAATAGGGAGAAATATGCAAATAGGAAAAATCAACACAAATAATCAAGTATTTATAATAGCCGAACTTTCCGCAAATCACGGCGGAAGTCTGCAGTTTGCAAAAGATACTATTTACGCCGCGAAAGAATCCGGGGCGGATGCTGTTAAACTTCAGACTTATACACCCGATTGGATGACTTTAAAAATAGATAGAGATGAGTTTAAAGCGGGGGATTTGTGGAAAAGTGAATATTTATACGATTTATATCAAAAAGCAATGACACCTCTTGAATGGCACGAAGAGTTGTTTAATTACGGCAGAAGTCTTGGACTTGAGATTTTCAGTTCTCCTTTTAGCAAAGAAGCTGTGGATTTTTTGGAACAGTTTAATCCTCCCGCTTATAAAATTGCTTCTTTTGAGATAACCGATTATGAGCTTATTGATTATGCGGCAAGTAAGGGTAAACCTATGATAATCTCAACCGGTGTGGCAACAATGGAGGATATGCAAAACGCTGTGGATATTTGCAAAAAAAGAGGAGTTGAGGTCGCACTTCTTAAATGCACTTCGGCATATCCCGCACCAAGAAGCGAAGTAAATTTAA
>Ga0256836_1000496_pt1 | contig 20476 bp, 21 predicted proteins | sample 4561380metaG_FD_185974 | JGI IMG/M metagenome (GOLD analysis project Ga0256836, IMG submission 185974) | Hydrothermal vent microbial communities from Guaymas Basin, Mexico - 4561-380 | ecosystem: Environmental > Aquatic > Marine > Hydrothermal vents | place: Mexico: Guaymas Basin | collected...
TCAGGGGACCGAACGACAGAAGGCTCATCGGCGTCGTGACCAAAAAGGACATATACACCGCATACTACCGCGGACTGGAGGGGATGTACATAGACTGAGGTGGTTTCATGCTCGTTGACGCTGACCTACACATCCACTCGCGTTACTCGAAGGCTGTTTCGAAGGCAATGACGATACCCAATCTTGCAGAAAACGCGCGCTTCAAAGGTCTCGGCCTGGTCGGGACGGGCGACATACTCAACCCCCACTGGGAGGCAGAGCTTCTCAAATACGCGAAAAAAGTTGACGAAGGAACCTACGAGCTCAATGAAGTCCGCTTCCTCCTCACAACTGAGGTCGAGGACAGCAGGAGGGTTCACCACGTCCTAATCTTTCCAAGCATCGATACCGTCCGCGAGATGAGGGAAATCCTCAGGAGGTACTCAACAGACATCGAGACCGAGGGAAGGCCGCACCTGAGCCTCTCCGCGGCTGAAATAGCCGACATAGCGAACGAGCTCGGTGTCTTAATCGGCCCCGCTCACGCCTTCACCCCCTGGACGAGCCTATACAAGGAGTACGACAGTCTGGAGGAGGCATATGGAGGAGCTAAAATACACTTCCTCGAGCTGGGCCTCTCCGCCGACAGCGAGATGGCCGATATGATAAAGGCCCACCACAGGCTTACCTACCTCAGCAACAGCGACGCCCACTCGCCGATGCCCCACCGCCTCGGGCGGGAGTTCAACCGCTTTGAGGTTGAGGAGGTTACCTTTGAAGAAATTCGAAAGGCGATTCTAAGGCGCGGTGGGAGGAGAATCGTCCTGAACGCTGGTTTGGACCCGAGGCTCGGCAAGTATCATCTAACGGCCTGCTCCCGCTGTTACGCCCACTACTCCCTCGGCGAGGCAAAAGCCTTCAAATGGAGGTGTCCAAAGTGCGGCGGTCGGATAAAGAAGGGCGTTCGCGACAGAATCCTGGAATTGGCTGACACTAACGAGAGGCCAAAGGACAGGCCTCCCTACCTGCGCCTCGCTCCCCTCGCCGAGATTATCTCAATGGTCATCGGCAAGGGGGTTGAAACCAAGGCCGTTAGGCTGATATGGGAACGCTTTTTGAGGGACTTCGGGAGCGAGATTATGGTTCTCGTTGACGTTCCCGTCGGGGAGCTTGCCAGAGTCCACGAGGAAGTGGCAAAGGCTATATGGGCCTACCGCAACGGGAAGCTCATCGTTATCCCGGGTGGTGGCGGGAAGTACGGGGAGATAAAGCTCCCTGAGGAGATAAGGAGGGCGAGGGTTGAGGAGCTTGAGAGCGTTGAGGTGGAAGTTCCTGATGAAACCGAGAGGCCGAGGCAGAGGAGCATAACGGACTTCCTCAAGGTTGCCCGGTGAGATTGGCAGGATTCGTGAAAAGTTGCCAAACGTGATTGGCAAAATCTTTAAAACTTTGCCAATTGAAATTAGCAAGGTGTGAGTGATGGAAAGCGTTAGGGAGGTCGTCGAGGACTACCTTGAACTCGACGTTGGAGGTGTTGAAAGGGAGCTTGATATCCCTCTGCCGAGGGTTCCGAGGGCAATGGCAATAACCGGCCCGAGAAGAGCGGGTAAGAGCTTTTACATGCTCCAGCGGTTCAAAGGTCTCCTTGGAAAGGTTCCCGCCCTCTACCTGCCTCTTGACGACGATAGAATTTATCCCCCAACGCTCAAGACTCTCAACGAGTTCCTTGAAGTCTTTCACGAAATCTACGGTGAGAAAAAAGGCGTTCTCTTTCTGGACGAGATTCAGGAGGTTGAAAACTGGGAGCTCTTCGTCAAAAGGGCAATCTCTCTCGGCCACACGGTTTTCGTTTCCGGCTCATCATCTAAGCTCCTCAGCAGGGAAATCGCGACCCAGTTGAGGGGAAGGGGAATTTCGTTTGAACTCTACCCCTTTTCCTTCAGGGAGTTTCTCCGGGCCAAGTCCTTCACACCTGGAGAATCCCTTCCAAAGAAGGCAAGAGTTAAGGCCCTCCTCGAGGAGTACCTCCTATGGGGTGGCTTCCCCGAGGTCGTTCTCGAAGACTCAGAGCTTTTGAAAAGAAGAACCCTCGAAGGCTACGTCGATTTGATACTCTACCGCGACGTTGTTGAGCGCTTCGGGGTAAAGAACACGAGGGCGCTTAAGCTCCTCCTGAAGCTTATCGGCTCGTCCTTTGGCAGGGAGTTCTCGGTGAGCAAGACGGTTAGATATATGAAAGGCATGGGAGTCGAGACCAACAGGAACACGCTGTCCGCTTACCTTGAACATCTTGAGGACGCGTACCTCGTTCTGAGGGTCAGAAGGCTTGCGCCGCCGAGGGAGAGCGAGAAGGCCCCTCCTAAGGTTTACCTCGTTGATTCTGGCTTGGCGAGGGTGTTTAAGGATAAGGTTGAGTTCGGAAGGCTGATGGAGTCCGCCGTTTTAGTTGAGCTTTTTAGGCAGGGAATCAGGCCGTACTACCTCAAGACCCACAAGTTTGAAGTCGATTTTGTAATCCAGGAAGGAGATTATTACAGGCTGATTCAGGTAACACGTTCCACCGAGGGGACTCTCGAACGGGAAATCAAAGCCCTTGAGGAAGCTTCAAAGGTGCTACCCGTTCGCGGAAAGGTGCTCATAACGTGGGACGAGGAGGAGAAAATCGGAGACGTTGAACTGATACCCCTGTGGCGGTGGCTCCTGGGGGTGAAAAGGTGAGGGAATCCGAAATCATAGACCTCTTCCTCAGGCACCTCAAACGACAGGGTGATTTACCCCTCGGCGATGATGCTGGAGCTTTAAGGCTCGGCGAGAAGTGGCTCGTCGCGACCAACGACATGCTCGTCAGGAAAACGGACGTGCCCGATATAATGACTCCCGAGCAGGTCGGCTTCAAGGCCGTAACGATGAACGTGAGCGATATAGCTTCGATGGGGGCGGAACCGCTCGGCTTCCTCTTCTCCCTCGGCATCCCAGGGGATTTGGATTCGGACTACCTTGAGGGGATTGCGAGGGGAATCGGTGAGGCCCTCGACTTCTACGGCCTTCCCGTCCTGAGTGCGGACACCAACGAGGCCGACGACCTCATCATAGACGGTATAGCGCTGGGGCTTGCCGAGAGATTGCTCACGCGCTCGGGGGCAAAGCCAGGGGAATTGGTCTGCGTCACCGGCGACCTGGGGAGGGCCTTGGCTGGCTACCTTGTCTGGAAGAACGGGCTCGAGGTGAGCGACGCCGTCAGGAAGGCCCTCTATGAGAAGTTTCTCAAGCCAAAGGCGAGGGTTGGGGAAGGGATTGCGCTCTCGAAGGTCGCCAGCTCGGCGATAGATATAAGCGACGGCCTTGCGAAGGAGCTTTACATCCTCGCGGAGATGAGCGGTGTTGGAATCGAGGTTTATCCGGAGAGACTTCCTCTCGGGGAGGGCGTTGATGAAGTGGCGGAGCTTTTAGGCCTTGACCCGGTAAAGGTCGCCCTCGCGAGCGGGGAGGAGTTCGAGCTTGTCTTCACGGTTCCACCGGACATCGTGGAGGGCATTGATTTTGAGTTTTCGGTTGTTGGGAGGGTTGTTAAAGGAACGGGCATCTACTTTGTTGTTGGCGACCGGAAGGAACCCCTCCCCAGGCTTGGATGGGAGCACCTGAGCCACCAGAAGATTTATAATCGCTGAGGTGAAGGACTTCCGTATGTTGGGTAGTATTAAAATGGAGGTACTGACCGGCATTCAGGAGGTTAGATGCGCGAGTTTGCACTACTTTCTTCCAGCCATAGCAACGTATTACGTGAGTGTTCTCCTCTTCGCCCTCCGCTGGAAGTACGTTCTCAAGGGGACGGGCGTTGACGTTCCCCTCGCTGAGCTCTTCAAGGCCAACCTTGCGGGTCTCTTCGTGAACAACATAACGCCGATGAGCAGGGGTGGGGGTGAACTTCTCAGGATGGCGTGGATTTCCAAGCTTCAGGGGGTTCCAATGAGAATCTCAGCCGTTAGTGTGGTCTACGAGAGAATACTCGAGTCGATACCCGTCATGGTAATGGTAGCTCTGGGTTTCCTGTACTTCACGACTTCTGAAGCCTTCGCCTTGGCTCCCCTCGTGGTGGGACTCGTCCTCGTATGGCTCAAGTGGGAGAAGTTCATAGAGCTCACCCTTCGCCTCTTCAGGGTGAACCTCTCGGAGGAAGAGCGGGAGAGAATAGTAACCCTTAGGAAACGTGGTGACGTCAACCTGGTTGGGATAGGTATCAGCTCCTTAGTCTGGGTTCTCGACGTTCTCAGGCTCAAGCTAATCACGCTGGCAATAGGTTTGAACGTCTCCCTCCCAGTTTTAGTCCTCGCCTCGGTTATCAACCTGATACTCGGTATCGCCGCCTTCACTCCGGGTGGGATTGGAGTCGTTGAGGGTGGCTTGGTCGGGACGCTCACATACCTGGGCTTCCCTCCAGCGACGGCCGTTTCAACCGTGCTGCTCGAAAGGTTTATCTCCTATGTTCTTGGTAGCATATCGGGGTTGCTGGTGCTCTTCACGTCCGGGGGAAGGGAAGTATGGAGAGCCTTAAAATCGCGCTAGTGAGCGACTGGTACTATCCAAAACTCGGTGGCGTCGCGGTTCATATGCACGACCTCGCGCTTTACCTGAGGAAGCTCGGTCACGAAGTTGATATAATCACGAACGACCGTGAGACCGGAAAGGAAACCGAGCTGGAAAGGGAGGGGATAGGTCTAATCAAGGTTCCAGGTTACACCTTTGGGAGCATTGGAATCAATATGACGGTCTTCTCCAGAAACGCCTCTCGTCTCATTCCATACGTGCGGAACTACGATGTCGTTCACGGTCAGCACGCTTTCACTCCCCTCGCCCTCAAGGCCGTCTCCGCCGGTAGGAAGGCTGGCAAGGCCACTCTCCTGACAACGCACAGCATCAACTACGAGAACTCACCCCTGATAAAGGCCCTCGCCAGGATGGCCTTTCCATACTACCGATACTACCTTCACAACCCACACAGGATAATCGCCGTCAGCAGGGCCTCAAAGGAATTCATGAGGCGCTTTACCCGCGTCCCTATCGAAGTAATCCAGAACGGTGTCAACGTGGATTTCTTTGACATTCCCCTTTCAAAGGAGGAAGCCAAGGAGAAGCTGGGTCTCGGCGAGGGGGTCATCCTCTACGTGGGCAGGCTGGAGCCGAGAAAGGGGGTCAGCACGCTCATCAATGCGATGAAACACGTGGATGGAACCCTCCTGATAGCAGGCCAGGGAAGCATGCTTCCCCTTCTCAGGGAGAGGGCAAAGCTCCTCGGCGTATCCAAGAAAGTAAAGTTTCTCGGGGTGGTCGAGTACTCGAGGCTTCCCCTCTACTACCGGGCAAGCGACGTCTTTGTCCTCCCAAGCCTGAGCGAGGCCTTTGGCATAGTCCTTCTCGAGGCAATGGCCAGCGGGACACCTGTCATCGGAACGAAGGTAGGTGGAATCCCCGAGATAATCGACGGCTGTGGGTTGCTCGTTCCGCCCGGAAACGCGAAGGAGCTCGCCAATGCCATAAACCTGGTTCTCAACAACCAGAGCGTTGAGAGGCGCCTTAGCAGGCTTGGGAAGAGGCGGGTCGAGAAAGTCTACGACTGGAATGTAGTGGTCAGGAAAATTGAGGCTCTCTACCGTGAGGTTCTCGACGAGGTGGTAGGGGATGGATAAAATCGTTATTCTAACATTCGATGTTGAGGGGGATTGCCCTCCGTTTGCGGAAACCCGAAGGGGCATGGAGGAAGGCTTGCCGAGGGTTATGGACCTCCTCGAGGAGTTTAAAATCAAAGGAACGTTCCTCTTCACCGGCAGAATCGCGGAGGAATTCCCGGAGCTGGCTGAGTGCGCTGGGAAGAAGCACGAGCTCGGCTGTCACGGCCTTGAACACGAGCGATTTGACCGGCTTTCCTTTGAGGAGGCAAAGCGCAGACTTGAAGAGGCGAGGGAAATTCTTTCCCGCTTCTCCGACCCTGTCTCCTTCCGCGCCCCCAACTTTCAGTTTCCAGATGGGTACTACCGCATTCTTGCCGAGCTCGGCTTTAAAGTCGATTCGACGAAGGCCAGGCACAAGGGCTGGGGAGAAGGAGTTACCGAAATCAACGGCGTTCTTGAAGTTCCCGCCACGACTACCTCTATAGTTACGCGCCTTCCCTGGAGGATACAGAAGAGGTTTCACCGGAAGTTTGAAAGTCCAATCGTTTACATCTTTCACCCCTGGGAGTTCGTTAGAATGCCCAGGACCCTTAGACCCGATTGCTGGTTTGGGACTGGAGAAAGTGCCCTGGAAAAGCTCAGGAAGCTGATTGAGTTCCATCTCGATAACGGCGCGAGATTTTTAACGCTTCGGGAGTTCTACGAGGAATACCAAAAGCTTAAACGTGAGTGAACGGACTCTAATTGGGTGAGAGTTATGAGGGAGGCCCTTTACTGGGAGCCCCTCGAGGGGGGCAAAGTTAGGTGTAAGCTCTGTCCTCTCAACTGCATCATCAGCGAGGGAAAGAGGGGTTCCTGCAGAATCAGAAAGAACATTGGGGGTAAGCTCTACACGCTCAACTACGGTAAGGTCTCCTCCATAGCCGCAGATCCCGTGGAGAAGAAACCGCTCTTCCACTTCTGGCCCGGCTCGTGCGCGCTCTCGATAAGCACCGTTGGATGCAACATGCACTGCAAGCACTGCCAGAACTGGGAGATAAGTCAGGCGGATGAAAGCTTCCCCTACCTCCACGATATGACGCCCGAGATGGTCGTTGCCATAGCGAAGCGCTACGGCTGTGAGAGCATAGCCTACACCTACAACGAGCCCGTAATCTGGTACGAGTTCGTCCTCGACACGGCGAAGCTCGCGAAGAAGGAAGGAATCTACAACCTCCTCATCACCAACGGCTACATCAACGAGGAGTCCTTCAGGGAGCTCGCACCCTACATCGACGCGATGAACATCGACATCAAAGCCTTCAGCGACGAGTTCTACATGAAGATAGCCGGGGTTCCAAGCGGTGAGCCGAGCAGGAGGACGGCAGTTATAGCCAAGAAGGACTTCGGAATCCACGTCGAGCTGACCTACCTCATAATCCCGACGCTCAACGATAGGGAAGAGGAGATACGGGCATTCGCCCGCTGGGTGGTTGAAAACCTCGGCGACGACACGCCGGTGCACTTCTCGCGCTTCTTCCCGCACTACAAGCTTAAGCACCTTCCGCCGACACCGCTCGAAACGATAGAGATGGCCTATCGCGTAGCTAAAGAAGAGGGCCTGAAGTTCGTCTATATCGGCAACGTGCCGGGTCATCCTGGGGAGCACACTTACTGCCCCCGTTGCGGAAAGCCTTTAATAGTCCGCTACGGCTTTGAGATTACCGAGTACAAGGTCACCGAGGATGGAAGGTGTAAGTACTGCGGTGAGAAAATCCCGATAGTTGGCACCTACAAGAAAAGGCGCTATCCGGGGATGTGGTGGTGAAAATGGGCAAGATTGAGGCGATTTTTTACATCGAAGGCCTTTCCAACGACAAGAAAGCTTTAGAAAGCGCTGTAGAGAATATTGTAAGAGAGCTAAAGGGGGAGACCCTGGTCGAAGTTCTCGAAATTAACCCCGAGGATATAATGGAAGGGGAAGGGGTACTCAAGTACTCCTCAGTAATAGAGGCGAAAGTTCGGGGAACCTTTGAGGGAGTCGTCAATGCCGTCCTAAAGTACGGTCCTGCCATCGTTGAAGTTCTCGCTCCCGGTAAAATCGAACTGGACTCAAAGAGCCTTATGAAGATTCTCGGGGATGTGTCCCTCGTAATGGGGAAGCTGATGAACAAATTTGGCAGTCTCGCGGCCTATCCGGACCTGAGCGAGATTCCAGAACCGAGGATTGGGTATTCGAGGGAAGAAATTGAATCCCTAATTCTCGACGACAGGTACATCAGGTACCGCCTGGTCATTGAGGTCTCAGGCAAGGATAAAGCCTCCGTCGAGGAAACTATGAAAAAGGCCCTGTCGCTGGAGGGATGTTTGATAAACCTCATGGCACTGGAGGGCTCAGAGGAAGACGGAGAGTTCAAGGGACTCCTTGCGGTTGAGCTCTTGTCGAACTTTGAGACGCTGTTCCAGCTGGTTGGCAAGTATGCTCCTGTTGCCATCTCGATCCTTGAGCCAGAAATCATAGACGTTACCGCGGGGGAACTCCAGAACACTTTGACTGACCTTGGAGGCTTCGTTAACGAGCTCACGAGCAGACCAGTTAAAAAGGCCCTTATGTCGAACCAATGATATTATCGGCAAAAGGCGAATTTGCCATAGGCATTTAGTTAAGCTTTCTTTTATCATTTACGGCAATCGGCGAGCTTTTTTGGGCCAGTGAAAGGGTCTGAAAGCGAAAAGTATATATACCCTTTGGGCACCAAATGACAGTGACAACACTTAGATGGGGCTGTAGCCCAACAACTTAAGGAGGTGTTGTGAAATGAAGGTGAAGAAAATCGCGGCACTCGCCGTTGGTGCCGCAATGATTGGCGCCACCATCGGCTTTGCCAGCGCCACTACCGATGTTCAGAAGATACCGAAGAGCTTCTTCGTTAAGTCTGACGGTACCCCGAACGTTAAAATCGTGGTTGGAAGCAACGCTGCTGCTATGGACGTTGCGAGCGCTGCTGACATAGCTGTTGCCCTTGGAAGCCTGCTTTACACCACCAAGCAGGTTGAGGCCCAGGATGCTTACGTCAAGATTAAGGCTGAGTACCCACCCGAGACCGAGGCTATGTGGACCATCTACGCTTACAACTTCACTACCATAACCGAGGACCACGGAGTTAGCAACATAACTGAGTGGGCCACCTCTTACAAGGAGCTTCCTGGTGACTACTGGTACAACGGTGCTGCCTTTACTGCCAACTACACCGAGTGGCAGGGCGCATTTAACGTCCCGGTGACCCTCGAGGGCAAGGACAAGGCTGGCAAGTACAGTATTGACTGGCACGTTACCATAGAGAACCCCGCCCTCAAGAGCATTGACCCGAGCAACTGGACCAAGGTTGCTCCTCCGAAGAAGGCTGACCTTGTCGTCGAGCCGGGCAAGCTCAGCATTTTCGTTGACTACGTCCTCTACAATTACAGCGTTACCACCACGAAGACCGTTGTCCTCGGTAAGCCGGAGTGGGGTACCAAGACGGAGAGCAAGAACGTTACCAACTATTACATCGGCGACGCTGAGGAGGTTGCTGCCAACGGCGGAACCATTGTTGAGGAAGTCTTCCCGGGCGTTAGCGGTGGTATGAGCTTCACGGTCTTCGGTAAGGAGTACAACGTCCTTGAGGTCGGCAACGGCACCTTCACCGCCGGTATGATACCCGAGGACAACCCGATGTGGTACGAGGTTGGCCAGAGCAAGACCATTCCGGGAACCAACTGGGTTGTTACCGTCCTCGACATCAACCTCCAGGAGACCAGGGCCCTTGTCATAGTTAAGGACGCCGCCACCGGCGCCCAGACCGGTCAGGTCATCCTCGACAAGGACGCTCCGAAGTACTTCGTCGAGGAGGACGGCCAGGTTGAGGCCTACGACAGCCTTGCCGCCGCTGGCAACAAGGCTGACCTTGTGCTCAAGCTTGAGGACACCTTCGTCGGTATCGACAACCACATCATCGCCAGCATCTACGCCGAGTATGGCATCCAGACCCTCGGTCCGGTCTTCCATCCCGCCGACGGATGGAATGCTACCGTCAGCACTGCCCTCAAGGACGGCAAGTGGTACATTACCAACATAACCCTCGTCAACGCCGTTAAGAAGGAAGGCAACCCGATTGACGTCTTCGGTGTCTACGACCTCAAGTACAAGTACGAAGAGAAGGCCTACGAAAAGTACTACAACCCAGCCACCGACGAATTCGTTGAGGCCCCGAAGGACAAGTCATACATCGTTGCTTACGCCTACATCTGCCTCAAGGAGAAGGAGGGCAAGGTCGTCGAGAAGGAGCTCAAGGTTGGCGACAAGATTCCGGACAGCGACTACACCATCGAGGGCATCTACGCTACCGCTACCACCATCGAGCTCAAGCCCGTCACCGAGCCGATTGTCTACATGGACTACGAGATTAACGTCAACGACCCAGGAAGCAACCTCATCCTCGTCGGCGGTCCTGTTGCCAACAGCGTCACCAAGTACCTCGTCGAGAACAACGTCAGCGAGGTCGACTGGTACAGCAGCGCTGGCGACGTTGAGTACCTCCAGGACGCCCTTGGTGGCTACGACGTCGTCATCGTTGCTGGTGCCACCAGGAACGAGACTAGGGTTGCCGCTAAGAAGCTCATGGAGCACATCGCCGAGCTCGCGAAGGAGTGAACTCCTTCCCCTCTTTTATCTTCGCTTCTTATTCTTGGGGAGGTCTTTTGAATGAACAAAAAGACAGTTGCTCTAATCATTGTACTGCTCGTTGTTCTGGCGCCAGTCTCCTACGTTCTCTATAGCTACTCAAAGTTCTCCAATGTTATTAACCCTGGAAATCCCAAGGGCGAATCTCACTACGTGGTTTTGTACTCCGGTGGTCAGTTCTACATCATGAATCCAGCTCAGTACAGTCAGGTTCAGAAGTCTCTTCCTCCCGGTTCGAAGGCCTTTAACATAACCCTCAAAAGTTACATAACGGGCAGTCCAGAAGTTGACCTAAACCTTACGCTGAGGGGTCTCTACGATAGATTTGTGATAGTCTTAGGAAGCCCTGATGTTCAAGAGTGCAAGACTAATCCCAATCTTTACCCTGGAAGTTGCCAGTTCAGGACAGCCGCTGTTACTGAGATTTCCGCACTAGTGTCGAGTATATTTTCAATGAACTACTATCTGCTCGCGAAGTCCAAGGGCTATGACAATGCCAGTGCAAAGGAATACGCCTATGAACAGACCCAGCGGAGACACGATGTTGCCTATCTAAGCTTCTGGACAAAGTTCGAGATAGGCAGGGGAGCCCTCGGAAACGAAAAAGTGCTAACGGTCCTTCTCATCGGGCCAGCTGAAGGCGCGAAGTGCAATTGCGTTTACATCCCCCGCAAGGGTCTTCTCGTTATCGAGGGGACAACGGACGAAACCCTTCGCGCGGAGATAGTTCTCATTGAGAACATCATAGGGTTTCAGTGGCCCGAGGGCAAAAACCCAGAGATAGTCTCGGCTACAGGCTGATTTTTCCCTCCAGGATTTCCCTTTTATCCTCCCCAACAACCCTGAAGAACTCATTCTCGTCCCTGAAGGGTCTCTTTGAGAGGATTCTGGTTGCTGTCTTCTTTCCGATTCCGGGGATGAGTTGCAGAACCTTCGGACTCTCGCGGTTCACGTTTATCGGAAGGGGAACTCCCGTTATGCTCCTGAAGCCGTGGTCAACTATGAGAACGTCGTAGAAGCGGTTGAGGGGGACTTCCTTGGGAATCCCCACGATGAGTGGGTAGCTTCCTATCTGCCTTCCGTAGGTCAGGCCATTGTCAAAAACCTCAGTCCGAACGTCCCTCAGCACAGTTCCAACGGGGACGACCCTCTTGAGCATCGGCAGGTCAATCTCGTGCCTTATCTTGTGCCGGTAGTGCTGAATCAGCCGCTTGTGCCTTTCAGTCCTGACCTTGTTCCGCATATGCCACAGGGGCGTTCCAGGGAAGACTACGACCTGCCTTATGTTTATCCTCCTTACCATCAGCCCGTCGTCGAGGAGCCTTTTGAGGAACTGGAAGGTTATCTCGTAGCTCTTCTTTGTCTCGCCCGGCAGGCCGAAGATTATGTTTATCCCCGGCAGGAGCCAGGGCATCCCGTTGTAGCCTCTCCTCGCGCCGACCTTGTTGAGAATCTTCACGGCCTCGTAGGTTTCCTCGGCGGTCGCGTTCAGATTGTTCAGTCTGGCAACCTTCGGGTCGGCGCTCTCAAGGCCGAAGGCAACGACGTTGCCCGGCGTCCCGTACTTTATGAGCGCCTTCGCAATCCTCACACTCTCCTCCGGGTAGTTGGCTATAACAGCTGGGTTGGCGTTGTCCACGTGGAGCGTTTTAACGTCCGGGGCGACCGAACGAATTCCGGCGAAGAGCTTTTCAATGACATCGGGGTTAGGAACCGGAACGCGTCCGTTCGGCCTCGCCATATAGGAGAATATACAGCTCTGTCTCCCAACCCTGAAGTGTCTCACTCCGAGGTCGTAGAGGGCCTTTACCTCGGCGACAACGTCCTCAACAGGCCTGTCCTCGACGGTTTTATAGCGAACTGGCTCGGTGCAGAAGGAACAGCCCCCTATGCCCATCGCCTTTGGACAGCCCCGCTGGGTTTCAATCTCCACGATGACGAAGTCGGGATAATCGGGAAACTGCTTAACCACCTCAGCGCCGATAATTGCATAATCGCGCAATTCGTTATAATTCCTGAACCTGAAGGGGTCAGCGTCCTTTGGGTTAGTCAGGTAATCGAAGAGAAAGGCCTCAAGGTCTCCGTAGACGACGTAATCAAAAACGCTCTCGGCCAGCTGGAGCTCCCGGCTCGTGATTTTGACGCCACCCATCGAGGCCGAACCCATGAACGCTGGCCCGCCAAGGATTTTGGTCGCCTTCACGTCCCTCAGGAACCGTGCCACCTCTTCAACGCTTCCCGGAACGGCGGAGAGGTATTTTCCGGGTGTGTGGAGACCACCAATGTAAACTACCAAATCGGCCTTCTCCAGAATCTCCCTGGTCTTTGGAAAGTTGGGGGTCTTGTTCCTAGTCTCTATCCCTCTCTCACCGAGGAAGGTCGCGCGCAGGTCGTCAATCGTCAGGTAGAATACCTGGGCGTCCTTTCGGGCCTTCTTTATCGCACCGTAGGCGTATCTGGGGTAGATTCCAAGGTAGGGCGGGACGCCAAGACCCGCCGGCTCATCGGTGTAGCCGTCTATCAGCACTATCCGCATGTCCCGCCGTACGCGATGGGTTTTAAAAACCAATCGGCCAACAGTGATGGGGGTAATCATGGAAGGGGGAGCCGTTCCCGGCTGGGTTGATGAGGTGCTGAAAGAGCTTTCGAGGCTCGGTCCAAAGGAAATTCTCTCGCATATCATCACGCAGGAGCTCAAGAGGGCCGAGCTCTACTACGAGCTTTACGAGATGAGCGGCGAGGTGACGTGGGACCAGAGGGTGCCGAGACTTTTCAAGCACCTTTATGAGAACTCCCTTAAACGGGCAGAAGGCTACGTTAATCTCTTCCGCGAGCTTTTTCCGGGAGAGTCCCTGGAACCGCCCAAGGTTGATACACCCGGCCCTAAAATTTTAAAGGACCGGCTCTGGAGGCTGGTCTATTCCGGCAACGTCGGTGAAATAATAGAATACCTGATTCAGTTTGAAGACCTCTCTGACAGAATCCTGACGAGGCTTGAGGGACTCCTCTCTGAGGACGCTAAGGAGGCCCTTTCCCGGGCAAGGGCGCTTGAAAACACGAACCGAGAACTGTTGAGGGAGCTCTACCGCGAGCTCACGGGTGAGGAGCCCCTATAATCCCCTCCTCCTTCAGACGCTCTTCAATCTCCTTGACTTCAGCCGGGCCGAGCTGAAAGACCCTCTTGTCCGAGTGGGGGACGGAGTTCAGCAGGTTTCTCACTTCTTTGAGCTTTCTCTTGTCAACTCCGAGCATGTGGGCCGACTTCTTGAGGGCCGAAGCGACCGTGCTCCTTCTGTGCTGGAAAAGGGCCTTGACGAGGTTTTCGTCGAGCTTTATACGCTCGTCTCTCGGTTTTGGCTTGATTACGACGACGGCCGAATCAACCTTCGGTCTCGGCCAGAAGGCACCCTTTCCAATCCTCTCGACGAGCTCGACGTTGGCCTTCGCCTGAACCATCAGCGAAAGGCGCGAGTAGTTCTTGTCTCCTGGTTTCGCCACCATCCTCTCGGCGAACTCAAGCTGGTAAATCAAAACCGCCCGCTCGAAGTCGTGCTTTAGGAGCTTGAAGGTCACCGGCGAGGAAATCTGATACGGCAGATTGGAGACCATCTTGTTGAATTCCGGCCACTCAACTTTAACTGCGTCCCCCTCGATGAGCTCAACGTTCGGCCATGCGTACTCCTTCCTGAGAATCTCTATTATCCGCCTGTCCCTCTCGATGGCGTAGACCTTTCCCGCCCTCTCGGCGAGCTCCTTTGTGAGAACGCCCAGACCCGGCCCAATTTCGAGAATGACATCACGTTCACTCAGCTCGGCCCTCTCCACGTTCCTCTCGATGATGTCGGGCACTATTAGAAAGTTCTGACCGAGGTCGCGGTTGGGCCTGAGGTTGTACTTGTAAATAAGGGAGAAGAGCTCGTCCCTCATCCCCTGAAAATCCTCCTGTGGCCGACGAAGAGCTTGTAGCGGTCCTTGTCCTGGAGCTCATCAACGATTCTCTTTGCTATCATCTTGACCGGATCGGGAAGACCCTTAACGCGCTTTCTCAGGTCCTCAAAGCTCTTAAATGGCTCCCTCTGCCTCTCTTCGATGATTTCCCACATATGCTTCTTTCCTATGCCTGGCAGGAGCTCGAGGCTGTGGAGCCTGTTGGTTATCGGCGGGGCGACGTTGAAGAACTGGACAAAGCGCTCCTCGTTGTTCTTAACAATCTCCTCTACGACGTACGGAAGCTCGGCCTTCGCGGTGTCGGTCAGGTCGTTGTAGGTTATCTTCTTGTTGATGAGGAGGATTTTATCGCGGTGCCCCTTGCCGATGAAAACCCTCTCGTAGAGCATGAGGTCCTCTTTGGGCGTTACCTCGAGGAGCGTGAATGCCTTCTCACCGAGCACCTGGGCAACGGGCTTGCCCGTTCGCCGTCCAGTAGTCAGGTCAACGTAATAACCCTCTGGAAGGTAGTCGAGCACGTAGGCGTACTCCTCATATTCAAGGTTTCGCCTCTTCTTCTCGAGGCTTTCACGGTAAGAATGTCTCCTGTACCTGTCCATTCTCTCTCCCCCAGAACTTATTTTGGCCCGGAGTTTTTATACTTTCCTCACGCTAAGAAAAGGAGAAAATCAGTCGAGGGGCCGGTACTCGTCAACGAGCTTGACTATCTCCTCGGCCTCCTCAGGCGAGGGCATGTAGTCCTCCTTCGCGAAGATGACCCTGATGTCGAGGTAGTCCTCGGGGAGGATGTCCACTATCTTCGAGGCTATTCTGTCGTCAATCCAGTCAAAGAGCTCCATAAGCTTTTCCTTGAGCTCCTTCGCTTTCTCAGGGCTGAGCTTGGCGAACTTCTCGGCGTGCTCAAGACTAACCCTTGCCTCGTAGAACATCGGCTCCTCGGGGTTCTCCTCCATGCCCTCCTCCTTTCTGCGCTCGAGGAGCTCCTTGGTCTCGGCTATCGTGAGGTAGCGCTCCCCGAGCTTTTTACGGCCTATCATGCTCATCCCTTCTGTGGCCTGAGGTGAACCGGGTGTATGAAGAAGGTCTTAACCTTGCCCCCGTCCCTTATCTGGACGATGTAAGCATCGCCGCGCTTGCCGACGACGGTTCCAGTTCTTCCGTGGAACCTCGGGTCGGGCATGCCCTTGTGGTAGCTCGGCTCTATGACGATGTGAACCCTCTGCCCGACCTCAAACTCCTGAAGGAACCTGGTGAGCGGGGGAAGGCCCCTCTTTCTCGGCTTCTTACTGAGCTTACCCCTGGTCTTCCTCCTAAAGCTGTGCGCCTTCTGAACCATTTTCACCACCTCTCAACTTTTACGGGCCCCAACGGGCAAATTCTAATTTACGACACGGGATTTTTCAAGGGGGAATGCTTTTCGCTTCGTTTAGACTTAGGACTAACCCCCTGGGAATCACTAAAACCTACAAGGGCCCCTTTATAAATCTTTCACTCGAAAGGCGGAAAAAGGAAAGTCATCCGCGCCTCCGCAGTGTAGCGAGGAGAGAAAGTAGAAGGATGATTCCTGGCCCGCAAATGCTCTCTTTGGGCGAGTCCTCTATTGTGATTATTCTGGCAGGAAGTTCTTTTGTCTTCTCAAAGGTTACCGGTTCGTCCACTACCCTGATGCCGAGTTCGTTCGACTTAACATCTGGCCCTGGGGTTAGCAGGACCTGTACAGGATGCACCTCGATGTTGAAATTGTACCCTTTAATTTCAGGTCCACTGGGCTTAATCCCAAAGTTCGAGACTATTGCAAAGCCCCTGAAGTGCAACATCGCCCCCGAGGCGGTTGTTTCTCTCCAGAGGGCTATGAAGGAATTCCCGTTTGCACTCACCCCCTCCGGTTCTCCAAAGTCTCCGAGGGGTACAATCTCTTTCACGTCTTTCCCTTCTGTGACCGCGACAAAGCTGTCCACGACGGTTCCCATCGTGTTGGTTTTGATTATCGCATAAGTAGAGTTAAGACCGTTGCATGTCAGTCTAAAGGCCTCCACAATGGGGAGCTGGAAAATGAGGTGGCCGTTTGATGCCGTTAGAATTGGTGCCGGTTCAGTTGTGGAGGTTTTCGTGCTCAGGACGGTAACGTTTTCCCTCTTCTCAGTGCAGGTTTTCTCGGGAATCAGGGTGTACCGCTTGGCCCAGATGGTGGAGTTCCCGACGATTGCCCCAAGAACCGTCCCGTTTGAGGAGCCTCCAAGAAAGTAGACTGTATTCCCCAGAGAGAGCGCCGATTTTATGAAAAACCCCTTGAGCGAACTCGTGACCTCCCACATCCCGATGGGATTGCCCTCTTTATCGAGTCGCATGTAGTGCCAGTTCCTCTCATCGTGCAGTATCAGGTAGTATCCGTCCCTAACCTTTCCAATCGCCGTGCTGTAAAGTTCTCTGGGGCCGTGAGGTATCCTGTACTCTCTGGCCCAGAGGATTTTCCCGTTTTCATCGAGTGCCAGGACAACCGGAACCGTGACCTGTTCGTTCTCCCTGAAGCTGTCAACGTGGGTCGCGATGAGTATCTGGTTTCCTGCCTGGACAACGTCGTCAACGGTCATTATCCAGCCCGGGTTCACGTTGAGCAGGTAATCCTTGGACCACAGGAGCTTTCCGTCCCCATCGAGTTTAATCACCCAGATATCTGTGTGGTTTCCCCAGTCGCTCTGCCCTATGAGAAGAATTGAGCCGTTGGCGGTTGCCCTGAGAATTCTCGGTGAGGGGTGCAACGAGGCACCTTTTACGTTCTCACTCCACTTAAGCGAGCCGTTAGGATAAAAGTCCCCAATCCAGGCTCCTGGAACTACTGGCGTTCCATTGGTGGTCAAGTTGAACGGAACAACGACGACGAATCCTCCTGCCCCATCGCTCCCTACACCTGCTATCACCTCTGGATACGTTGCCATGCCCTTCGGAGGAGCAATTATAACCATAGAACCGCTGACGAGGCCAATAGTAAGCAATGCAACAAACACCCCTGGGAGAAACTTCCATGACATATTCGCCACCAAATCCAACTTTTTGGAGGAAATATAAAAAGATTTCCGAGGTAAACGTTTCTACTCGTCTAAGATGTTCAGAACGTCGAGCCTCTCGCACCAGGCTCTCTTCCCGAGCAAATCGCTGACGCTCGGCTTAGTTCTTCCTTTATCGCCGGAAACAAGTTCCTTGATGTAGAGCCCGCCGTCGGTGACGAGGCGAAGCTCGAAGTGCTTCTCGTCAACCCACCTTGCCTCTGCCTCGTGCACCTTCCTCACCCTCACCTTGTCGGCCCTCGCCTTCCTGACGCGCCAGGGCGTTCTCTGGTGTATCTCAAGTCTCCTAAGCTTTCTCGCAACTTCCTCGGCTTCCTCCGGCGTTACGCCCTCCTCGACGAGAACGAGCGCGAGGTATTCCTTTCTGTGGTTCTTCGTGAGAACCTCCTCAGCCTCCTTCGCCGAGACGAAGCGCAGGTCGAGAACCTCCACCTTTCCGCTCGAGTTTATCTCTTCCGCTATCTTCTCAAGGTCGACCTTTCTCATCTTCGGACTCTTAATTTCGACAATGAAGGGCCTTCCGTTGCCCAGCATTCTGACATCAACGTCCTCCCTTCCCGCGCCTTTGAAGACGCACTTGCCTTCGAAGGCCTTCGAAAACGCCCGGCAGATTATCGAGGCAACGCTGTCCTCGAACTCGGGCAGGGGCGTCTGGGGAATCCCACGCACGAGCTTTCTATAACGCCCGTAAACGTAAACCGGGTTGATTTGAAGCTCTATCTCACCAGAGAACGGCTCAACTATGAAAACAAGGTCTGGGTTCTTCGAGGTTTCCTTTCCCGTTGCCCTCCCGAATGCCTTGCCGAGCTCGCGGTTAAATTCTCTGTTTATCGGCTCGGCGGTGTCAATATTAAACTCCTCCCAGATGGCTCTCTCTTTCTCCCTGATTTCCTCCAGGAAGCGGGAACCGACGAGAAACGTCTCGAACTCGATACTCCTGCTCGCTTCCTTCATGGCCTCCACGAGGTCGGGAATCCTCTCAAAGATGTTGTGGCAGAGCTCACACTTCTCGGGCTCAGCTATCGGCTCCAACCCCCTCGCGGAGCGCTCCATGTTGAGGACGAACCTTATTGCCTCCCCTCGTTTCTCGTTCGTCCCCTTACCGAGCCTGGCGAAGAGCCTGCCGAGGCAGTGGTTGCAGAGCTGGTGCCTCTTAAGAACCTCCTCGGCCTTCTCGACTATCATCGTATCACCCTAAAGCTTTTTATTCCCCAGCCAAAGTTTCTCCCGATGGCCACTCGGAGGGAGCGGATAATAAGCCTTTTGGAGGAGCGGGACTATTCCGTGAGCGAGTTAGCCCAGGTCCTCGGAATCAGGGGCAAGGGAAGCAAAAAGCTAATCTTAGAGGACCTCAAGGCTATTCAGAAAATCCTAAGGCGAGAGGGAAAGGTTCTGCTCGTCAAACCAGCCGAGTGCAGGAAGTGCGGTTTCGTTTTCAGGCCCGAAATCAACATTCCCTCCCGCTGTCCGCGCTGTAAGAGCGAGTGGATTGAGGAGCCGAGGTTCAGGATTGCCGAGCGGTGAGGCAAAAGCCCTTATAAGCCGAGCCCCTATTCTCATCGGTTGAAGTGAGCGAGGCGATGCTTATGAGGAAGGTTGAGGAGTTCATGAAAAGGCATAACCTTGAGGTGGGCGACCTCGTTAGGGTCGTCAAGAGGGAAGGGAATGAGAGAATTACCTTTGAGGGCCTCGTGATGCCACCCTACGAGCTTTCGCCCGGTGAGACCCTGACGATAAAGCTCGACAACGGCTACAACATCGGTGTTCTCATCGACGCAATCGAGAGCGTTGAAATCCTTGAGAAGGCCGTGGAGAAGCCGAAGATGGAGTTCAAGGAGGTCCTTCCGCGGAAGGAGGGCCTCCCGAACGTCAGGATTCTCGGAACCGGAGGAACGATAGCGAGCAGGATTGACTACAAGACCGGAGCGGTTCACCCTGCTTTTACTGCCGAGGAGCTCGCGAAGGCCGTCCCAGAGATATTCGAGATGGCCAACGTTACGCCCGAGCTCATAATGAACATTCTCAGTGAGGACATGAAGCCTGCCTACTGGGTGAAGATAGCGGAGGAAGTTGCAAACGCCCTTAACAGTGGAGAAGACGGCGTTGTCATAGCGCACGGGACGGACACGATGGCTTACACAGCTTCGGCTCTGAGCTTCATGCTGAGGAACCTCACGAAGCCAGTTGTCCTCGTTGGTGCGCAGAGGAGCTCCGACAGGCCGAGTAGCGACGCGGCCATGAACCTCACCTGCGCGGTCAAGATGGCTACGAGCGACGTTGCCGAGGTCATGGTGGTGATGCATGGCGAGACGAGCGACACCTACTGCCTGGCCCACAGGGGCACGAAGGTCAGGAAGATGCACACCAGCAGGAGAGACGCCTTCAGGAGCATCAACGACGTCCCGATAGCAAAGATATGGCCCAAAGGCGAGATAGAGTTCCTCAGGAACGACTACAGGAGAAAGAGCGAGGGAGAAGTCATAGCCGACACGAAGATGGAGGAGAAAGTTGCAATCCTGAAAATCTACCCCGGAATCAGTGGTGAGATACTTGACTTCCTTGTGGACAGGGGCTACAAGGGCGTTGTCATAGAGGGGACCGGCCTTGGCCACGTCCCGCAGGACTTCATCCCGCACGTTGAGAGGGCCGTCCAGGAAGGCGTCGCCGTCTGCGTCACGAGCCAGTGCCTCTACGGCAGGGTCAACCTCAACGTCTACTCCAACGGCAGGAAGCTCCTGAAGGCTGGAGCCATACCCTGTGAGGACATGTTGCCAGAGACAGCCTACGTCAAGCTCATGTGGGTCCTCGGTCACGCCAACGACCTCGATGAAGTGAGAAAGATGATGCTCACCAACTACGCCGGTGAGATAACGCCCTACACGAGGTACGACACGTTCCTGAGGTGATGGGTGTGGGCATCAAAGCAGTTTATAAAAATGGGGTCTTCAGGCCTTTAGAAAGCGTCAAACTACCCGAGGGAACAGAGGTCGAGGTCATAGTGAAGAGCGCCGGTCCAATCCTGAGGAAATACGCGGGCATGTTGAAGAAGAGCGAGCATGATTGGGAGGCAGAGTACTATGAGTACATCGAGGAAAGAGCTGGCGGTAGTTGACAGC
>Ga0256836_1000499_pt1 | contig 20406 bp, 18 predicted proteins | sample 4561380metaG_FD_185974 | JGI IMG/M metagenome (GOLD analysis project Ga0256836, IMG submission 185974) | Hydrothermal vent microbial communities from Guaymas Basin, Mexico - 4561-380 | ecosystem: Environmental > Aquatic > Marine > Hydrothermal vents | place: Mexico: Guaymas Basin | collected...
TACACTAAAAAAAGAGGTTGAAGAACTATTTTTAAAAGTGGCAAAAGAGTGTGAATATATAGATACTATAGATAAAAAAGATGTTGATTATGATAAGTTGTTGCAACTTATAGAAGAGATAGATGAAGTAAAAGAAAAAGTAGAAACGCTAGAATTTTCAAAAATGTATATAGATACGGTTCAATCATATATATACCATCAAGAGTTAAATCTTGCAAAACTTATGGTTGAAAATTCTAAAACTAATGAAGAAAAAAAAGATAAGCTTATAAAGTGGTTGAAGATACATAAATATTGGTTATTTTCTTTAGCTGGTGGAATAAATGCTCAACTTTTTGCAGTGGAAAGAGGACTTAGGTTAAATGAACTTAAAGTTAATGAGTTTAAGTTTAGAGATAGTTTGGTCAATGTTGATATAGATAAGATTAAAAATTTATATACTAAAGATGCTATAGGATTTTTGGTAGTTGATGGGAATTTAAATAATAAAGATTTTGTAGATTATATAAAAGAGCTTTATATAAGGTTTCCACAAGTTATTTTTAAAGCTTTTTATTTTAATGATGAGCAAAAACAGATGGCAAAAGAAATTTTTAGCGAATTTAAAGAAAGAATTAAATTTATAATTCCTAAAGATATTTGTGATGTGGCTAAAGATATTGAAGTATATATTAATAATTTTGATAATAAGAATTTTACTGCAATAAGAGATATTTTTATGAGTAATGAAGTTTCGATTTTTACATTTAGTTTCTTATCTTCTAATAATGATACAGAAGTAAATAAAAATGATATATTACTTTATAATGAAGTTATTAAAAAGTATGTGAATTATAATATAAATAATTGTAAAACAAGAGGGGAATTTAGAAATTTTGATTTAGTTCATTTATGTTTAGAGAATAAAACTATTAAAAATGATATAAATAAATTTTATATCAATGCATTAAAAAGGACTAAAAATTAGTTTTTCAAATAAAAGAATATTATTAGCACCATATTCAGATATAACAAAGGAATTAATTTTATTTCTAAAATCAAAATATAAATTGGTTGATTATTCTTTTATAGATAAAAATGTACAAGCTAAAGATGTATATATTAGTTCCAATATTATAAATCTTAATTTTGACTATCTTGTGATTTATTCTTCTCATGCACTTGAAATATATAATGATTATTTAAAATATGGAATTTCAAAAAATAAAATCATTTTTGTATTAAAAATTAATGGTGAGTATAAGTTTATTAAAAATAAATTTATATTTAAATTTGAAAAATTAAAAAATAAAATTAAAAACCTTGAAAATAAAGAAAGTTTCAGTTTTTATATTGCAAATTTAATATCCAAGATATATAATTTTAAAACAGATAAATTTGTATTTATCTCAAGATTGCATTTTGACTCTAATATTAAGTATTTATATCTATATCTTGATCAAAATAATATAAAAACGACAATAATAACAAGTAATAAAGAACATCTTAATAGCTTAAAATCATATGGTTATAATTGTTTGGATTTAACTACAATTAAGGGTCAAATATATTTTATAAATGCTTCTAAAATTATTACCACGGATGGTGGTAAAATAATTGATAAGCGACGATTAAAAGCAGAACAAAAAATAGTACAGCTTTTACATGGAGTATTGATTAAAAATGTTCCAGATCAAAGGGCTATAAATAGTTATCAGTATTTTTTTACAAGTTCAAATAATGTAATTGAAAATTTATATAAACATAAATTTACATCAGAGTATTTTTTAAATTTTGGACATCCTAGAAATGATGTTTTATTTGATGGTATATCAACTAAACAAGAAGAACTATTTTGTGATATGAAAGTTTATAATATGATTAAAAGTAAAGAGAAGATAGTAATTGTATATGCTCCTACTTTTCGTACTTATGGTTTTAATGATTTTCCAATAGATTTTAATACTTTTAATAAATTTCTTGAAAAGATTAATGCCATATTTATAATTAAGCTTCATAACCAAATATATGCAGATTTAAATCACTATATATTTGAAACAGCTAGTGATTGTAAAAATATTATATTACACAATAGAGATAATGATATTTATCCAGTTTTAAATAAAACAGATTTGCTAATTAGTGATTATTCATCCATAGCCTATGATTTTCTAATATTAAATAAACCAATGTTATTTTTTACATATGATAAACAAAGATATGTAAAAACAAGAGGTGAATTTTCTTTTGATTATGATGAATTTACACCAGGGATGCAAGTAGAAACACAAAATGAACTTGAAAATGAAATATATAATATATTTAATGGAATAGATTCTTATAAAGATAAAAGATTGAAATTATTAAATTATTATTATGATTTTATTGATAATAAAAGTTCTCAAAGAATTATGGAACAAATTTGTATATAGATTAAATAAGGATATAAAAATTATGAATGAAATGACAAAAAAGAACTTAGATAGAAAATCTCAACATATAGATAATGTACAATTATATAATGATAAACCATTATTTAGTTGGATAGATTTAAACTTAACTGAACTTTGCAATAGAACTTGCATATTTTGTCCAAGAGCAGATGAAAGTAAATATCCAAATCAATCATTATTTATATCTGATATATTGATAGATAAAATGGCAAAAGAATTAAATGACTTAAATTATGAAGGAAGTATCGTCTTAGCTGGTTTTGGAGAACCAATGTTATATCCAAATATGATCTCTTTAATAAAAAAATTTAAAAATATAAAGTTGGAGATAGTAACAAATGGTGATCCATTAACAGTTAAAAATGCTAAAGAGATGTATGAAGCTGGTATAAATATGTTTGTTATAAGTATGTATGATGGTCCAGAACAAATTGATAAATTTACAAAAATATTTCAAGAAGCAGGAGTTCCAAAACAATACTATATGTTAAGAGATAGATGGCATACAGATGAAGATGCATATGGCTTAAAACTTACAAATCGAGCAGGGATGGTTGATGTTGGGCTTCAAGAAGAAGTTAAACTTGATAAGCCTTGTTATTATCCACATTACTCTATGACTATAGATTGGAATGGTGATGTTTTACTTTGTGTACAAGATTGGAATAAAAAAATAAAGCTTGGTAATATTTATTCTCAAACATTATTGGAAGTATGGAATAGTAATATGATGAATAAATACAGACAAAAGTTAGGTAATGGAGATAGAAATATAAGTCCATGCAATAAATGTAACACAGATGGAACATTACATGGTTTTAATCATATTAAATACTGGGAAAAATAAATTATGGAAACATTAATTAAATCAGGTCAATATAATGAAGCTCTTGAATATGCTTCACATAAGTTAGATTGTTTAAGCAAAAAAGAGTTAAAGCTTTTAAAAAGATTGTTACTCTTTTGTGCAATTGATTTTATAAATACATATAAAAATTCAAATTATGCTAATAATATGAATAATCCATTTTTTATGAAAAATGATAAGTTAAATCTTATAAAAGTGATATTAGATTCTAATATTGATATATTTTATTATTTATATTTACATATAAATGATGATAAATATATTGAAGAAGAATTGAAAAATTATCAAAATTATTTTAAAGATATTATTTTTATTAAAAAAGATTTATTTTATCAAGAAAATGATTTAAATAATAAATTACAAAGTGATGGGATAATACAAGTTAAAGATATTTTTAAAAAAGATGATATTGAAAAATTAAAAAAAATTGTGCTTGATTATTTTGATAAAACTGAATTATCTGAATTTTTTTATAATGAAAATAGAAATAGAATTTATTTAAAAGAAGAAAAAAATTCTGATATATTAGGAATTTTTAAAAATTTAGTTGATTCTAAAAAGATTGAGAAACTTTTAAAGAAACATATAAATATTGATGTTGAATGTAACTATATGCAATTAGAATATATGAAAGAAGCTCCTGTTCAAACAGATAAAATGAAACATTGGCATATTGATAACTTATCAGACCAATTTAAAGTATTTATCCCTTTAGTTGATGTTGATACTAATAATGCACCATTAAATTATATACCTAAGACACACTTAGTAAAAAATATTAGTAGTGAGATGAAAAAATATTGGCATTATATTTATAGAATGTCTGGAGTTTCAACTAAATCAACTACAGGATTACCCAATTATATGGTTGAAAATTTAAAGTCAATACCACAAAAAGGTGTTATAAAAACAGGAGATATAGCAATTTTTAACACAACTTTAGTACATTCTGGTGAATTTGTAAAAAGTAATCATTATAGATTAAATATTGTATTAGTATTTCATAATATCAATACAAATAGAAATATATTATTTAAACAATTGAAAACATTCTATTAAATATTGGACAATGTAAATGTCAAAAAATTCATTAAAGGCACAGTTGAAAAAAAGACTAGAATTAATTTTACCTAGTATTTCTCAATATGAGAAGATGCCAATGGTTAATAATGTTCCTTTTGCTATGAATGCAGGAGCTTTTAATTATAGAAGTGAAAATATAAATACTGATAGTGATGGTTTTAGATTTACAAAATATAAAGATGGATACATTTTACCAAATGATATTGAAAAATTTGAAGAAGTAAATATCATAATTGGAAATTCAACTTTATTTGGAGTAGGTGTAAGTAATGATGATAATACTATTGCATCAAAATTAAGTAAGATTAGTAAAGAACCTTGGTTAAATATTAGTATCCGAGGTGCAGTATCTCTTACGGAATATATCCATGCAATTAGATATATTTATAAAGCAAAAAAAGTTAAAAATATCATAATTTTTAGTGGTATAGTAGATATATATCTGAATTTATTAGTAGATAAACCAACTAAATTTGAAAAAAGAATTGAACCAGAGAGATGGATTTATTCTTGTTCAAAAAGAATTATAAGTCGTTTTTTTGCAAAACGATACAAATTAAGACAGTTAGATATTATAGATAAAAGTTTTATGGAATTATTGTTTTATCCATTTAATAAAAAGAATTTTGTAAAAAAAGAAACATTAACATTAAATCAACAAATTGATGATTGTATTGAAAATATAAAAAAAATATTCTTTTTATACTCTGCACTTGAGAAACAACTAGACACAAATGTGATATATATGCTACAGCCTTTTTATTATTGGACGAATAAGAAAAAATCTAAAATGGAAATAGAAATATTTAAACTTTTAGAAGAGATTGATAAAGGTACATTTTGGGATAGAACAAGAAAAGAGTTAGATGAAAATATTTACAAAGAGATTATTAAAAAACTTAAAAAAGAAGCTAAGAACTTTGATATAAAATTTGTAGATACAAATAGTTTGTATAATACTGAAGAAACTATTTTTTCTGATTCAGTACATTTTACTGATACTGGTAGTGAATTTACTGCAAAATTAATATTAAATACTATAAATCAAGGGAGTTGATATGTCAAGAATATCTAAAGATTATATTTTTAAAAAAGAAGATAATGGATTGCAATTTGTTGGAGATTTTAATGGTCTATATCAAAGTGAAGATAATCCATGGGGTCAAGATGGAACAGATGAAAGACTTGGAGATTATTATAAATATTCAAGACTTAATATAATAGAAAATTTAAAACCTTATACCAATCATAAACAAATGTTAGAAATTGGTTCAGGATTGGGTTATGTTGTAGATTTTTTTAATAAAAATTCACATTTAACTTGTGATGGAGCTGATATATCAAGTGTTGCAGTAGAAAAAGCACGATTGAATTTCCCAACATATAATTTTATAAATATAGATATTCAATCAGATAATATTCAATTAGAAAAGAAATATGATGTAATAGTATTAAATCAAGTATTATGGTATGTTTTAGAAAAATTTGAGAATGTTTTTGAGAATGTTTTTAATCTTCTAAACCAAGACGGAGTATTTATTATTACCCATGCTTTTATAGAATCACAAGGTTATGGTAAAGATATTATTGATGGATTTGGTGGTTTAGTACAGTATATTGAAAATAATCAAAAAGATAAATTTAATTTGGTTAATGCTCAATTAAGATATAAAACTAATATGCTTTATAAAGATGGTTGTGTAGTTATGGAGAAAATTGATGAATAATATACTTCTAAATGAGGGTTATGATGCAGATAAAAAAGTTTTCGTTAAATCAAATGAAAATTATATTTTTGATAATAAAAATCAAAAATATTTAGATACTACACTAGGAAGTGGTACACATATATTAGGGCATAATCATCCAACGATAATAAACTCTTTAAAAGAACAACTAGATAAAAGTATGTTATTTACAACAAACAACGACTTAGCATACGAAGTTTCTGATTTGATTAAAAAATGTGTACCAACTATTGATAATTTAGTATTTTGCAATACTGGTTCAGAGGCAACAATGAGAGTTGCAAGAGTTGCAAGAGCATATACAAAAAAGAAAAAGATAGCGATTTTTAGTGGTGGATGGCATGGTGGTAATGAGTTGTTTTTATATGACTATGATTATACAAAAGATGATAATAAAACTTATCATAAATCAGCAGGTATTCCAGATGAATTTAGAGATTTAGTTATAGTATTGCCATACAATGATGATAAAGCTTTTGAGATTATAAATGAAAATAAAGATGATTTAGCAATGGTTATAATAGAACCATCACAAGGTTCTAATCCTAGAGATGATATGAAAGATTTTTTATCTGATTTAAGAGAAATTACTTTAAAAAATAACATACTTTTATGTTTTGATGAGATGATTACTGGATTTAGAGTTGCTCTTGGAGGGGCTCAAGAGTATTACAATATAGAAGCAGATTTAGTTACTTATGGAAAAACTATTGGGGGTGGCTTACCAATAGGTATAGTTGCTGGTAAAAATAAATTTATGAAGATTATAAAAGGTACACAAGAACAACTTCCTGTATTTATGGGTGGTACTTTTTCTGCAAATCCTATGACTATGGCTTCATCAAAAGCTTTATTAAATTATTTAATATCAAATAAAAAAGACATTTACAATAGTTTAGAAGTTAATTCAAAATATCTCAAACAAACAATAAATGATTATTGTATAAAAAACAATATAGCAGTTAGAATGATAGGTTTAAATTCAATGTTAAGATTGGTATTTACTGATTACCCTATAAAATCCAGACAAAATAGAGATAAGTATGAAATAAGTTATGAGCAACAAAACGATTTTTATAAATATTTATTAGAAGAGAAAAATATATTTGTTAATGGTAATAGGATTATATTTTTAAGTATAAAATATTCAAAACAAGATATTGAGTATCTATCAAAATCTTTAATTGATGCTATAGATAAAAAAGTGGTAAAATAATCAATACGAATTAAATGAAAATTTTATTTTTATTTAAAAACCAAAGTAATCCCAGAGATTAACAAAAATATAGAGAAAAGTTTATCGTATTTGTGGTTAGATATTTTATGAAAGAAAAGTTTGTTTACTAGAGTGTATATAGATAAACCTATAACTATATATACTATGTTTTTTAAATCATATTTTATGTCTAGTAAAAACAATGTAGCTATTTGAAATAATGCAAATGTCATATAAGACACAGCTATGGTTGCTCTTTTTTCATACTTGTCTAAATCTGTATGAAAAACTTTTGTTGTTAATAATGCACCACCTAAGTTTGTCATACCGTGGATTATACCCATCATAGCATAATAAATCTTTTCAAATTTCATCATAGTATTTAAAAAACTAGAAAACACTTTCACTCTATCTTTTAAAGCTATAAACATCAAGAAAACACCTATAAATGTAGAAACATCTACATCATAATCAGCAACAAAAAAAAGAAAAATAACTATAAATGGTACTGTTATGGTTAGTATATTTTTATATATTTGTTTGTTTATATGTTTATAATCTTTTAGTATTTGAAGTAGATTTATAGAAGCAGATATAGGAAGTAAGATTAATAAACTCTCAGAAAAATGATAACCTAACAGAAGTAGCATAGGTGTACCAAATAGCAAAACACCAACACCAAAAAGAGATTGTATAAAAGAGGTAACAACAACAGTCGCTAACAAGTCCATACTTAAAACATCTAACATAAACTAAACTCTAAATCATCTCTACTAGCTATAAAAAAATTATTTTTTATACTCTCTTTGTTATAAACTAACTCTTTTTTTGTAACTATATCTATAAGTTTACAACCTGCTTCATTTGCTATGATATGACTAGAAGCTGTATCCCACTCTTTTGTGCCATTTAGCCTAGGGTAAACATCAACTATACCCTCTGCTAGTTTGCATATCTTTATAGATGAGCCAAACTTTTGTATGTTTGTTATACCATACTTTTCAAAAAATTCTAATACTGCTTTTGTTGAGTGAAAGTTACTATCTGTTGCTATAAGATTTTTTCTTTTAGAGTTGTTATAAATTTTTTTGCCATTTTTAAATGCACCACCATTTAAAGTAGCACTATAGATATCACCACTTACAGGAACATACACCACTCCAAGTATCGGTTTGTTGTGTTCTATAAGTGCTATATTTACAGTAAAACCACCATTTTTAGCTATGAAATCTTTTGTACCATCTAGTGGATCTACCAACCAAAACTTTTGCCAGTTTTTTCTGACTTCATACTCCACATAACTCTCTTCAGTAACTATAGGAAACTCAAAACTCTCAGCTAGTGAAGACTTTATAATCTCATCTGCTAATAAGTCAGCTTTAGTTAGAGGAGAGTTGTCATCTTTACTGACTATACTAAAATCTTCATCATAAATTTTTAGTATCTCTTCACCAGCTTTTTTAGCTATCTCTATAACTTTGTTTATCATCTATGCTATTTTAGTTTCATCTTTTATGTTTTTTAGTGTATCTTTTATAACTTCTAAACACTCTTTAGGGTAATTACCTATAGCTGTTTCTTCTGAAAGTTGAAGTCCGTATATACCACTTTTTAAAGTGTTATAGAGGTCTATAACCTCTGGAAATGTTGGTATAGGGTTTAACTCCATAGACTTTAAAAATTGTGTAGCTAAAAATACTTTTCGGTTAGCAAATAGTGCTTTTTCTATGATAAACTTTTGGTAAGACGGAACATTAAAAAGTCCAACATCAGTAGATAAATCTCCTCTATCTACAAGTATATACTCCACCTCTTGTAAGATACTATCTACATTATTTACTGCACTTAGAGTTTCTACTTTTGCTATGATTTGTGAAGACTCTATCAAAGCTTTTGCCTCTTTTATATCATCTGCATCTCTAACAAATGAAAGTCCAACAAAGTCAAGGTTATGTTTGTTAGCTAGGTCTATAAGTTCTTTGTCTTTTTCAAAAAGAAAAGGTAAGTTTTTATTTACCCCTTTTACATGGAAACCTTTGTTGTTTAAAAGCTTACCATCACTAAAAGATAAAAAAACTATCTTTTTAGCATCTTCATCAACTCTAACAACTTCAAACTTAAAGATAGAATCATTAGCTAAAACTTCATCACCAACTTTTAGATGTTTATAAAACTCTTTGTAGTTAAACTGATGAAATGCTATCTCAAACTCTTTGTTTTTTTCTATATCTATATAACCATACTCAAACTCTGCTGTTCTTACTTTGTTACCTGGTAAGTCCATAAGTATAACAGCATCTTGTACTTGCTCTTTTATCTTTAGTATGTACTCTTCTACTGCTTGTTTGTTACCGTGAGCACCGTTTATTCTATATATGTAACTATCTTTGTGAACTTCACTTAGTGCTACTTTATGAAGTAAACTCGGTCCAACTGTTGCTATAACTCTTTTCATAACTATCCTTTTATAAACATATCATCTTTTAGTGAGATTATCGCTTTTGCAACCTCTTTTCTCATAAGCTCTTTTTGTGGTACTTTAGCATCACTTAACATCTTTCTTATCTTTGTTCCACTTATCTTTTGTGTATCTCTATGGCAACAACAGTTTTCACTTACTATTTGTTCACAAATATTACACCAAAAAGGTTCTTGAAATTTTAGTATAGTTATACCTAAATCTTTTTGAAGTTTAGTAGCTAACTCTTGTGCTTCGTACTTACCATAGTAATCACCCACTCCAGCATGGTCTCGCCCTATTATGAAGTGTGTACAACCCAAATTTTTTCGTATGATGGCATGAAAAACAGCCTCTTTAGGTCCAGCATATCGCATAGGTGTTTTTAAAGTGTTGAAATGAACATTTAAACCACTGTAGTAAGTATCTATAAGAGCCTTATAACCATCTTCTACTGCTTCTTCACTAAAGTCACCTTTCTTTTTCCAACCAACAAGTGGGTTTATAAACAAAGCATCACAAAACTCTAGTGCTAAACGGTGTAGATACTCATGAGCACGATGTGGGACATTTCTAGTTTGAAACCCAGCAACACTACTCCATCCCTGCTTTTTAAAAAACTCTTTTGTTGTTTGAGGGTTTAGGGCATCTTCTAACAAAGTGTTATCTAGTAGTGTAACTTTTCCACCAACTCTATACTTACCTCTGTTTAACTCTTTTTTTACCCCTGGGTGATTAATGTCATCTGTACCAAAGATTTTTACTATATCTTCATCTTTTACTTTATATATATCTTCCACTTCTACTTTAGCTACCACTTTACCATCAAGTAGAAGTTCAACAACATCTTCATCTATCATACTATGTGTGTCTAAAGTGATAGGTATAGTCCAAACACTACCATCAGACAAACACATACTATCTACAACACTTCTGTAATCTTTAGAGTCCATAAAACCATCAAGTGGTGCAAATAGTCCTGTTTTTATGTTTATAATATCTTGTAATATCTCTTCATTTATATCTATCATATTTATAACTTTATCTCTTTTAGTATTTTACTTATACATTCATCTAAACTAAGGACACCAGTATCGAGAGTTAAACTAGGTTTAGTTGGCTCATCAAAGATCATATCTACACCTACTACATTTGTATTGTTTTTATATACGAAGTCTTTGTTTGTGATGTTTTTTATCTCTCTTTTTAGATACACTTCAAAGTAGTGTTCAAACTTCTTTCGTGCAAACTCTCTTAAAAACTCAAATGGAGATATATTTGCCACTATAGGGATAATACCATTTTTCTCTAGTAGATACACACTTAGCATCATTCTCTTGATGTTTGTTACTCTATCTTCTTTAGAGTAGCCTAAGTCATTATCATAAAAGCCTCTTACTATATCACCATCTATGATAAAACTTTTCACACCCTCTTTATCGAAATCTTTTTTTAACTCTTGTGCTATAGTTGTTTTTCCACTTCCACTTATACCTAGTAACCATATAACCATACTAAACCAATCTCAGTATAAGTGTAAATGATATTTTCATTTTAAAACCTTTAACCCAAATCATATCTAGCTATTTTACAATAAAAAACCTAAATTTCACTCATCTTTTATATTAGACTTTTTTCAAAATTTTCTATAAAGTAGTAAAAGAGAATGCTAAGAACAAGTCCATGATTTTTTGAAAATCATATCTTCTTAGAATATTAATTGATGCAATAAAGACTATTATTTAAATAAATATCTTTTAAATCATCTGAATAGTTTATTTTTTTATTGTATTTATTTTTCAATAAAGACTTACAATGATTTAATAGCTCTGCATAGTTTGAATAATTATTATTTAAAATTATATTTATATCATCTATTTTTAATTCTTTTTCAATTATTTGAATATTTAACCAAAGGTTTCTTAGTGTCTTATCATTAGGGTTATTCATATAGAATGTAATTTCATGGTTTAATTCTTCATAAATAGTATGTACATTATTATATTTTAATAATAAATCTTTTTTAATCTCTTTTTCATACTTTTTACTAGATATTAAAATTATATCTACATTATCTAGTGAATTTTTACTTACTATCTCATAGTTTAATATTTTTTTTCCAATTAATGCAACATTAGAATCACTGAAGTATTTAATATTAAGTTTCGTAAAATCATAAATTTGCATAAGTACAGTAGTAAAATGCTCACCTGCACCATAAATTGCTAATTTTTTATCTTTAAATTTATCAAAATAGTTATTAATTCTAATTTTTGAAGTTTTTATAAATTTATTTTGATAGTAATTTTTAATTAAATTAAATTGTTCAGTTATTATATAATTCTTTATAAATGATAAAATTTGTTTTTCCGATGAACCTATATTAAAAATATTTTTATCTCTTAAGTTTTTAATATCTATTGATTTGCTATTTACATAATTTTTATTAGATAAATATTTGTTAATCAAATTAATTAAATCTAATTGATTTGTAGCTATATCACCAATAATATTTAAATTTTTAACATAATATTTATCTCCATAATCGTTCATATACTTTTTTAGTTTAGGTATATAGAAAATAACTGGTTTTAAAGTTGCAAAAGCATATGTATAAGCTGAACTTCCTAATCCATCAGAGATAAAAACCTTTGCATTTGTAAAGTTTTCTAAATAAGATTTTTCTCTATCTAATTCAAAATTAGTATAATAATTTAATTTATTGGAATAATCTTTAATATAATCATGATCTATTTCAGAAGGATGAGGCCTAAGCATAATTTTATATTTTGGAAATTTTTTTAGTATATTATAAATGAACTCACTATCTTGTATTATGGGAGTTATTGTTTCACAATTCCACATAATTGTTGATATAGCAATTACTATTAATAACTTATGATTATTTTTATTTCTAGTATAATAGTCAATAAATTTGTCTAATTTAGGATACCCCAATGAAATAGAATTATTAGTTTGTAATATTTTAGAACTTACAATATTTATATCTATTGGTGATTTACTTTTTTTAGCATAAAAAGAATGATTAATTGTATCAGTATTTTTTATATTACTTAAAATAGGATTTGGATCATCTATAATCCCATGATTTATATTTATATGTTTACTTTTAGCTGGAAGTTTAGCTGATGTCGTACCTATAAAAATACTAATAAAAGAAAAGAATCTAAGATAGTCTAATCCAAAAAAATAATTATTTTCAATAGATGGCTTATCAAAAAATATAATTAAATTATTTAAATTTTGAGATAAATTACCAAAAGTATCTTTATATCTTTCCAAGTAAATAAGAGCGTATGCATATTTATTACTAATTAAATTATTTTTTAACAATAAAATATAAAATAAGTCAATATATGAAGTATGATTGTTGTTTATAATAAAGTTGATATCTTTTGTATGTAAATTATTTTCTAATTTTGTTATATTTTCCCATAAAAAATTAAAAGTATCTTTTTTAACTATATCCATATCTAATAGTATATCAGTGCAAATATCATTTTGATAAAGGTTATTATCATATAAATATTTAAATGAGTTTAGATCGTGGTAAAAATTTTTTACTAATATTAATATTGTTGTATTCGTATCAATAGATATTTTTTTATTGATATTTGCAATATCGATAAAGTTAATAATATTCAAACTATCTAAATTTAATATATCTTTATATTTAGAATATGTATCTTTTTCAAAAAATAGTATTATTTTTTTATCTTTAAATCTAGATAGATACTCGAGAATATTATTTTTTGAATTTAAAATTATTTTATTTTTATAAAAAGTTTCTAAATTCATTATAATGTTATCCTTTATCAAGATTATTTAATTATAGTATAACATATTCACTATAATAAATTAAATACATATAAGTTTTTTGTTTTCGTTTTAAATATATCATAAATTTCATCACTATAATTTGGAGATACTATTATAATACAAGATTTATCGAAATTAATATCATTTATATCTTTTGTATATTGATTGTTTTTATAGTTATCTATGTATCCATTAAATTTAGAATTATTTAATAAATCATTTAATTCTTGAGTCATATCATTGTATGGTGCAATATAAAAATTATCATACTGATTGAGTATTTTTTTTAATTTTGCTAATTTATATTTTTTGACAAAATATTTGTATTTAAAATAAAGAGATGTTAGAGGAATAAAATATTTTCTTTTTTTTATACGATTATTATTTTTTATTGTATTTGAGATTAAAGATATATAATTGTCAATAACATTTCCAGTAAAAACTAAATCTCTAGATAATAATTTGTCATCATGTGTAAAATCTAGTGTTTTATTTATTGTATCATTAATAAGAGTAGTATTAAATAATCTTTTTTCCTTTATTAATATACATGAAGTTAATAATTTTGTTGTTGTATAATCCCAATCATAAAAATCAACTACAATGGTATTTATATGGCATAATGTAGACCATATTATTGTATTGGACTGTGTACAAATAAATAATTTTGCAGAAGGTAATATTTCAAATAAAGGCTTCTTACTGATTTTGCAAGAATATTTATTTTCTAAATATTGATAATTATCATATTTCATACTTGGATGGAGTGATAGGATTAAGTTAAAGTTATTAATTGATGATGAAATTTCAACTAAATATTCTATTCTTTTTTTTGCTTCTGCAAAAGTACAATAATTATGCTCAAAAAATTGTGGAACTGCTAATATAATAGTATTAGTTTTATTTATTGTTTTTTTATAATTTATATATAATTGATCATAGTTAATATCACCGATAAGTTTTATCTTTTCTTGGTCAATACCATTTTCAATAGATATATTTTTATGATAAAGATTACTTACGCTTAAATATCTTGTATATAAAGCACCACCATAAAGCCATGGATTTGAAGATAATAGATTATAATTCTTTAAAAAATTTAAAACAGGTGCAGTATAATAAAAAATGTTATTAAGTTTAGTAAATTTACTATAAACTTTATTAAAAATATATTTTTCATAAAATGTATTATTTTCATGTAACATATATTGAAGTTTTCCTTTTCTAAAATAATCATCAGGTTCCATCATTATTGCAGAAGGTATAATCGTAGGTATATTCAAATCATAAGCAGCCTTTAATAATCCAATATTATTTAGTGAAGTATCTTGAGTATGTAATATTAATTCTATATTGTTGTTTTCAAGATATTGGTTAGCTAAATTATAACTATATTTATATTTAAGTGTTGTAGAGTATTGTGTACAATAATTTAAAAATGAGTTATTTTTTTTAAATTTTATTGGTTCTATTGAAATGAATAAATTCTTGTAAAAGTAAAACTCAATTTTTTGATTATTAAAAATACATTTTTTATTAACTTCTTCAGATGTTTGATAATAATCTAATAAAATAATTGTAATATTAAAGTTATTTAATAAACTTTCTATTAATTTTCGATATATATCAATAACTTTAAAATTTAAAACTAAGAGTATTTTTCTTTTCGCAATATCCATTACCAATCCATAACCATTAAACACCTTTTACTTAATTACATATAATAGTAGTATTTATTACCTTTAAAATTTATTTTATTTATAATCTCTTGAGCATAAAATTCACTTAGAATAACCACAGTTGTATCACTACTATCAAGCTGATAAAAAGTCTCTACAGAAATTACATTATATTTACATTTTACATTACTATAATTTTTATCAATAACTGCAATAATGTTTATATTAAGCTCTTCTATATAAGTAATAAATTTTTCACATAATTCTCCTGCTGCATATATATATATTTGCCTAATATTGTCATTTTTTAATTTTTCCATAATATTATAAAACAATCCATATTTAGAAGTAATAGATTTCTTTAATAAAAATAATGTTTTATCATTTAAATCACAATATTTGTCTATAATTAAATTTTGTTTATCACTTGAAATGAGTAAAATCATATTTCTATATAAAAGTAACTTTTTTGAAATATGAATATTTTTTAAATGACTATATTTATTTAAAAATAAAAATGTATTTTTGATTATATCAAATCTTTTTTCTTCTAAATAGTCATTTTGCTTTATTTTGTAGCAAATATAATTTACAATACTAACAATTCTTTTTTGATAAGATTCTTGATATTTTTCATAAATTTTATGTTTAGATAAAAATATTTGTAAATCATTAATATTTAAAATAAGATCATTAATATGTTTTTTTGAAAATACATTAGATATGGATTTAGGATTATGATAATAATTATAAAAGGAAGCTTGAATAGTGGATATTTGTTTTGCATAATAAACTAATTTATATGTTGTAGGTGCATCTTCAAAAAAAACATCTTTTGGATAATATATATTATTTTGTAAAAATAACTTTTTTCTATACAATCCAAGAGGTGCACTAGGAGGTAATGTACCTTCTATAAGCTCAATAAAATATTGATTTTTTACTTTTGGTAATATTTTACTTACCTTTACTATATTCTCATTTATGTCTAAATAATTACATCTTGCAAAAACAATATCAATATCTTCTTCAAAAGCTCTATACATTTCTTGCAACATAATTAATTCAATAGTATCATCACTGTCGACAAATGATAATATATCTGCTGAAGATAAAGATATACCACGATTTCTTGTTGAACTTAAACCTTGATTTTGCTGTGAATATATTTTAATTCTTTTATCTTGTAGTTGTAGATTTTTTAATATACTAAAACTATCATCTGTTGAACCATCATCTATAGCAATAATTTCAAAATCTGTAAAAGTTTGTTGTAGTATAGATTTAAAGCATCTTTGTAAATATTTTGCCGTATTATATACAGGAACTATTATAGAGATTAATGGCTTATTATTCATATTTTATATCTCAAATTTAGATTTTTTCGGTAATATTGTATTTAGTGCTTCTTTAATAAGCCTTTTAGATAATTCAAAGTCTCTATGGCTCATATCTTCTTTTGTATATCTTCCTTTAGATATATCATCGTTTATACAATAAAAAGTGTATTTTTTAGATTTTATATCTTTATTAACATTATATGAATCTTTTAGAGTTCTTATTTCTATATATTTTCTTGTTTTTTTATAATCTATATAATTAAGTGGTATAAAGTTACCACTTACTAATTGCCAATACCTAAATAAATACTGTGTTACATCTTCATTTGTTCTAAATTTTGAAGAACTAACTTCTAAAAGTTTTTTTTCTTCTTTTTCCCATAATATTTCAAAAGTTGATTTTAAAAATGGTTGCGGATGATGATTGCCTACAAATCCTGTATGACCTTTTTTGATAAACATACATGCTATAGTTTGGATAATCTCTTTACCATATAATGGGTAAAACCATTTAAAAAAGTTTTTAAATACTAACTTTTTTTTCTCATATTCTGGCTTTATATGTCTATTGAAATTTTTATTGATTATATCTATATTATTAAGGAGCATATGAGATATTGAACCATCATGAATGCTATCTAGTATAGCAAAATCAAGAGGTAAATTATTTTTAAAAAAAACATCTGGCTTAATTGGTTTTAAGATAAAAAAATCATCATTAAAATAAACAAATTTTTCACTCAAACCTTTAATCCTATGCAAATTAATTTCTAATGGATTAACATTAAAAAGTGGTAAATATTTTTTATCTATAAAATCTTCATGTTTTACTATTACTAATTTTGGATGATTTATATTTAACCATTTTGGTAAATGCCCATATGTTATAAAATATATTTTATTAACCCAAGGTGTAAATTCTTCAAATGCTCTAAAAATATATTGTAAATTATCCCAATCTATAAAACGGCTATTAGTATTTAGAATTTTATTTGATGGTATATATTTTTTCTTTTCTTCTAACCATTCTTTATCATTTCCATCAACCCAAGGTATAACAAAATCAATATTATTTTGTTTATATGGCATTAAATTCCTTTATATAAATAAAAATAACTAGTTCTTAACTCTTTTGGAACAAATTGTTTAACAACTTTTTTAAGTTTCATTGGATTTTTTTCAATTTTGATTCTAGCATCTGGATTTACACTAAAGTATTTATCTAAATGATAAAGGCTATATCCATAATTCTTATATAATTTTACAAAATTATCTTTAAAAATACCATTTTGATAAAACTCTTTATTTCTATAATAAGCTACATAGTTTTTTGAACCATAATCTTCAAAACCTATATCCATACTACTTTCTCTTGCTATTAATATTCCATCTTTTTTTAAAAGATTTAACAAAGATTTAAATATTTTGTTAACATCATTAGCATCTATGTACATAAAAATATCACCAACAAATATAAAATCAAATTTTTGAAGTTTATTGTTATCTACATCTATGAAATTCTCATTTAAATATTCTACATTTGATAATTTATTTTTTTGTTCATTTTTTATTATCTGTTTTTTACTTAAATCTATACCGATAACCTTATCAAATATTTTTGCAAACTCTTCTGTATACCTACCATTACCACAACCTATATCTAAGGCTCTTTCATTGTTATTTAGGTGTGTTCTTAGTATTTTATTTAGTTTTTTACTTTCATAATTAAATCTAACTTTTGATATATATATGTCATTAGTTATATAGCCACCATCTAAATAATTATCATAAGCTTTTGCCCAAAATGTCGAGATTATATATTTTTCTGCATCGCTAGTATCGTACTTACTATCAAAATATAAATGAATTTTATCTTGCAAAAATTTATATTTTTTAGATGAAGAATTATCTAGTTTATCTAGTTTTTTCTTTATTGTAATTAGTTTTTTATTTAATTTATCCATAAACTATCTTTTATATATGTAGTAATGTCCAGAACCAAAATCTCTGTCAACATATTTTTTAACAATTTTATCTAGCAAAAGAGGGTTTTTCTCAACTTCTAATTTTACATCTTTAAATATAGAAAAATATTTATTCAAATGTTTTATATTGTAACTACTATCCCTATATGATTTTAAAAAATTATTTTTATAAATACCTTTTTGATAATATTTCTTATTTCTATAATAAGCTACATAGTTTGATGACTTATAACTTCTATCACCTTTTAATGATGTACTTTCCCTTGTAACTAAAATACCATCATCTTCTAAAAGGTTAAGTAATGCTTCAAAAGTTGATTTATGATATTTCTCATCAGAATACATCCCTAAATCACTTGCAAAGATAAAATCAAATTTACCAAGCTTATTTGTATCACAGGTAATGAAATTTTCTGCTATGTATTGAACATTCTCTATATTATTATTTTTTATATTTTTTTTAATTCTAGCAACTGATAAATCCAAACCAACACATTTTGAAAAGATGCTTGCCAAATACTCTGTATATAATCCATTTCCACAACCGACATCCAAAGCTCTATTTTTTGATTTGGTATATTTTTTTGCTATTTTTGATAATCGTAATTTTGTATAGTTTTGCTTTAATACAGATGTATAAAAATCACTAGAGTATGTGGCATTTTGCCAAAAATAGTTGATTATATATTCTTCTGCCTTACTTGTATCATAAATAGAACTATCAAAATATAAATGAATTTTATCTTTAAGATATTTTATCTCATCTTCTATAAGTAACTTTTTATTTTCTATCTTTACAAGTCTTTGTTTTGCTTTGATCAATTTTTTATTTAACTTATCCATCATTACTCTTTTTTTTTATATACTCTTTAATTCTTTCATAATCTTCTATATAGTCAACTTCAGCCCAAAATATCCCCTTAACATCTTTTATATATACAGATTTTTTTTCTATATTTCTATAAAAAATATCTTCCCACCAATAATTATGTTTTTGATTTGAAATCATTTTATTTAATTCTGTTCTCATAAACATAATATCATCTTTGGAAATTTTTGCTATACCAACATACTCTCCAGTAGTTTCATTTGGTGTTAATTCTTTTCCATATTTTATAAGTATATCATTATCCCATTTAAACTTATAATCAGCATCTTCTATTCTTGAACTATCACTTAAAAATAATGGAGATTTAGATTCATTTAAAAGTATATCTAAAATTTTCTCTTCCATAAAAACATCACCATTCATAACTATTATATCATCACTGTTATCTAAAAAATCTTGTGCAAACCAAGCTGATGCTATGGAGTTTGTAACATCATAAAAAGGGTTTTTATAGTGCTTAAAGCTAAAGCCTTTTAATGCTTCTAAAATATAGTTATCATTATAACCTGTTACTATAGCTATATCTTTTATACCTTTTTTATTTAGAAGGTTAAAAGTATATTTTATAAGTTCTTCATCTGCTATTTTTACACAACATTTTGGTTGATTGTTAAGATGGCGACTTATCCTGCTACCAATACCCGCAGCCATTATAAGAACTTTCATCTTTTAACTCCATAGTATTTATAAAGATGATTTATCAAAACATCTATATAGTTTTTATCCATATCTCCCATATGGGAAATTCTTATAAGTTTATCTTTTAATTCTCCTCCACTTGGAGTTAAAATGATATTATACTTTTTCTCAAAATCTTCTACTATTTTATATGCTAACTTACCATCAGTAGGTTTAAGGGTTGTCATAC
>Ga0256836_1000500_pt1 | contig 20399 bp, 20 predicted proteins | sample 4561380metaG_FD_185974 | JGI IMG/M metagenome (GOLD analysis project Ga0256836, IMG submission 185974) | Hydrothermal vent microbial communities from Guaymas Basin, Mexico - 4561-380 | ecosystem: Environmental > Aquatic > Marine > Hydrothermal vents | place: Mexico: Guaymas Basin | collected...
TTATAATTTTGTAATTATATCTAAATAGATGAAAAAATTTAAAAATCTAAGTAAAAATGATTTAGTAGGAAGTAATGGGATTAGCTCAAATGATAGCTATGCTAGAAAAGTCTAACTGTTTAACAGCAGCGAACTATGAGTTTATGCACTACACTAAGGACTGATATGTCGGGAAACTTACACCATTAGAGTGTGAAAGACTTCAAACTCTCAAAGATATAAGATGATTGGAAATGGATGGACTATTCTTAGAAAATATATAATTTTACTCTATTCTAGATTACTCCAACTCCAATTGCATAAGATACATATCCTCACCATCAATTACATTAAGTTCGACACCTTGGCATATGGGACATGTGTATTCATTTTTATTTAAAGTTGATTTGGTATTACAGTTGTGACACTCTATTATTATTGGTTGTATATTTACAATAAATTCACAACCATCACACATTGTACCCTCTTTAAAGGTATCAAAAGCAGTTTTAAGCAAATCCACTTCAACACCACTCATTACACCTATTTTTACTACAACTTTTGTGACTTTTTTACTATTGTTTTGTTTTGCATTTTCTTCGCAACTATCTAGTAGTGATTGAACTATACTGTATTCATGCATTATATTTTAACCTTTTTGGAGTTTTTAGTCGGCAGCTTTTATATATAAAATCATACCTAAGTTTGTGAAATTGACTTTTTATATCCCAAAATTCTGGGTACATAATCTTTTTTTCTTCTTCTCTTGCTTTTTCAATAATTTCTTTGTTTTCTTCTAAATAATCTTGTTTACTATATAAAAAATCATCATATATATTTTCATCTTCTATAAAATATTTATTAAAATCTCTAAGTTTTTTAAAGTAATTTTCATCACTGAAAACCTCATTAATCATTCCAATATTTTTGGTATATGAAGTAGAGATAGGTAAACATTCATCAAGTAGTTTTTTTGCCATCCCTTTGCCAACTCTGTTTGCTAAAGTGTAAGTATGATATTCACCCCCGCTAAGCCCTAGAGTTTTATAGTGTGGATTGATAGTCGCACTTTGAGCTAAAAATACTCCACCTGCTCCAGAATTTTGATGAAGTGAGGCAACAGTTATGACATCATCTGCAAATATTATGCTTTTGACTAAATCATTCATAGCATTTATATTACTCCATCCATCTTCAGCATTTTTTTACTTAAAGCATACTCAAGCGAATAAGCCCCACGGTCACCTCTAATCCCTGGATGAAAACTCTCTATCTCTTCATCTCTTGAGCTTGAAGATGCAAAAACAACATCAACTATATACCCTTTATCTTTTAAATAGGTATATGTCAATTGCGATATAGAGTTAAAGCTGGTTATCAGTAGTGTTATTTTCTTCATTAGCAAATTCTAGGAAGTAATTCTCCACTAGGTGTATCTAAAAATCTTTGTGTCCCATAAGAGCTATTTAATATAACTTTTTGTGGATGTTTTGATGTTACTTTGGCAATCGTTGTGGCATCTAAATTGAACTCTTTTAAAATCTCTATTGCTTTTTGTCCATCTTCTTTTTTTATAGCTAAACAAAAAGTTCCCTCATTTGCAAGTGCAGTTGCTTCAAATCCAAGCATTTCACACATGCCATAGACTTCTTGTGATACAGGTATACTCTCTTCATCCACCTCTATACAAATATCACTCTGTTTTGCCCACTCATTTAGTACGGCAGCTACTCCACCTCTTGTTGCATCCCTAAGAGCTGTTATGTTTACACCTGCATCAATAAGTTTTTTAACTATTGGGAATAGAGAAGCACAATCACTCTTTAATTCACTATCAAGTTCTATTCCCTCCCTTGATGCAAAGATAGTTGCACCATGACAACCAATATCACGACTAACTAAAATAGTATCATCTTCTGTAATAGAATTTGAACTAATACCACTATATAAAATCTCCCCAATTCCTGTAGTATTTATGAGAATTTTATCTATGGTACCTTTTGGCATAACTTTTGTATCACCACTGACGATGATAGCACCATTTATCTCTAGCTCTTTTTTCATACTTCGTACAATCTTTTCAAGATTTTTTATACTAAAGCCCTCTTCTATGATGATACCAACTGTCAAGTATTTTGGTTTCGCTCCCATCATTGCCAAATCATTACATGTACCGCAAATACTAAGCTTCCCTATGTCACTCCCAGGAAAAAATATAGGACTTACTGTAAAACTATCCGTTGAAAAAGCAAATTTACCATCTTCTATAACTGCGGCATCTTCAGATTTTTCAAGAATTTCATTTTTAAATGCTTTGTAAAAAACTTTTGTGATTAGTTCATTATTTTCCTCACCACCATTTCCTTGAGCTAGTGTTACTGTTTTATTCATATTATATTTCCATATTTAAAATAAGCTGCACATGCACCTTCACTACTTACCATACAACTTCCAACTGGGCTACTTGGTTTACATGCTGTACCAAATATAGTGCATTCTGTTGGATGAGCCATACCTCTTAAAATATCCCCACATATACATAACTTATGATCTTCTATCTCATGTTTTGGCAATATTTTCTCATAGATAATCTCTGCATCATACTTAGTAAACTCATCTTTTAGTTTAAGTCCACTATTAGGGACATTTCCAAGCCCTCTCCATTTAAAAAGGCTCGCTTTATCAAAATATTTATTTATCAGCTCTTGAGCTTTTATATTTCCATCATAAGTTACAACTCTATTGTATTGTATCTCATTTTCGCATCTACCCTCTACAAACTGTTTTACAATTTTGTATATACCTTCCATCATATCTACAGGTTCAAACCCTGTTACGACTACAGGTCTTTTATACTCTTTGGCAAAGATTTCATAAATTTTTGCACCTGATATTACACTTACATGACTAGGCCCTAAAAAAGCATCTATACGATTATTATAACTATCTATATGTTCATCTCTGCTGTCAATTAGCTCTTTCATAACCTCAGGAACTGTTACATGATTTATGTGAAAATAGATATTTGTTATATTTTTTTTTACTACTGCATTCAAGAGTGCCGCAGTCATTGGCGTAGTTGTCTCAAATCCTATAGCAAAAAATATTATCTTTTTATCCGGATTTTCTTTAGCTATTTTTATACACTCCATTGGAGAGTAAACAAATCTAACATCAGCACCTTTTGCCCTTGCATTTTGTAAACTTCCATTACTTCCGGGAACTTTTATCATATCTCCAAGTGTTACAAGGATTACTTCTTCTTGCATAGCTAAAGCATAGGCATGATCTATTCTTTCTTTTGGCATTATGCAAACAGGACAACCTGGACCATGTATAAAATGGATATTTTTTGGCATAAGTTGAGGCAAACCAAACTTCATAATAGTATGAGTATGACCACCACAAACTTCCATAATATTTATATCTCTAGAAATTTTTTTTGCTTCTTGTTCTATAAGTTTTTGATAGGCTTGTATTGTTTGTCCATCTCTGAAATCATCATAGAGATTATTTAATTTTAATTCCACTTAATCACCTCTATTTGGACATTCATCATCCTCTAAAATAGCATTTTTCCTATCCTCTTCATCCATAATAGCTAATATCTCTTTATAGGTTTCTATAGAATCCAGAGCATCTCTTTCATCTATTTTATTCATAATAAAACCTATATGAAGCAATACATAATCACCAATTTTAATATCACCTTCTTCCATTAAGTCAAGGGAAGCATCTCTTTTTACACCCATAGTATCAACAGTTGCAACATTTATCTCTTTATCAATTTTAATAACTTTACTTGGTATTGATAGACACATTATCTCATCTTCCTTTTAAAATCAATCCATGAAGCAATATTTTTTATACTTTGAATGTCATTTATATTTACTTCCAATATATCTACATTTGGTTTTAATTTTCTAGCAGCCTCTTTCTCTGTTTCAATATCATAACTAAAATACGGTAAAAGATCTGTTTTTGTAAACAGGATTAAATCAGCTTGACGAAACATCACGGGATATTTAGCAATTTTATCTTCTCCCTCGGGAATAGAAACAAGCACTATATTTAGATGAGTTCCAACATCATAAGATGCAGGACACACAAGATTCCCTACATTTTCCACAAAACATACATCTATTTTTTCTAAATCAATATGATGCAAAGCTTTATGAACCATAAAAGCATCTAGATGGCATGCTGAGCCAGTTTGAATTTGATGAGCCTCTATACCTTTTGCTTTAAGTCGATCAGCATCTCTTGAAGTTTCTAAATCCCCTTCAACTACACTATATTTAAAATCAGCTACATCAACTAAGTATTCTAAAATAGTTGTTTTTCCACTTCCTGGTGAACTCATAAGATTTATTCCAAGCACACTATTTTTTTCAAGATGCTCTCTATTATGAGTTGCTTCATGATCATTTTTATCAAGTATTTTCTGTATTACTGAGATGGTTTTAGCATCATTTAACTGAGGGTTGTCATGTATATGAGTATGAGCTTTTTGATGCTCTTGGTTACTTTTATCATGATGTTCGTGAGTATGTCCCGTTATAGAACAGCCGCAATCTGCACACATATTTTAATCCTTATTTAATTATATTTTTTATCCAACTAAAAAACTACTGCCAACAACCAATGAAACTACACCAGCTGTTGTAAAAACTTTTCTTACATTTTGCTTTGAATTTAATAAATTTTGATTAATATATAAAATAAAAACTCCAAATCCTACAAAAATCAACATTACACCCAAAGTAAAAGCAAAAACTAGAGTAAAGTCAACATTTTGTCCTTGTAATACTCCTAGAGTAACAAGCATACCCCGAACACCACCTATACCCATTAAAAGTCCCATTGTAAATGCTGAAGTTGTAGCAACATTACTATGTTGGTGCTCTTTACCAAAATAGATATGCATATGTTCACTACCATCATTATGTATATGTTGACCTAAATGGATTCTATCTGTTAGAACCATATAGAGTAAATAAAATCCCATGCTAAGTATTACTGAAGCAGAAATCATATCTCCATAAGCTAAGATATCATCACTTATATCTACACTTTGCAATATTTTAGCAAATGCAAATAGACTAAGTCCATGTCCTATAGCAAAAAGTGTAGTTATAATCAAAGTTTTTCTTTTTTCTTTTCCTATTGAAAAATCTGCGATAGCTGTAAGATGGTCAGGACCAAAAGCATGAAGTATCCCATACCAAAAAATAAGCAGTAAACTAAATTCATGCATATCAAATCCTTATTGATGAATATTAATTCAGCATTTTATAGTTTTTTTTATAAAAACTAGCTAAATATTTACCCTTACTTTAATATTGGCTATCTCTAAAAACTTTTATAATTATACATTGAAATATTCTTAATATATTTCCAAATTTGACCCAGTGATATGCCTCCATCATTTATAGGAGTATTTCTTTGATAATAAAAAAGTATATTTTGTTTTTTAAGTTTTTTAATTATTAACTCAAGAAGTATTTTATTTTGAAAAACACCACCACTTAAAATTACTTCTAACTTTTCTTCTAGTGCTATGAAAATAACTATTTCAACTAAGGTATTTATAAATTTAGTAACTATATCTTTATCAAAATAATCAAAATCTATTTCAATTTGGTTATTTTTGATATCAAACTGAAAATGAGATTTGCATTTAGGTTTATATGCCATTTCACATAAAAGACCAGCTTCCCCTTCATAAGTTTGAAAATCACAAATACCTGCTAAACTTGCTATACCATCAAAGAGTCTACCTACTGAAGTACTTAGTGGAGCATTTAAATTTTTTGTATAGCTTTTATAAAGTAGATTAATCTCATTTTTAGTAAAAGGTAGCTTAAAAGATAGTACATCATCTAAAGGATATCTATCAAACAATAAGCTTAATGCTACACGACGAGGTTCCTTAATAGCTCTTTCTCCGCCCAATAACTTTATTGGTTTGAAATTATATTTGCGTTTATCTCCCACAAATATTTCTCCTCCCCATAAAAGACCATCATCTCCATATCCTGTACCATCAAAACTAAATCCTAAATATTCTCCACTTAAGCAAAATTCTGCTTTACAAGCATATATATGTGCTAAATGGTGTTGTACAGGGAATAACTCTTTCTTTTGTTGTTTTGCCCATTTTGTAGTTTCATAGTTTGGATGCTTATCGTGAACAATTATATCAGGTTCAAAATCATAAAAGTTTTTAAAAGTTTCCAAGGTTCTTTTAAAAAAATCAAAACTTTTTAATGAGTTTAGGTCTCCAATATATGGTGATATTATTAAATTGTCTTCAAAAGCTAAGGCAATAGTATTTTTTTGATTCGCACCAACTGCTAATATTTTTTTAGATATTTTTTTAGGAAGTTTAATATGAAATGGTGCGTATCCTCTAGCAAGTCTTAAAAGCTGAATTTTTTCATCTACAACCTGAACTAGGCTATCATCTACAGCATTTACTATATCTCTATCAAAATCAAGTATATTTTTTATAAATGGTAATTTTAATTTTATCTCTTCTATATCTTGTATAATTGGTTCATTGCCCAAATTTGCACTTGTTGCAACTATGGGATTATCAAGATATTTAAGAAGTAAAATTTGCAAAGGAGTATATGGTAGAAAACAACCAATTCTATCTATGCTTGGTGCAATATATTTTGATAAATTATAAGCCTTTGCTTTTTTCAAGATAACTATAGGTGCCTCTTTGGATATTAAAATTTTTTCTTCATTTTTAGAAATATTTGCTGATATTTTTAACTCTTCTAAGTTCTTAAACATAATGGCAAAAGGTTTTGTGGGTCTATTTTTATATTTTCTTAATTGTTTGAGAGTATCACCATTAGTTGCATCACAAACTATGTGAAAACCACCTATACCTTTTATAGCAACAATATATCCCTCTTTAATTCGTTGTGCTATATCTTGAATACTTGAATTTAATTGTGGACCACAGTTATGACATGAAATAGGTTGGGCATGATAGCGTCTATTGAGTGGATTTTCATACTCCTCTTGGCAATAAGAACACATTTTAAATTTTGACATAGAGGTATTTTCTCTATCATAAGGCACAGTTTGAACAATACTATATCTTGGTCCACAATCTGTACAAGTTGTAGCAAAATAGTTATAAAACCAATGGTGCTTAGTTACAATATCTATCTTACACTTATCACATATTGCGAAGTCAGGAGAAATAATTGCCATTTTGGAAGTAGAGGTTTCAATCGCATTCTGTACTATTTCAAACTGTCCCTTATAAAGAGGGATAACATCATTTATTGTAATTCCTATAATCTCAGCTAAAGGTGGAGGTTGCTTATCTATCTCATCTATAAAAGAATTTAAAAAACTATCTTCCCCTTCAACAAAAATATAAACACCTACCTCATTATTTTTCACATATCCTTTTAGATTAAATTTAATTGCTAAATTATATATAAAAGGGCGAAACCCAACACCTTGAACCCTTCCCGTTATTGTAATTATTTTTGCTTTTATATTTACTTTCATTTTATGAATATTCATTCACCATATCAAGATATTGATTTAAATATAGATGTTGATAAAGCTTGTTTATACTGTTCTAAATCTTGACTTAAGACCTTTTCAGAATTTAAAAATGTAATACCACCTAAAATTCCTGCTATACAAGAAAAGGATATAAAAAAATCTTGATTTATAAATTCTTTTTTTTCTATCCCATCATTAATCATTCTTTTTAGTTCATTAATAAAATCTTCCGCAAGTTCAAAGCCACAATTCTCATTATCACAAAAGAGTTCACGATTACCAAGATATACTTTAAAAAAATAATTAATCATTTCTGGATTATTTTTCAAAAACAGTAAATAACTTTCAACAAATAAAAATATTTTTTTTCTCGAAGAAATATTTTGATCATTTATATATTTTAGTTTATTAGCCAATCTTTTTGAAACAAAAATTATGGATGATTTAGCTAAAGAGTTTTTTGATGGAAAATAATTATAGAAATTTCCTACACTCATATTTATGTTTTTTACAACATCAGAAATTGTTGTATTATAAAATCCATATTTTGAAAACATTTTTAAAGCGGAGGATATAATTAAACTCTCTTTTTTCTTTTTTCTTAACATATAATCTATTTTCCTAAAAATGGTTTACCTTAAACCTGAGTTCGACAATACGCCCAAAGATAGCTAAATAAATGGTGAGATTTTAAAAAATTGCCGTTTAATTGCCCTATATTTGGGTGTTCTATTGTCGAACTCAGGTTTTAACATATATTATTCCCGTAAGGCACAGTTTAAAGAAGAGATTCTATCGGGAAAAAGAATATGAAAAAAATCGCAATTATCCGAATGAGACTAATAACGAAACTTTAAACTGTGCCTTATGGAAATAATTAATTAATGTATATAATTTCCATAAGTTATATTTATTTCATCAATTAAAAGTTGATTGTTAAAATATATAGCATCATTAATATAAGCTTCTGTATTTAATTTTGCAAAAAGTTTATTATTTTCAAATAAAGATCCAGCAAGTACTGTTGATGTAACACTAAAGTTATCTTTTATGTTTCCTATTTCATTTACTATAAATTCTGCAAAACTTTCAATAATACCATAAGATAAAGTTAAATCATCTATACCCGCAAGTTTAAAACTCATAGCACTTCTAAGTATCATAAGAAAATCAAGAGAAGTTATATTTTTATTTTTATTAAGTTTATAATCAATTCTAGGTCCTTTAGCACCTAAGAAAGATATTGAGTTGTTTTCTAAAATATTAGATGCAGTTATTAAATCATATGATGATGATAAATTTAAAATTACAGATACAATACCCCAAAACTCATATATGTTAAAAGAGTGTTTATTAAAAGTTACATTTAAAATATTTTCACAATGATTAGGAAATTTAGAAATATAATTTTTTATTAACTTCGCCCCTGTTTCATCTGTAGATTTGATTTTTTCAAAAATATCTGAAATGGAAGAATATTCACACTCTAATGATAAATAATTTACCATCCCATATTTTTTTCCATATATAATAATACCATTCTGATATTTTTTACTTAGATATATCCCTGCTATATTATCATCTTTTAGATTATGCTCTTTAATTACAGAATATGTAGCTCCTATTATCGGTGCAATCTCTGTAGTTAAAATTGGAAAATCTACTAAACCTTTATTACCACTTACAATAGCTATATTACTTTGAGAAGCAACTATTTCTATAGGTTCTTTTTCATCTTCTAATTGAGCAAAAGTAAAGCTATTTGCAGTTTCAATATCTGCTTTCGTAATAAAAAGCATACTTATTCCATCTTTATTTAACTCTTCTAATAAAAGGTATAAAATAAAATCATCTGCTAACTTAAATCTGATAAGTTCATTTTGTAAATCTTCAATATCTGTTTTAAATTTTATATTTGTTTTTAATTTTACTAATGGTTTTTCCATTGATGCAAGTGCTTTAAGCTCATAATCTTTAGCATGTGTATATTTTTTAATTGTAGCATAATCATAAGCTACAATATCAAAATTTATATCATTGCATATTTTAGAAACAATACCAATATTATATGTTCCATATAATGTATTAAGTTTAATATTTTTTCCACTTTTAATTATATTTACAATTTCTAAAATTTCTTTCTTATAGTTTCTATGCTCTCCCTCTACATTATATCCACAAAGTTCACATGATTGAAATATATCATAATAACTATTATTATTTTCATCTAACACAGCCTCTAAACAGTCCAGACAAAAAGGTGTATCTAACTTTTTTTTATTTTCCAAGGTATAATTACCTGATGGCATATTATCTATAACATTCACTTTTGTATCATAAAGAAAGATAGAGTGTGGAAGCTTTTTTGCAAAATCTGTTGCAAAACTTGCAAAATCTTCTGTATTATCTGCTTTAACATAACATTTTATATAAAAACCATCTTTTAGTACTTTACCCTCTAGCGAATTTTTTTTTAAACTTTTTAAAAAACACTTTTTATAAATTTGAGATGATGATCTATAATCAATAATATACTCTAAAATCATGCAACAAAACCTTTTAGATATGTAGTAGCAGCTACATCTTCAATTTGTAAATCTTTTTTAATTTTCACTTCAACACCAAATTCTTTTACTTGATTTATAATTAACTTTTCCATAGTTATAGCAGCATCCAAAACCTCTTGTGTCATTTCAAAAGTACTATTTTCTCCAATAACATATGGTATAACTCCAATTATTTTAACAGGAGGTAAATCACCCATCATCTCAATCATCTGTAGAGTTTGAAGCATCTCTACTTCATGAGCACTTCCTTCCCAAGTAATGAAATCTGGAACTTTATCAAAATCAAAACAATAAACTTCCCCCACCTTTGCATCATCAACATCTACACAGTCCATCAAAAAAACTTTATCATACTCTGTAATTATTGGTATAAGGATTTGAGCTAAAGTACCCCCATCAATTACATCTACACTATGCTCTTCTGAAATAAATTCATATTTTTGATCCATCAAATTTGCTAAATGTGCTCCAACACCTTCATCACCAAATAAAACATTACCAATACCTAAAATTAAAATTTTTATAATATACTCCTTAAAAAATATCACTTAGAAGAGAGGTAAAAAAAACCTCTCTCGAAACTAATATCTAGTGTTTTTTATGCCATTTATGTCCAGAAAAAATCGCATCCATAGAGCCATCTTTCCCAAATACTGCATTGTAAATCGCCATATATACATGTACACTTACAAAAAGTATAACTCCCCACATAGCTATGTGATGAAGTTGTCTAACCCAAGCAAGACCTCCAAGCATAACTTCAAAGTTTCTCATACTATCGTAAAGCATACCACCAAGGCCTTGATGATATACATGAACATATAAGATAAGACCTGTAAGTATTAAGATAGCTATTAAAATATAAAACCCAATATATGCAATAAATTGCAATGGATTATATGTTCCTCTTAAATGAGGATGCTTTGAAACTAATAAATAGTATCCAATTTGCTGTATCCATACTTTTGGACTTAAAAAATCCTTAATTGAACCTGCTTCATCTTTATATCTTTCTGAAAAAACAAAAAGATAACTTTTAAACAATACAACAGCAAGCAAAACAAAACCAAATATTTCATGCCAGCTTCTAAAAAGTGCATACATGAAATTTGTAGGTTCACTATTTGGCACCGGAGATACAAATGGTGCCGCTATGTAAAAACCTGTTACAGTCAATATTACAATAGATAGAGCCCTAATCCAATGTTGCCATCGATAAAGGGAAGTAAACTCTTCTTCCCTTTCTATACAAGAGTTATGTGTTTCCATAATTATTCTCCTTTAAACACTACAGCTACCATAAAGAGGATCAACTTTATATTCACTAAGTTTATTCCCTTTAGTATCCATAACATGTACAGCACAAGCAATACAAGGATCATATGAGTGAATTATTCTAATAATCTCTAATGGTTGAGAAAGATTTTCAATTTTTAATCCAACTAAATCAGCTTCATAAGGGCCTTTGATGCCATTTGCATCTTCTGGAGAAGCATTCCATGTTGAAGGAACAACAGCTTGATAGTTTTCACAAACACCATTTTTAATTCTAATCCAGTGACTAAGCATTCCCCTTGGAACATCACCAATACCTCTACCTTTATACTCTTTATTTTTATCAATAACATATGGAGCACATGTTTCTTGATCAACTTTTAAGTTTTCAATTAAGTTATTAAATGCTTTAATTGCATTGTCTGCAATAATTTCACACTGAAGTGCTCTTGCTGCTGTTCTACCAAGAGTAGTAAATAGTGCATCAACAGGTAAACCCGTTTCTTTTAAAAATCCATTAACAGATGCTTGAACAATTTTATTTCCTCTTGCATAACTTACAAGTAAACAAGCAAGTGGACCAACTTCCATAGGTTTACCATCATATCTAGGAGACTTAATCCAGCTATATTTACCTTTAGGGTCAATATTTTGAGAATGGATTGTTTTTCCATCAGGTCCAACACTTTCACCCTCCACAAAACCAGTATATTTAGGATTTGTTTTACCATCGTATGGATGAAGTGCTTCATCATCTGCATACCAAGAGTGTGTTGCTTCTTCAGTAATTAAATCTTCATTTATATCAAATACTTTACTTAGATCGCCATTTTCAATATATCCACTACTAAATAAATATTCATCTCTGCCAACCATAAAATCTTTATATGCCATAAAGTTTTTTACACCCATTGGTTTAACAACTGAACCCTCTGTTTTATACATCTCTGCTGCCATTTTTATATCTGCTACATAAGCATTTTTTACAAAATTAGCTAGTTTTTTAAATTTTGTAAGATATTCACCCATTCTTGATGGATCTAAAATATCCATAACACAACTAACACCACCAACAACAAGAGATTGTGGATGTGGTTGTTTACCACCAAAGATAGCTAAAAGTTGAGCTGCCATTCTTTGCATTTCTAGTGCTTTTAAATAATGTGAAAGTGCAATTAGATTTTGCTCAGGTGTAAACTTATAAGTTCCATGTCCCCAATAAGCATTTGCAAATGGTCCAAGACCTTGAGGATTTTTAGCAAATTTAGCTACAGTTTCTTTAACTTTTTTAAGGTCATTTTCTCCTGTTGCTATTGGATTGTCTGTATATTTAAAAGCTAATTTACTAGCTTTTGCCTCATCTGCATCAAGTGCTGAGACAATATCAACCCAATCAACACCATGAAGATGATAAAAATGCACAACATGATCATGCATAAATAATGCAGCATTCATGAGTGTTCTTACTAATTCTGCATTTAATGGTATCTTAATTCCTAGTGCATCTTCAACTGCCATTGTACTTTTTAAATAATGTGAATATGTACAAACTCCACAAATTCTTTGCATTAAAAGAGGAACATTTCTTGGATCTCTATTTTTAGCAATAACTTCTAAACCTCTCCATAAAGTTGAGGAAACAAATGCATCTTCTACAATACCATCATCATTTACAATAACTTCGGCTCTAAGATGCCCCTCAATTCTTGTAATCGGATCTACTACTACTCTTTTTGACATTATTCTTCTCCTTTAGGCTGTTTTTTTGCTGAAATTGCTGCATGAGCTGCTATACCAACACCTGTTGCTATTAATAAATTAATACCAATATTATCAGCTGTTGCATCTGCACCCATACCATCAAATACAGTATTATAAAGTTTATCTTTAAGTGGTTCTCCAACTATTCCCATCGTATCCCAAAAATCAGGTTCACTACAACCCATACAACCAAAACCAGCTTGTACTGGCCATGAAGTACCTTGATTGAATTTATTTTTAGAACAGTTATTAAATGTATATGGACCTTTACATCCTACTTTATATAAACAGTACCCATCTTTAGCACCTTGATCGCCAAATTGCTCAACAAATTCACCAGCATCAAAATGACCTCTTCTTTCACAAAGATCATGGATTCTATGTTTATACGCCCATTTTGGTCTGTTAAATGCATCAAGTGCTGGAAGTGTTCCATAAAGTAAAAAATGGAGAAGCGTTCCAACAATATTTTTCTCACTAGGAGGACAACCTGGAACATTGATAACTGGTTTATGAGTCACTTCACTTAAACCTACTGCTCCAGTTGGATTAGGAATTGCAGCTTGAACACCACCAAAAGATGAACAAGTACCAATAGCAAAAATAGCAGCCGCATCTTCTGAAGCCTCTATTGCAATATCTTTACCTTTCTTACCATGACCACCGATAGTTAAATATGAACCTTCATTTGATAAAGGAATACCACCCTCAACCATCAATACATATCTACCTTTGTATTTTTTCATAGCATTTTCAAGATTCTCTTCTGCTTGCCACCCAGCTGCTGTCATCAGTGTTTCATGATATTCTAATGATATATGATCAAATATAAGACTATCTATACTTGGTGCATCACTTCTAAGTAAACTTTCACTACAACCTGTACATTCAGCCATATGTAACCAGATGATAGGAAGTCTATCTGCTAGTTCAGCAGCTTTTGCTACTAAAGGTGTAAATTCAGCTGGTAATGCTAACAAAGCACAGGTAGCTGTTGCCCATTTCATAAACTCTCTTCTTGAAAAACCTTTTTCCTCAATAACTTCTGTTATTGTTTTAGAATCATCCATTCTAGGCATCTTTTCTAGCTGTTCAAGTCGTAAACTAAACTTTTCTAACAAGTCGTTCTGTTCCATTCTTCTCTCCTTATTTTTGTTTGAGTGAGTATTCATTCAGATAATAACTTTACTATTCTTTATCTAAGCTTAATATATATTAATATATATTTATTTTTAGCTTTATTGTAAAAACTTTACATTATATAATTAATGTTTTCTTATTGAAGAGACATTTAAAAAAGTTTCCAATAATGAATAAGTTAAAAAAATTACCCCTATAGAACCAACAACAATGCAAATTTCATTAATAGTTGGCGAAAAATATATATATTCTTGAATGACAGTGTATTCACCATATTTTTCAAATCCACTGCCAAATCTATTACTCATTGGATAAGCATTACCACCATAAACAAATATAAGCCTTCCAATATAAGTCCCTATAATTATAGAGATAGAAGCAAAAACAACAAAGATATTTAATCTCTTATAATTTAAAAGTTTTAGCAATAAAAATGTAAATGGAATAACAATAGCAAAAAATATATATACATAAAAATCATATTTAAATCTTCCGAAAAGGATTACATTTGCCCAGTTTTTGTCAATTAGCAAAAATGCTGTTGCTTCATAAGCTGCTAATGCCATAATACATAATAAAGTTATATTTATAAGAAATTTGCTCAACTCCTCATATTCACTTGGATGGTTATTTTTATATTTAATTGTTGCATATAAATTCATCATTCCACAACTTGCCACAAAAGCTGAAATAATAAAATAAAGAGTTAGGTTTGGATATGTGACCCAAAGATGTCTTGCTGTATTCATGTCAAAAAGTTTTGCTTGAATATAATATTCAACAATGTCTATTGCTATACTTAGTAACAATATACTAAAAGCTATTTTTTTAACCCATTTCTGATTTTTTGTTATAAGAAGATAAATTTCAAAAATTACAAAAGGTATATAGATACTATAAAGGGGAAGCATCAACCACATACCAGCTCCAAAATTAGGAGTTAAGAACATCCATTGCATATGTAAAATATTTAAATCTAAAGCAATAGTAAAAAGACCTGCAAATACTATACAGAGACCAAGTGTCATAAAACCAGCAGCAGTTTTTTTAATAATTTTCACATTAAATAATTCAGCAAGTGCCACTATAAATATTATTCCACTACCACTGTATATCATATACATATAATTGGCAATATATATGGTCCAAGGGGATTCTCTTTTTACTTCACCACCATTTCCAAATATAGCTTCTTTCATCGCCTCTGCTATATGTTTGCTACCAGGATGCATCCCAGCATCAAAAGCATTTGCAGCTTCGATAAAATACCTTTCTAGAATCACTTCATAAATACCATAAATTCCGATTGCTAATAAAATATAAGACAAAAGCATAGTTTTGTTAAAAAACAATTGTGTAAGACTTACTTTATTTATCTCAACACCAATAATTTCTAATTTTTTCATTACATTCCCCTTTTAATTTTTGCTTTTTCAAGTATTGGTTTGAATTTTTCCCAAGTATAAATGGTAGTATCACTCCCAATTGAGTGTATTGCAAAATTTTCATCTTCTGGAAACAAATAAAAAAGTTTTGGTACCGTTCCTTCTGATTCTTTAAGTACAAAAAACTTTCTTTCTTTAAGCAGTTTTACTAGATCGCCATTTTCATCATCTAAATCACCAAACAATCTAACTTTTGTTGGACATGTAGCTTGACAAGCAGTTGTAGTTTTACCCTTGGATATTCTTGTATCATAACAGAATGTACACTTATCAACTGCAACAGCTTTATCATCTACAAATCTTGCATCATAAGGACAAGCTTCCATACACCCCTTGCATAATATACATTTATCCTTATCTACCAACACTAATCCACCTTCAGCAAAATAACTAGCACCAGTTGGACATACTTCAACACATGGTGCATCTAAACAGTGATTACATTGAGATGGATAGTAATTTACAAAAGGTGTACCAAATATTGATTTTTCAGTTTGTCCTACCCAAATTCTTTGTTTATCCGCACCTAATTGCACACCATTTTCCTCTTTACAAGCAACTTCACACGCTTTACAGTTGATACAGTTTTGATAATCTAACACCATTGCAAAATTCATAATTTATACCTTCTTAATAGTTACTTGAGTTTCATGCATTGCTGCACTACCAAAAACTGGTTCAATAATATCTTCAATAATCATATTGTCACTAGCACCATTTCTATGTGCAAATGTCAGTTCATCACTGCTTGCTCCAAAGCCATGAACAAAGAAAAGAGTATCTTTAATAATTTTACTTGTAGGATATGCTTTTATGTGAATAGTTCCAATTTTACTTTTAACTTCTATTAAATCACCGTATTCAATCTTTAATTCATTGGCTTGCTCTTTATTTATCCATAAATAATTTTCTTTAACCAAATCTAAAAGCATGACATTATTTTGAGTCGAATTTTGAGTAAATTGAGCATGACGACCTGTTATAAATATAAATTTATCTTTTTCAATACCTTTATAGAATTCATCCTTCCATGTTGGCATTGGATCAATCCCTTTTTTTGCTAAAAATGATAAGTTAAATTCATTTTTTCCAGATTTAGTTTTCAAATGTTTTTTCAATGAAACTAACTCTTTCTCATCTACACAAGATTCTGTGTAAACATCATTATCAAAACCTCTTTTCATTACTGTGTAATATTTTTTATTTTCTGGGTAATATATATATTCATTATCATTAATTTTTTTAAAATAGTTGTCCATATCTGGATAAAAAACACCTTTTTGTAAAAGAGTTTTATAGGCACTTTCCCCATATACACTAACTACCATCTCTTTATTTATATGTTCTTGAGAATGCTTAAACATATCTGTTAAATCATATCCATCTTCATTATAAACTTCTTCTTCACTTCTATCATCAATCTCATCTTGTACATCTTCATCATATTTTTTTGTTATTTCCCAAAGAGGTTTTGATAATTTTTTTGACAACCCTTTTAAGATTTCAAAAACAGGTTTACTTTCATAAAGTGGTTCTATAACTTTTTGTCTTAAAGCAATAGATGGTTCAATCCCACCAAAACTTTTAACTGGATCTTCTCTTTCTAAATAACTACATTCTGGCAAAACTACATCACTCATCATAACTGTATCACTTGGCATCGTATCTATTGTGACAACTAAGTCCATCATCTCAAAAAGTTTTTTTGTTTTTGTAACATTCGGAACACTGAGCATTGGATTTTGTTTGTATGTAAACATCGCTCTAATTGGATATGGTGATTTACCTTCAATAATCTTATTTCTCCAACCTATCCAACTTCCAGCACTACCTACAATAGCTGCTACATCTTTTTCTATTCTTCCTTGTGAATTTGCATACATAGGAGTGTTTATTTCATGTTCACCTAATGGTAATTTCTTTCCAAAGACAATACCACCTTTAGTATCAATACCACCACCTAAAGCACTAAAAATTGCTTGTGCTCTTCGTAACTGAAAATCTTGCTTACTCCATGCTGTCCTTCGGCCTTGATAATAAATTGCTCTTGGAGCTGCTGCCATAAAATCTCTTGCTATTTCAATAATTTTTCTTGCTTTTATGCCGGTAATATTTTCTGCCCATTGAGGTGTATATTTATTTTTTATAATATGTTCTTGATATTCATTAAAGCCATTAACATTTTCTTTAACATATTTTTTATTGTATAGACCTTCTTTAATAGCAACATATGTTAAAGCTAGTACAAATGCTAAGTCTGTCCCTACTTTAATCCCCAGCCATTCATCACTTTGAGCAGCAGTATTTGTAAATCTAGGATCTACACAAATAACTTTTACACCTCTGCCTCTTGTTCTTTTAAAGATATCCATTGTATCAGGAGTAACTATTGCTTCAGCTCTATTAGCTCCAGCCATTATTACATATCTAGCATTTGCAAGATCTGCTTGTCCATAAGCACCGATAGTAAGTGTATATCCAGATATAACTGTCTGTAAACATATAGAAGCATGATTTACAAAATTAGTTGAACCAAGTTTACTTGAAATAAAGCTTTTGTATGTGTGTTCTGCCATACCTTCCCCTGCACAATATCCTATTGTTGAGCGATTATCTTTTTCCTCTTCAAGAATTTGCTTTAAACCTTTAAAATCTTTTGTACCATGTAAAATAGCTTCATAAGCTTCATCCCATGTAACCCTTTTAAATTTACCATCCCCTTTTTTTCCAATTCTTATCATAGGGTATTTTAATCTATCTGGGTCATAAAGAGCATGTACTCCAGCAACTCCTCTTGCACACAACATATTTCTAGATTTTGAAAAAAGTGGGTTAGGGTCTAATTTTTTTACAATTCCATTTTCAACTTTTGCAATAGCTGCACATTTATTGACACACATCTCACAAAGTGTTGGGATTTCTACAAACTTTAATTTTGAATAATCTGTATTTTTATTTATATTTGAAAGTAGATTTGTAGTACTTAAACCACCCAAAATTGTTAATGCCACACTTCCCTGTAAAAATTTTCGTCTTGATATTTCTTGTTTCATTTTATCTCCATGTAAATGAATATTCATTCATTATAGTTTATAAAAAAAATAACTCTTTTTAGGGAGTTATTTTTTATTATTTATAATCATACAAATAAGTACTTAACTCTTCAATATCTTGATTATTTAAGACACCTTTGAGAGAAGGCATAAGTCCAAACTTTTTAATTGCTCTTTTGCCATAAAGAGATTTTCTTTTATCTGGGTTTTGAATATATTCTTGTATAAACCTTATAAACTCTTTTTTTGAAGCTGTTTTAACTTTAAGTTTTGCAACTAAATCAGTTATATATGGAGCAGGTGTTATATATCTGTTTTCATAGCCACCATTATTTGTAATTCCTAATACTTTAGCATGACACTCTGCACAATTTTTATTAAAAAGCTTTTCCCCTTTAGTTTTTTTCTTAACCGCTATCTTAACTTTTAACTTTTTTCTTTTACTATCTTTTTTATAAGTATAAATAAAATCTGCTAACTTTATAATTTGATCATTATTTAAAGCACCCTTGAGAGAAGGCATAAGTCCAAACTTTTTAATTGCTCTTTTGCCATAAAGAGATTTTCTTTTATCTGGGTTTTGAATATATTCTTGTATAAACCTTGTAAACTCTTTTTTTGAAGCTGTTTTAGCTTTAAGTTTTGCAACTAAATCAGCTATATATGGGGCAGGTGTTATATATGTATTTTCATAGCCATCATTATTTGTTATACCTAATACTGTAGCATGACATTCTGCACAATTTTTATTAAAAATATCTTGACCCATCTCTTGTGATTGAGCGAATAAAATTGTGCTAAACAACACCGGAAATATTAAAAAACTTTTCATCTTGTCCTCCTTAAATGAACATTCATTCGATTTTAACTAAAATATTCTTGTTATAATCTTAAATTATTTTAATCATTAATTTATTTTTATATATATATTTAATGTGTAGCGCAAACAGAACAAACATCAAAAGATTTAAAAACTAATTCTGCTAAATTTATATCTTTGATTCCAATCATTGCTTTTTGAGATACACCTAAATTCTCTCTATTTCCATTGGATAAATTCCATTGAGTAGGTGTAATAATTTCATACTTTTCAATAATTCTATTTTCAAGTTTTACTCTATGTAAAATTGAATACTTTTTATCGCTTTTCCTTGTAGTCCAACGTAAAAATATCCTAATCCATATGTAGCTTTTCCTGCTTTGCTTATTGTTGTCTCATCAGCTACTAAAATAATCTCTCTATCTGCAACTTTTCCTTTTATTAATTGCCATTTTATCCCTAACCAATTTATCTTTTTATCAAAGAACCTTTCTATCGTTTTATAACTATACTTGTCACTCCATCTAGAAATTCCAAGCATAGTTACTCTTCCTTTCATACTCATTATCGCTATTATGATTATCTCTCTATTATTTCACTTAGTTTGGTTATTATTTGATTATGTAATTTTTTTCATACTAGAAAAATATTACTATAACTTTGCTTTAGCTAATTTTTTTGGCTAAAGTATTGTAATCATTCATCATATTACTAAAAGAAAACTTAGAGAAATGTAATGTTTTTTAAATTAATATAAATTTTATCATTTCCTATATAAGATATGGACTAGAGGTAATTAAAATAGTCAAAAAAGATAAAG
>Ga0256836_1000501_pt1 | contig 20395 bp, 34 predicted proteins | sample 4561380metaG_FD_185974 | JGI IMG/M metagenome (GOLD analysis project Ga0256836, IMG submission 185974) | Hydrothermal vent microbial communities from Guaymas Basin, Mexico - 4561-380 | ecosystem: Environmental > Aquatic > Marine > Hydrothermal vents | place: Mexico: Guaymas Basin | collected...
ATTTGTTCAATCACCATTGTCCCTCACCCTCGACCAAAAACTCAACTTCTACCTCAGTTTTCACCACCACAACCATCACGCCCACCCCCGCTCTCCTTCCTGTTCGCCGGGCGTGAAAAGAACGAAAGGCCGGAAGTCGGGCGCCGGGAAGGTGATTACTGCCCCGCAGTGCGGGCAGTGCGCCGGCCTGTGGATGTCTCCGACCTCGAAAGGCCTTTTGCAATAGGGGCAACGGACAACCTCAGCCACCGCCATCACGCTCCTCAAAACTGCTCCCAATCTATGATTTTCTTTAAGAACCAGATTAAAGTTGGTCTTGGATACTCTTCCCATGCAAATTCTAAGACGTATCTGATAATTTCTGTGTCCTCAAATGTATCGCCATCTTCCAACATCTTCCTTAGCTTCTTCCTGAACTCTAAATTAACCACCACGGCCACCACGCTCCTCCTCTAATGCCTTAGCAAGCCAAACCAAGGTGTCCTCCCTCAACCAGTTACGGCTGATGTCTTTTGCCAACTCTAAGAGTGAGTCTCTAATATAACGCCAAGTCTCTTTATCTCCGTTGTCAACCTGCATATAAGGCAGATGAGCCGATACTATTGCTCCGTTAGCGAAAAAGACTCCTGCGATTGGAACTATTTGCTCCTCAGCCACGGGCATCACGCTCCTCAATTTTCTCCACATGCCACTTGAATGGGAATTGACCATCCCATCCACCTTTAGCCAAGTCAGTCACAAACTCATCGAACTTTAGCAGAGCGGAAAAGAATGCCGTTGAAACAGTCGGTTCTTCCACCTCGAACTCAAACACGACCTTCCATTTTGCCATCGCCATCACGCTCCTTCCTTACCCATCCAACGTGTTTTTTGAACTCTTCTCTGTGCTTGAATATGAACGTCCCAACCTTGTACATTTGCCACCACCTTTCCACTACCCAATAAACCAAATATGTCGCTACTGCAAAGAGGCTCGAACTCAGGAAAAAGAAACCAACATACATGAAAATTCGCTCAAGCTCACTCACGGGCATCACGCTCCAAGACTCCAAACTCTTTAGCAACTACGAGAGCGGCCTTATCCTCTCCAAGTGCCTCTTCGAGAACGTTAAGGATTTTGCCCCCTGTACCGAAAACCAAGTTCATGAAGGCCTCGGAGCGGGCCTTCTTGAACTCATGCCGGTTGTGATGGTAGTAGTTCAGGGCTTTCCTGAATATCCTGTCGAACCTCTTGAACTGCTCTTCGGTGAGAACAAGGCCATTCCAGTCATCTGCGCGACTAAGCCATCCGTTCTCAGAGATGCCAGCGATATAACTATCCATAATAACCCTATCTGGCACGAAGACCTTGAGGATTACGTCTGTCGAGGGCGTGCCGAGCCAGTAAACTCTAATGTCGCCACCGTCGTATTCGTCTATCGCAAGCCTATTCACGAGGATGATGTTCTTCGTGAAGTACTCGTCAACGTAGCGCTCAAACTCGTCGAGGAACTCGTCGAAAGTCTTGAATTCCCGCCATTTATAGCTCACGGCCATCACGCTCCTCAAGAAGTCGTTTTATTGCTTCAAGTTCTCTCTTTGCTGAGGCTATCTCCTCATCTAGCCCTTCAACGAACTTAAGTTTCTCAATGAGATCTCTCGGATAGCGGTCAACATCAAAGCCATACTTTTTCTCTTCTTCGAGCACCTCCTTGACAAATGACTCATTCACCTCGAGCCACTCCTCGAGGACTTTTTTCTGAAGCCTCAGCAGTTCCTTAATTCTTTCCTCATCAAAGAATCTGTCGAGTAGACCCTCTGCAATTGAAATTGTCGTTCCATCCTCACACACAACTTTCAATCTACCCAAAATCTTCGCCACGCCCCGTCACCTCCTTCATGAGATCACTTCAGTGAGGGTGATTTGCCTCAACGGCCTCACCTCGCGCCTGACCGCGAGCCTGCCCCTGAGCCACTCAAGCTCCTCTTTCCAGAACTCCGGGTTTGTGGTCTTGATGGCGTGGCGAATCATGTTCTCGTTGGCACGAGGATTCGCCTCGCGGGTGAGGAAGTTGACGAGCTCCTCGAACGTCTTGAACTTCCTCACGGGGTCTGAGACGGTGTAACCGGAGAAGTCTCGCGCAATATAGCGGGCCGAGTAACCATTCCCGCGCTTGTACTTCCTGATGACCCAATACGTGTTGCCCTCCCTGTGCGTTACACCATAAGAACCCATAAAAATCCAGACCTCATTCTCCCTCATGAGCGACCCTCCTGCAACCCGACGTACTCCAGATAATCTCCTTCCTTCCAAGCGCCCTTCTCGCGGGCGACCCTGTAGACCTCTAAGTCCAGCCAGAGCTCTGGATAAATGAGCATGTAGTCAATTCCCACCTCCGGAGCGAAGAGCCTCAAGAAGCCTTCCCACGCCCTGTATATTGAGGGTATTCTGCTTAGATACAGTCTCTCAGGCTCGACGTGCTTCCACGAGCGAAAGCCTTCGGGTTCTATGTCGAAGTTCTTCCCGTCGTAAGTTCTCACTGAGAAGCTCGCCGACTGAACCTCGACCCAAATGTCCTCCTCATGCTCGATCCAAATGAAGACGCCAGGATACTTAGATTCAATTGCTTCGGTGTCTATCTCATCCACGAGCTGTATCCAGCGGTCCGCCATCCAATCATCCCAAGAATCCTGATCGTAGAGAATATCCTCAGGAACGCCTTCCATCTCTCGCTTGAACTGCTCCCACTTCTTATCGACCTCGGCAGTATAGGCCTCATAGACTTCCCTCGCGATTTTCTTTGCCTCCTCAACTGTTAAAAACCGATAGGTCATACTCTCCCCTCCCTCGCGATGTAGAGCGGGCCGTCGCGCCAGACCTCACAGCGCTCCTCCAGCTCGGCGAGGAGGGCCTTGGCGTCCTCCTCAGGGATCATCAGCTCCCTCGCGAGTTCCCTCGGGCCCTTCCAACCCTCCCTGAGGAGTTCGAGAGCGCGGACGCGGAGGAGCGACCAGTCCCTCATACCAAGTCCCCCCTGTCCGTCTTCTCGTAAATCCAGTAGAACCCGTCAATCCAGTTGACGAGGACGAGAACCTGTCCATTCGGAACCCCTGTATCATAGGCCCATATCTGCTCGTCCCGATTTGGTCTGCCGTAATAATCATTCAGATAGCCCCAAAGTTGGAAGCCAGCAAGTTCAAGCTGTTCCTCAATGAGTCTGCGGTCGCGGTAGCTCTCAAATATCTCTCTGACGCGCTGTTTAATTGCTTGCACGTCGAGGCTCATGCTTTCACCCCCAGAACGGGAAAGTCCGCTTCCTCCACCTCAAGCCAGTGGGCGGAGAGGTAGGCGTCGTAATACCTGCGCGCCGTCCGGGCGTTCGGGGTCGTTGGCTTGTACGACAGCGCCCTCGTCAACTTGACAGCGTACTTGAGGGACAGACCCCTGACCACACGCAGGTAGAGGAAAAACCCGCTCCTCGGGACGCGCATCCGCTCCCCCGCCCTCATAGGCGGCCCCTCCTGAAGTCCCTCAGGACCTCTTCAAGGGCCTGGATCGTCTCCATGATGCCCTCGGCGTAGCCCCTGAACCACTCGCTCTCAATACCAGCATTTGCGACGTTCCTGGCGATCACTGCCTCGCGCTCCATGCGCCTCCTGACAATGCTGACTACGTCCTCAAGGGCCCAGTGCTGGGCCATCCCGGATGGGTTCACAACACGCTCCATGGGCCGACACCTCAAGTAGTGATAAGGACATAAGTAATATATAAAGTTTTCGATAGGAACTAATAGAAAAATTTATATACATTGAATGCAAGAGACTTTTTGAGGTGATTTGATGACCGGACCAAGGTGGAAAAGAAAAGTCGGGAAGATGGGGAACAAGTACCCTTACCTCACGCTACCAGTCGAGTTCTCGGATTGGATCGGGAAGGTCGTCGAAATCCAATATGAGAATGGGGCCCTAATTATCACGTTAGCACGTGACAAAGATGAGGAAAAATAAATAAGGTGGTTATACCAATGATCCATTCGCGCAACGAGGGGGGCCCCAAGAGGGGCCCGAGGTGTCGGCCCACCCCAACAAAAGTTAGAGGTGAGACAAATGGAGATTGACCAAGGGGTAAAAAAAGGTTTCGATATCAGGGGCCTTTTGGAGAAAAGGATTAGCAAAACTGACGACAAACTCCTAAAAGTTGCACTCAGCGACCTAGCCGAAAAGGTCAACGAGCAGGGGGTTGCCTGGGGGGAACTTCTTCCAGAGACTCGGATGATCCTCCGGACCAAGGGGATTGAGAAAGATATTATCACACCAGGGGATGTGCTTTTCTTCCTTGACCTGTTAGAAGGAGTAGGGGAAGCATGGGTCCAAGAAGTGTTTCCCCACAAAAATTCTGGGGAAAAAATTTTCCCAGTTATTGCCGAGGCGGGAATCGCTAAAGAAGGCAGGAAATCTTTCCCCGAGGCGGGGGGAAAGAGGGGGAAAGAGGCAGAGGCAAAGGGAAAAAGAGGGAAAGAGTTTTATGAACTGGCTATAAGGGCCGTCACCAAAGTGACCACTCTCAAAAAGCTCTATGATGCCTTAGCAGTAGTGGCTTTATACCTCCATCCAAAGCTAACCCATGATGAGCTACTGAATAAGACCCTGGAGATAAACAACATTCTTGGCGAGAAATACAGCGCTTCGTCAATACGGAAGGCCGTTTCCAATGTAGTGAATAACCGGAGCCTCGTTAAGAAAATCGAGGGTAGAAGCACCACTTGGTTTGAGTTGCATGATGATTTAATGATAGACATCTCCAAGGTCCTCAATGAGTTGATTCTGGAGGCTAAGGTCAAAGAGGAGTTGGCAGCCGAGGAGGCCGAGAACATTGAGGGCATGGCTGCCAAGTTCTTCAGGTTCTTCACCACCTATGGCATAGACACCGCAGGAAAGGCCGTTTATGTGGAAAAGCTTCGGGAGGTTCTCACGGAGAAGGGTGGGCGTAGCCTCGCGGTGGATTATAAGCACGTGGACGTTTTTATCCCCGACGTAGCCGCCAAACTCTTGGAGCGTCCAGATGACGTTATCCAAGCTGCGGAGATGGCTATAAGGGATGTCCTCAAAGAACCGCCTTTCAAGTATTCGGAAGAAAGCCTTCCGGAGGTTCACGTCCGCTTTTTCAACCTCCCACAGTCAGTAGCTCCTCGGCGTATTGGTTCAGATCATCTCAACCGGTTTATCCAGGTTGAAGGGGTGGTCAGCAGGGCGACTGAGGTTAAGCCGTTCGTCCATAAGGCCGTTTATGTTTGTAGGGACTGTGGTAATGAGATGGTTAGGCTCCAGAATCCATACTCAGTCTACATGAAGAGGCCGGCCAAGTGTGACGCGTGTGGGTCTAGGGATCTTTATCTCGACGATGAGAAGAGCACCTTCATAGACTACCAGACGATTAGGGTTCAGGACGCGCCGGAGGTTCTTAGGGGTGGCCAGATGCCGAGGTTCTTGGACGTGGTCCTCCTTGACGACTTGGTTGATTCGGTGCAGCCAGGCGATAGGGTGGTTATTACTGGGGTCCTCCGTAGGGTTGAGGAAAGGGTGGAGAAGAGGCCGGTAGTCCGTAGGATCCTTATTGCCAACCACGTCCAGCCCCTCAGCCGGGACTTGGACGAGATTGAGCTAACCAGGGAAGATGAACAGCGTATCAGGGAGGAGGCCAAAAAGCCTTACTTCAAGGAGCGGCTTATCCGGAGCATTGCGCCCGACTTATACGGCATGGAGAGGATAAAGGAGGGCATTCTCTTATCCCTAGTCGGCGGTATCAATGAGAGGCCGGACGGGGCAAAGATGAGGGACGCCATTCACGTCCTTTTGGTGGGCGACCCGGGAAAGGGTAAGAGCGCTCTCTTGGAGTTTCTACGGAAGGTTGCCCCGCGTTCAGTTCTCGCAAGCGCTGAGGGTGTAACGAAGGCCGGCTTTACCGCGGCGGCGGTTAGGGACGAACTAACGGGCGAGTGGGTTCTGGAAGCCGGTGTTATGGTCCTCGCCGATAAGGGGTTCGCCCTTTTGGACGAGTTTGAGAAGATGAAGGAGCATGACAGGGCCGCAATTCACCGAGCGATGGAGCAGGGGACGGTAGAGATACATAAGGCTGGGATTAACGCCACCTTAAACGCAAGGGCTACAGTGATAGCGGCGGCTAATCCTGTTCATGGGCGGTGGAACCTTAACGAGGACATAGCTGACCAATTGAAGCTCCCACCTACAATTATTAGCAGGTTTGACCTCATCTTCCCGGTGATTGATGCACCCGACCCCAAGGAGGATGAGAAACTCGCTGATAGTATGTTGGGGCTAGGCCGGGAAGAATCCTCACCAGCTGCCGAGCCTTATGATGAGGAGTTCCTGAAGAAGTTTATCGCCTATGTCAGGCGTAACGTCCATCCGAGGTTGAGTAAAGACGCCTTGGTTATCTTGAGGAATTACTATGTCAATCTTAGGCGTCGGGCGAAGCGTGAGGGTGGCTTTTTCAAAATCCCAATAACTGCCAGGCAGTTGGAGGCCCTTATCAGGCTCACCGCTGCCCATGCAAAGCTACACCTAAGGGGGGAGGCAACGGAGGAGGACGCCAAGGCCGCCATTGACCTCTTGGAATATTCCCTCCGGCAACTATTGCCGCCCGACGAAAGGGAGGAGCTCGACGTTAATGTCCTGATGGTTGGAAAGCCCACGAAAGAGTTGGTTACCGAGGAGGAGGTTATCAACGCGATTAAGGCCCTGGACGACGGCGAGGGGGCGCCGGAGACGGCGGTTATATCCCTGTTGAAGGAGAAGGGCATCGCCGAGGAGAAGGTTAGGGCAGTCATCGAGGACCTCAAAGAACGTGGGGAGATAACGGCCATTAGGAGGGTGGGTAATGAGGAGTTTTACCGTTGGACTCCTCGCTCTTGAGGTTTTATGGAGGTTGATGGGGGATGAAGATGAGGTCCGGGGGCCGACCCCGCAAATCCGAGGGAGTGTCGAGGTGAGGCCTGTGGGATGGGATCCTCTTAAAAAACTGGCAAGGCAGATCCTGAACGGCCCCGACTACGAATTTCGGGGCAGGTACGCCCTTGAGGCGGAGATGTTGAATGTGGCTGTGGCCCGCATCTCGCTTGTGGTGGGGGTTGTAGGCTCGATATCTCTTGCGCTCGTGTGGGTTGGAGTCCTGATGCTCTCTGCCGCTAGGACGGGGTGGGTGCAGGACGTTCAACTTGTGGAGGGTCTTGCGAAGGGCATCGTGGTGACAAATGCGATAATTTATGCTCTTCATATCATCGTCATGAAGGAGCTTCAGAAGGTGGGGAAAGTGATGAAGAGAGTGGGGGATTTGGATGATGGATGAGGACTTTGACGACATTTGGGATCTCGTGAGGTACTGCTCCAAGACTGTGGCTCCACCTTGGCCGGCCCTCAGGGAGGTATACTGCAGGGGCAAAGTGGCAAATGTGATAGGTCTGCACGATAGCACCAAAACTGCAGAAGAGCTCGGCCTCGTCAAGGAGGTTGAGCCTCACAGGTACAGAATCACGGTCAAGGGCTACAAGTTGGCGGAGAAGCTCTGGGGCCCGCGCGAGGTGGCGTGCAGGGAGAAACGCAAGCGCTCCCTGTGGGACCTCATAGACTGATTCATATATATAATATATGTATCTTCTCTTTTTTCCTTGATGACTTCCTGCCCATACTGTTTTACCACTCAGGTTGATTAATGTCGGGCCCGTGTTTGTCCTTCTTTTGCCCCGCTCAAAACCGAAAAGTTTATATAGTATTAATGCTAATATTAATATGAAGTGGGGGCATGGGGGTGAAGAGCCCCTGGCCCCTTGCGGGGTGCGCTCCCGAGGAAACGCCGAAAGGCGGACCCCTCGGGGGTAAGGCAGGCCCTCAGAATCACGGAGAGGCACGGCAACCTGGCCCCTCCTCAAAGCCCGCTCGGGTAAGAAAAGCCCGGCGGGCAAAAGGAGGGGGTGGTTGAGATGGTAGAGATTGAGGAGATGTTGGAGGTAATGGACGAGGCAATAGCTAAGATACAAGCCCTCAATAGTGATAACATAACAGAAGATGACAACTTTGAGGAGCTCAGGAAGTACCTCATCGAGCACGGCTTCAGCGAGGAAGAGGTCGAGAAGGTCATTGAGGGTCTGCAAGAGCTCGGCGTTGATGAGCTTTACACAAGCCCCTACTTCAACTTCTATGAAGAGTATGACGTTAAACCTACTACTGACCCTCACGAGCTCCTCATCGAGCTCGCATCAGCTTACGACAGCTGGGCCGATGTCGAAGAAGAGGCTGCTTGGTATGGAATTGAGACCAACGGCGAAGCAGAGTGGTTTTATGATTTCGTTCAAGACTTCTACGAGAAGACGGATGAGGAAGTGCTCTTCGAAGCCTCATACCTTGATGCTCGCTTCAACAAGCACTATCACACAATTAAGTATGAGGAATGGGGGGACAAGTACGGGTTTATCATCTACGAGAAGAGTGGTGTCGGTTATGGCAGGAAGATAAGGATATGCAACGCCTTCTGCGAGAAGGAAGTACTGAGTAGTGACAATCTCAAAGAGCTCCAGGAAAAGGCCGACAACGCCGAGACCACGGACGAGCTCATTGACATTATAGAAAAGGCCATTGAGGCTGCTGGTTTTGAGGATGGGAGGATTACTTGGGCAGAGACTTGGTGATTTTCCCTTTTTCGGGGATAAGGGGCCCAGGTCGCCGTGCCCGGGGCCGGCCACCACGCCACCCCCGAAAGCCGGCTCCGCCTAGGCGGGCCGGCAAAAAACGTGGAGGTGGTCGGGATGAAGGAGTATGAGATGAATGTGCTTGAGATAGCGCACGAGAATGCAAAGAGAAGAATACTTTACAGCGATGTCTACGACGAAGCGAAAAAAGAGCTCGTTGAAGCAATTGTAGAAGAGATCTGCAACTTTGAAGACAAGATACAAGAGCACATAGAAGAGATCTCAAAGAAATATGCGGAAGACGAAACATACTTGCTCGAAGAGCTGCTCAGCGAGAGCACGCCAGTCCGCGAAATTTACTTCTTCACGTATATGTTGAAGAGACACCTCTCCCCCTGATTTCTTCTTTTTCCGGGACAGGTGGCCGTGGCGGCTGGTCCGCTCCGTGGTCCTGGGGGCCGTAAAAAAAGAAGGAGGTGGTTGGGATGAGTGTGGTGGACTTCATAACAAGATTTGAGGACGAGCTCGACGGTATTCAGTTCGGCAACTATGACATAGATGACGAATTTGAGCGATTTGTATGGGAGAAGTCGGAGATAGTGGACAAAGTGAAGTGTTTCTTTGACGATGGCAGCGTAAGGGCCCTGCATATAGGTTACTTTCAGGGAAATGGGGTGCTCATTGATGTTTACGAGGAAGAAACAGAGAGGATTGTCGACATATACTTTTTCTACATATCTTCCCGGGTATGGGAAAAGTGGGAGGAGCTCAAGAAGAAGTTGAGGGAAGAAGCAGAAGAGGAAGATGTGGTCGTCTGATTTTCTTTATTCCCCTCTTGTTGCAATAAGACTCTCAGAGAATCGAGCCGGCCCGGGCGATGACGCCGGGCAAAACAAAAGGAGGAGGTGGGTTATGATGGGTGCCATCTCAATTTCGCTCCCATTCGAGCTTGAGGTCCGCCTCCGCGAGGAGGCGAAGAGGCAGGGGCGAACTCTCTCGGCCATCGTGGCCGAGGCGCTGAAGGAGTACTTCAAGGAGCACGAAGGTGAGCAGTGATGGACGAGGAGACACTTGAGTACTTCTTGAGGACTGAGGAGCTCTGGGAGAAAATCGAGGCGCTCCCCGAGGGCCCGGAGCAGGATGAGTTAATCCTGCTCCTGAAGAGGGCTGACAAGGCTTGGAACGCGGGGGACAGTGAAAGAGCTTGGCAGTTGGTTGGGGAAATAGAAAAGGTTTTGGCGCGGGTCAGACCCACCCGCGCCTGATTTCGTATTTCGGGTCGTTCCGATACTTCTTCGGGATGTCGCTCAGGCGCTTCCAGACTCTCTTGTCCGCTATTCTTCCACTTTTCTTGTACACGACGTAGTAGACGGGCGTGGTGTCGCCGGAGAAGGGCTTCCCGGGCACGGGCTTGTGTTCGGCTATTCTCCGGGCGTCCCTCGCGGGGCAGTACTTCGCCACGTGCCTCTTGCCCTTCCCGCGCCTGTAAGTGTTGTTCTTCCTCAGCTTGCTCCACCCCACGTTCTGGGGCTTTTTCACGCCGGCAATCTGGCTTTTCTTCTTTTGGGGCTTATCACCCCTCGCCATACATACCCCCCCTTACTTTTTCCTAACTTTCGAGGCCGGCACGACCTCAACAATCCTATACCTCCCGTCCGGGAGTTCTTTCGCCTTCACGTACTTGCCCTTCGCGGTAGGGTGCTTCCAGTAGATGTAGCTACCCTTTCTGATCTTGCAGGCCATGTTCACCGCCCTCCATACGTTTTCCTAAACCACTTCAAATCGGCCCTCGCGCGGGCCTTGAGGTGTTTTGGAATGTCAGCGGCTCCGGCTAAGAAGGCGAGCTTCTGGACAGTCTTCCGGTACCCGTAGGCCCTTCTGGCCTTCCCAAGGGCTTGGTGCCGGACTTTGGCCGGGGCCCGCAAAGAGTATCCGAACCTCTCAAGTGAGCCCGGATGCTTGACAGGGTTCCAAGCCTTTTTCTTGCGCCGCGTGGGCATCACCCCCGTATCACTTCTTTTTCTTCTCCGTTCTAAAAAAGAATTTTGGCATCTCGATGGTGGGAGTCTCTATTTTAGGGAGCTCCGTGAGGACGGAGGGCACCTCTATGAGCCTGTACTTTCCCCAGCCTACTCTCTCGACGAGCCCTTCTTCCATCAGGAGCTTGAGGGTCTTGTGAGCCGTGCTCTCATCGAGCTTGGCCGCGTGGCTGATGTCCTTCAGCGTTGAGTTCCCGTCGAGGAGGGCCCGGATCACCCTCTCTCGCCCCCTCACAGGACCACCTCCAGCCCGAGCCAGATGAACACGATCGCGGCCAGCACGGTGATCGTGGGGATCGAGACCCGCTTTTTGCCAGTCCTGACGAGGTAGAGCACCCCAACGGGCTTTGTGAGGCTGGCGATGAGGGGCACGACGAGGCTCTGAGTGAGAACTGCGGCGCCGGCTATGATGAGCACGTCAAACCGGCTCCTCTGCCCGTAGGTCCACAGCACGGCCCCTATGATGCCGCCCCCAATGAGGTAGTACAGAGCCCTCGCCGGGTCGCTGAGGGCCAGGCTGAGGAAGGCTGAGAGGGTGAAGAAAATCCCGTAGCCCCGCATCACGTACCGTGTTCTGTAGTCTTCAACCGCCATCACCACGAGGAGGGTGAGAGCAAGGACAACCAGGGCGGGCTCCACGTCATTCACCTCCCGACCACTTGGCCATGATGTTCTTCAGGACCAGGTAACCCATGTAGAGGCTGAATGCCGCCACCGGGGCCGCCAGGACCGCCGGGTTGAACGTCACGAACTGGCTCAGGCCTTCGTACAGGAGCCTCCCGAACATGAGCGTGATGATCGGGTTCTTATGGTAGAACCACACGGCCAGAGTGCCCTGTAGCCAGATCACCAGGGCGAGGAAGGTGCCGGCCCAGCTGGCGGGCCTGCCCCCTGCCGTTGTCCTCATGCCGAAGAGATCCTTTAGGAAGCCCTTGAGGTCGAGGTGGAAGAGGTCTTTGAGGAACTCTCCGCCGGGCCAGTGGCCGAAGAGCCCGATGACCTCATCAATGCCCTCGTCAGAGAGGTCTATCGTCATCGAGGGTGCTTCAAAGCCAACCGCGACGCCCTTGAACATGTACACGGTGATGGTCGTGTCGCTCTTGATCTCTGCGTTGAGGGTGACGTTGAGGTATCCTTCCTTCTCAAAGATGAACTTGTGGGCGCCCGGGAGGACTTCCATGCTGTCCCCGCTGTCGATGACGTGAGGAGAGCCATCTATGTAGAGGGTCACGGCGGTCATCGGCGTCAGCTGGCTGAGGTTCGTGAGGTTGCTGGCGTCATAGATGAGGAAGGTCACGAGGACGGGGTGTTCTATTGTTATCGTCACGATCTGCCCGTCGTGGTCGATTATTGCCGTCGTCTCGCCCGAGTAGCCCTGAGCGTCAACGGCCCCGAAGGTGTGGCTACCGTACTTCAGCGTCACGGTCGTCTCGTCTACCGTTCCGTAGCTCTGCCCGTCGATGTAGAGCGTCGCGTTGATCAAGTCCCCGTGTTCGTCCGTGATCCTGACCGTCACGTCGTAGCTCTCAAGCTCAAGCGTGAAGCTGACGCCCGCGTTGCCCTCAACGTAGGTCGTGACGGTCGTGTCGACGTAGTGGAGCTTCTTTGCCGTGAAGGTGTATGTTCCCGCGTAGTCGAGCTGGTAGCTCTGCCCGCTGTCGAAAGTGCCTAGAAATGTGTTTCCGAGGTAAACGTCGACGCCATTGAGCGGGTTGTTGTTCTCGTCGTAGAACCAGAACGTAACCTTCGTCGGCACGGGGAGCGGCTTGACGTTGATCTTGATCACGTCTTTCGTGTATGAGGGCCCGCTGACGCTCACGCTGCCCGATGTGACGTTTATCGCCGGGTCTGAGCTTATTGCAACGATCCTCACACCTCCGACGAGGTGGTTGTCGAACCCGTTGTGAGCGTAGAGGTAGAAGTGGAATGTCTTGTTCGTGAGCCAGATCTCAAGGCCAGATAACGAGGCCGTCCCGAGGCCCGAGCGAGTCCCTCCCGCGTCGCTCCAGCTGACCTCGGGGTTTGTTCCGGCCGATTCATCATCGTCATAGAAGTCAAGTGTGAAATCCGTCACGTCTGTGTCGGTCGTCTGGTAGTACTCGTACGCGGCCCTATACACGCTCGCGGCCCCGTTTGGAGGGGTGAGGTACCACTTGATGTACTTCCCGCTCCAATCTCCTGTGTAGCTGTACCTGAGCCACGCGGCCCACATCGTGCCCTCCTGGTTTATTCCAGCCACGTAAGCGTCGTAGCTCTGGATGTATGTTCCGGGGCTGATTGCAGTCCCTTCGAGCGTCCCGGCCTCCTGCGCGAACTCGACGAGCTTCTGCACATAGTCTTTCGCCCACGTTGATGAGCCAATCACCGTGTCCTTCAATTCTGGCACGAGGAGCGGCCCGAACTGGCTATCGGAGTACAGGATCACCTTGTCGCCCGTGATGTTCACCCACCAATGAATCCCATTAAAGCTCGCGAACAGGAAGAGCGTCCCGCCCCCGCTTGTCTGGCCGTCCAGCTTCACCTTCAGCCCTGCAACGTCAGTCCATGCCGAGCTGAGCGTGAAGATGACCTTGCTCTTCACTTGCCCGGGGTCGAAGGGAACATCCGCAATCGTCTCGCCCGGCAGGACAAAGTAGACCCTGCTCACCGCGTCGCTCGCGGCCCCTTTTGAGTCGACGGCCCTTGCGAAGATCTCGATCGCGTGGTAAAGCTGGCCTGAGCCCGGCGTCCACGTGTTCGTGCTCGACCAGTCCCTTATCACGGCCCCCGTAGTGCTGTCCACGATGCGGTACTCATAGCTGATGTCGTCGCCGTCTTCATCTGTCGAGCCGGAGGCCGTGAATGTGACCTGTTTGCCCGCGTGGAGGCCCGAACTGAGGGTTAAGGAGGTGGGGGCCGTCGGCGGGTGGTTGTCGAGGTTCACGTCGACGTAGACGGGGTCGCTGTAGTCATAGCCGTCGTAGGCCCTCGCCCAAACCCTGATCACGTGCCCGGCCTGGTCTGTCGTCGTGGTGTAGCTGTTCGTCGTGCTCCAGTCCTGCAAAATCACTCCATCAGTCACGTCCTCAAACTTGTACTCATAGCTGATGCTGTCCTCATCCGGGTCTGATGAGCCTGAGGCGGTCGCGGTTATCGTGTCGCCTGCTGTTGCCACCGTGCCGGGGCTGACGCTCAGCGTTGGGGCCGAGGGCGGGCTGTTTGCAATGCTTATGCTCGTTGAGCTTTCAAGCGATTCGTACTGTCCCGTGCCGTCGTCGTAGACTGTCTTTGCCTTGATCACGAGTGTTCCGTGCGCTAAGCTGTCGGGGATTGTGTACGTGAACTGGCCGTCTGAATCTGCAGTCCAATCGACAAGAACAGTTCCAGAGCCGCCCTCAAGGCGGTATTTGTACGATACAGTGAAGCCCGTCTTTGCCTCTGCTGAGAGGGTGATCGTGATCGTGTCGCCAACCTTGGGGTTTGTGTTGTCCACGCTGATGCTCGGCTCGGGGATGTAGGTGAGCGTGAGGCTGACGGAGTAGTCGGTTGTTCCTTCAACGATGCCCAGGCTGGCCGAGGCCGGGACGTAACCAGTCTTCGAGACCTCTATTGTGTAATCGCCCGTGTCCGAGAGGCTGAAGCTGTCTCCATCGTTGTACGTGCCGCTCAGAACCGTGTTCCCGTTCGCATCCTTCACGATGACAGTGACGCCGCTGAGGCTGTTCCCGGCGTCGTCTTTCAGGCTGAGCGTTACCGTGTAGCCGCCGCTGTTCATCTCCTCAGTCGTGCTGACGCTGACTGAAGGCTCCTGCTCGGCGTACTTCCTAATCCTGACCCAATCCCATGAGGAGGGGTAGTACGACCTCAGTCCAACATACCCACTTGACCAGCTCGTTGCCGTCGTGTAATCCAGCGTCCCGATAAGGTTCAAGTTCTCATAGTTAAACCCTATCCTGTCGCTTGTCCCACCGTAGACCTCTATCTTTACCGTTCCGTCGCTTTTCCACACCGTCTTTATTACGTACCACGAAGAATCTATCGATACGCTCTTGCTTGCGACTTTGGAGAACGAGCCCGCTTCCTTCTTGTATAGCTGTATTTCATCCTGCGCCGCGTTTATCCTCGCCATATAGAAGTTGTCAGTATCCTGCATTGCGAAAACTGCACCGGGGTCCCCTTGTGATCCAGGTTTTACAGCAGTTTCTAAGACTACACCCTGCGATATTGTTATATCTTTGTGCATTAGGCTTGCCCCTTCTGCAGTTGTCTCTACTATCCCTCCCGAGACAGTAAAGCTTCCGCTATCAATAATCCAGTCGCTTATATCGTTGTCCTCAAAGTCATCAAAAAACTCGAACACGCTGTCGGGGTCGCTCGCGTCTGTCGCCGAGGGATTGCCGTAGTACAAATAAACCGTCGTCGAGCCGCCGGCGGGAATGCTCGGCACCTTGATCCAGATGACCGCGCTCTGTCCGCTGTAGTCCCAACTCTCGATCCAGTAAGGAACCGTCGTCCCGTCCGCCGTTGCAAAGCGTATGTCCGAGCCGTCTGAGTTCACGTGCGCCCAACCGGGCCAGTTACTGTCAAGAACAACCTTCACCTGAAAGTCTGTTAAGTCTGCGCTGTTGGGGTTGCTTATTGTCACTGCCGTCCTGTACTGCCAGTCTCCATATGCCGAAGCCCAAGGATCTGCAGCGGCGGCTTCTGCACTTGGCGCGATGACGAGCGCGAACTCAGCGAGAAGCAGGACGAGGATAAGTAGGCTAACGGGACGTTTTGGCGGCCTCATACTCTCAACCCCCCCGAATAGGCTTTGAATATCGTCCACGCGTAGAACATGTAAACAACCCCGCTCAGCACCGCCGCCACGTTGAGCCCGTTTACTGTTTGATCAAGCCCCAATAGCTTCCACGTGGGCATGAAGCCCGTCACGACACCCTCCATGAGCATCATCAGCATCTTGACCGCCATCCCGAGGCCGTAAACGATCTGCCCGAGGGTTCCGACGATTCCGCCGTTGTTCGCGAGGTCTTGGGCCGTCTTCATGAAGGTGTCGTCGGCGAAGTGCACCGTGTAGTACTTGTCCGAGTAGTCAAACCAGGGGAACACGGCGTGAGTGATGAGCGGCGCGTAGCTCATCAGGATCACGAAGAGCCACACAGTCACGGGGATCCGAGAAATCTCAATCCTCCCAATGCTCACACATCATCCCTCCCTCGACGTGTACAGGCCGAGGACGGCCAAGATCGACAGGAGCGCGTACGTCCCCGTCGAGATTGAGATGAACCCAACGTACTGCGCGACCGTGATGAGGGTCCAAATGAGGAGGGGGGCGTAGGCCGCGTTCTTTCTCGTCACCGCGAAGGTCCCGATGCTCGCAAGGAGTATCAGGATCAGGCCGCCGGGCAGGAGGTTCTCGTTGATCCAGCCGTGGGGGTTCAACTGGCCCGGAACTGTCTTGCTCGCCGAGAAACCATCCGCCTTGGCCGAGATCACAGCGTAAGCCGCGTTGGGGGGCATCAGGAAGCTCCAGGCGAGGAGGGACGTGTTCTTCGTGTCGGTCGTGTTGATGATGGCCGTCCCGTTCTGGTCGAAGATCACGAGGTTCAGAGTGACTGTCTTTGGGGTTGGGGCGTGGTAGATGGCCGTCACGATGCCGCTCATTGAATCCCTCTCGACCTCAAGGTACTCCTTCGAGCTCTCAATGTCGACAACCGAGGCGATGTCGGGCGGCACGAGGGTAATGAGGGAACCGTCGACCTGCTTTATCACCGAGTAGGCCGTCACGTTCGGCCCCTCGACTGTGAACCTATAATAGCTCCCGAGCAGGCCCACGAAGGACGTGACGCTCTCGCTCGTCCTGACCCTGTAAATGAGGTCGCCCCTGAGCGTCCAGACCTCAAGCGTGTCGTAGCCCGCCGGCAGCTGAACCTTGATTATGCCGAGGTCTTTCGCCTCAAGGGCCGGGTATGCGAGCCTCACGCTCTCTGTGCTCATGTTCTTGAGGTAGTAAAGTCTCTCGGCCCCCGTACTGCTCTTGAGGGCGATGTATGCGGTCTCAGATGGGGCTGCAACGTTGGAGTTCGCCTTCGTGATCGTCGTGTTGCTGAGGGCGTTGAAGTTTTCATCGAGGAACGTCGCGTAGAGGGTCGGGAGCGTTGGGCCGCCCTCGGGGACGACCGAGATGCTCATGTCTCCGACGCTGATCCCGTAGCTCACGCTCCCGAGGCTCGCGAGGATGTCTTCTTCCGACATGTACACGCTCCAGATCCTGATTTCGTCGATGAGGGTTGAGGTGCTCTGGTTGAGAGAGCCGATGCTCCCGATCTGCACGGTGCCGCTGAATGTGAACCTGTTCTCCGTGCTCTGGTTGGAGAGCATGATATACATCTCGCCCGGCTTCCACGAGATGTAGAGGGGCACAAACTTGCCCTCGGGAACTGTGAACGTCGTGTTGTACCCGGCCTCGGAGCTGTAAAAGATGACGTGGCCAGTCGGGTCTATCTCAAGGTTGTTCAAGAGCCTCACCGGCTGGCCGTCCCACTTCACCCAGAGGGCGAGGGAACCCTGGTCAAGGGAGTAGCCGGAGAGCGTGAGCTCCGTCCGGTCAAGCCTGAGGCTCTTTGAAGTTCCACCAGCTCCGGCTGGGATGTCAGTCTGGTCAACGGCCCGTGTGTCGTACATGAAGCCCTTCTCCGTGCTCGTCATCAAGACCTTGACTTCCCTGACTGTGTACTCGATCTCCGCCGTGCTCCTGTCGGTGGTGTCGCCCGTGGAGCTGTAAATCTCGACGGTCAGGTTTGAGGCAAGCCCTGCCGTAAAGAAGGGGATGTAGAACTCATAGTAGCCGTCGTGGAACACTGCGTCCTTGCTCTGGCTGGCCACCTGGACGCCGTCCACGAGCACCTTCACGAGAACCCTGCGCTCGATGTAGCGATCCTGCCCGGTCGGGTCGTGGTGGCTGACGTTCACGAAGACAAAAGACCAGTACACGGGGAGAGCTGTGGTGAAGTAGTAAGTCCTCGCGAGGGCGTAAGTATCGTTGTGCCCCTGAGTCCAAGAATCATCGGGGCTCACAGAGTACCACAGAAAGCCATCAAAAGAGAGCGAGAACTGGAGCGTGCTCTGGTCGGCGGCCCTGGCCATCGGGGCCATGAGGAGGAGTATGAACAGGCTAACGAGCAACCTGCGCCCAGACATTGCCCAACCACCCCGTGTGAGCGTTTCTCAGGACGTACACGTACGCCAGGAAGAAGGCTGGGGCTGGGATGTACGGGTAAGGCCCCTCGAAGACCCACATGAGCCGGGCCGAGATGTCGCTCCCCGCGAGGGTTTTCAGCCCCTCCTGTCCCTCGGCCATGATCTGCGCAAGGGTCGCGTCGTTGTACATGATGCCGTACTCATGGCTCAGGAACATCCCGTAGATTATGAAGCCGAGGATCCAGACCACGAGAACAAGCCCCACGTATGTGACGGCTGTGGAGGCCACCTCGCTGTAAAAGTCCTTGATAATGACTTCAGAGTCCTCCTTCTGCGCGAGGGAGACCGAGTAGATGAGCGAAGCGATGGCAACCACCACCACGAGCCCGACCCACAAGTACTGGTAATAGTCAAGGTACCTGAACTGGGGAAGGGCCTTCAGGTGGGCCGTGGTGAGGCTGGAGAGCGAGAACTGCACCTGCCCCCCGCTCAGGGCCTGCATCGGGGTGTAAATGATCCAGTCGGTGATGACGAGCGTTGCGGAAATTATCGCGCTGAACACGACCCAGTTAAGGAGGACTTCTGCCAGGCCCCCGAGGACAACCCTCCAGGAATAAGGGAGAAAGGAGGGCACGTCAACCACCCCTCGCCAGCATTACCAGCGCCGCGAGACCCAGGACGGCGGCCACGATGAGGAGCACCATCGTGCTGTCCCCAAAGACACCTCCCCGTTTGTTGCTGAGGCTCGGCACCTTGAACAGCCTTATGAGGTCTTCCAGCACCTTCGAAGCCCACTTGTGGTGCATCTCCCTCGCCATCTTCGAGACCTGGGTCGGTGAGGCTCCGGTGGTGTACTCGGCAAACTTTGAGAAGTTGACGGGCCTGAACAGATAAGCCTCCTCGCCGTCCGTGAGGATAACGTCCTCCCCCGCCTTGAGCCTCGCAAGGATCGCCCCCCACTTCTTCTCCAGGGCCTTGATCTGTGCCTGAACCTGGGCCTGCTCAGCCCTCAGCTGGGCCAGCTTCCCCGGGTCAAAGTTGAGGTTCATTTGGGCGGCTATGGCCTTGCTCGTCTCAACGAGGCTCATGTAGTAGTTGTAGTCGTGCATGAGCTCAGGGAGAACATCAGCAAGGCTCGCGGCGTCGAGGGTCTTGATCTGGTTAATGTTGAAGGAGCGGATCTTTGAGTGCAGGACGAAGGCCATCGGCCTCTTGCCGTTCAGGAAGAGGATGTCCTCCGCCGGGATTTTTCTGACGCCGAGGGTCTTCTCTCCCTCCTCATCGGTGACCTCGATGTGATAGAAGCCATCAGGGTCGAGCCTTGTGGTTGGATAGTGCTTGAACTCCACCACGTGCTCCTTGATTTCCGCCACTATGACGCCGGCCCTTCCTGACGATACCGAATTCACGAAGGATTTGCCAAGCACCCGGTTAAGCATGTCCACTTTGTTCCAGTTGTAGAAGCCCCAGGCGGCGGCCCCCATTGCAGCCGCCCACCCGGCCAATCCAAGCACAAGCCCGGCGCTCATTTTTCACCCCCCTTTTTAAGGGATCTCTTTAGGCCTGATTTGAACCCGATGGAGAATGCTACGACCGCAATAACCACCTCAACGATATCCCAAACAGTCATTCTTCCTCAGCCTCCTCACTCTTGGCCTTCTGGGCTGATTTAAGCTGTTCATAATACCTCTCCAGCTGCTCCTGCTGCATGGCCACGCTCGTCACCCAGGGCGGGATGTCGGGCTCAACCCTCTGCCCCGTCACGACCTGAAGCAGCCTGCCATCCTTTGTGGCGTTCACCACGGGCTCCACAGCGGCCACGACAACATCAAACATCAGATCGACCGCGCCCTGCAGGTAGGGCGGCTTCATGTCGATGTAGCTCCTGAACATCATTATTGCGTTGATCTGCTCCGCCACTCCCGTCGCTGAGGAGATTCCCAGCCTCGCCCCGGGGGCGACAATGGGTTTGATTATGCTCTTGTACTGATCCGGGAGCTTGGTAGGGAAGTCCTCTATCATGTCCAGAACTCTATTAACACCCTCAGACCTGACAACACCCTCAAACTCTTCCATTCAGAACCACCCCCTATCTCCTCTTCTTCCCCATTTAATCAGAGAACCGTAAATCATCACGTCAATCAACTCCTGCGCGAACAAGAAAAAGGCCGTTATGGGATCCCTCACGCCCTTGACGAAGATGCTGGCCTCCGTCGTGTTGGCTGCCGTGACTGGGATCTGGATCACGAAGACCGCCGACCACATGAGGACGAGGATCATCATGATGGCTATGAGGATGTAGCCGCCCTTCCTGCGCTCTATGCCCAGCACCAAGTAAGCGTAGTGAACCGCCAGCAGCAGCAGAAAGACGTAGAGCAACATGACTCCCACCGAAGAAGAGTTTCGCGCCGTTCTAAAAAAGCTTAACGCATTGAGCTAGAAAAGTTGGAAAAGATGAGAAAGGGCTTCAACTTGCAACCCTGCTCCTGAGCCACT
>Ga0256836_1000502_pt1 | contig 20336 bp, 16 predicted proteins | sample 4561380metaG_FD_185974 | JGI IMG/M metagenome (GOLD analysis project Ga0256836, IMG submission 185974) | Hydrothermal vent microbial communities from Guaymas Basin, Mexico - 4561-380 | ecosystem: Environmental > Aquatic > Marine > Hydrothermal vents | place: Mexico: Guaymas Basin | collected...
TTCCTCTTTCCTGCCTTAACGTGCCTATCGAGGGCGTTGTAGCTCGCGTTGAGCTGGCCCCCGACGAACCAGCGGAAGAAAGGCGCCTTTGAGTCGTCGAGGACCTTCTCCCAGGTCTTGAACCAGTCAAGTACCTTTGCCTGCTCGGCCCAGAACTCCTCGATGTTCTCTATGGACTTCCGGTGTTCCTCCCTGAAGGCCCGCAACGGTAGGTACCTTTCCTTGAGGAATCCCTCGCCTATCTGCATGCCATCACCCCCGTTTCTCAAAAATGAGAATTAGGAAACCTTAAAATTCTTTCGTTGATTGTCAAAGTGATAAACGACAAAAGTCGAAAAAAGGTTAGGAAAGGCTAATTAGCCAAAAGCCGAAAGCAGAATAGCCGTTCGTCGAAAATCCGCAATGAACGGCCTATTTTGACAAAGAATCGCCAAAAGATTCCGAAAAAGTTCCGCAAATGTTTACAAGAATGTGTAAAAACACGAAAAAACAACGTCAAAGTGTCAAATGTTCTTCGAATGTGTTCATCCGTTGATTATCCTCCAGAGCTCCTCTATCTGCGCTATCGGTTCAACTTCCTTGCCCTTCAAGCTGTTGAGTATGAAGTTCTGGTCGAAGGGAATCACCACGTCGGGTTTAACCGGGAGTTCCTCCTCGACGCCCGGCAGGGCCTTGTTAAGGACGAGGACGTGCTTCAGACCGAGGCCCTCACTCAGCGCTTTTATTTTCTTCGAAAGCTCTATGGACTCGGCAGAAGGCTCTGCGACGTCGATGACGACGTCAACGTACCTGTCAACGCCCCTGCCGAAGTGCTCTATGCCGGCCTCGGTGTCGACGATGATGACCTCGTTATCCTTCAGCTTTATGCCCTCGAGGAGCTTTCTGGCAAGGAATCCATAGGGGCAGGCGCAACCTTCCTCCGCCTCTTCAATCTTCCCTATCGTAAGGACTGCGAGGTTGCCCTTCCCGGCCAAAATCTCCGCTGGGATATCGTCGAGCGTCCAGTCGAAGAGCTCCTCGTCGAGCTCGCCTTCACCTTCAGCCGCCATGAGGATTTTGGCCCTCTTCTTCCCTCCGAGGTGTTCAGCCAAAGTTTTCACCCTCGGGAGGCCGAGCATCCTGTAGAGACCAGGGTTTGACTCGTCGGCATCTATGATAAGGACGCGATAGCCCTTCTCGGCCAGGTACTTGCCGAGCATCGCGCTTATCGTGCTCTTTCCGCAGCCACCCTTACCGCTCACGAGAACCTTCATTCGTATCACCATTGAGCAAAAAAGTAACACGCCTTATAAATGATTTGGTTCATTCTTGTTTCCAACCTCAGGTTCAGGAAAGCGGTATAAATGCTCCCGCGAAGATAAGAGCGGTGGTTAAGGGTGATTATCTCGAAACCCTGCGTCACGATGAAGGGCGTCGTCATTGGGGCCTACTCGTGGGAGAGGAGGATAAAGCTCGACCTGAAGAAAACGGCCAAGTGTTTGAAAGAGCGGGGCTACACCGTCAAAAAGCTTCTCCCTGGGATGATGCTCATCGTTGAGATGGGGGGCTACGAGGTTAGCGTTTACCCGAGCGGGAAGATAATTGTCAAGCTTTTAGAGGACGCCAAAAAGGGTGAGGAAATCGCGAGGATTGTTTACGACTGCGCCGGTGTTCTGGAGGTGGTAGCGTGAGGATTCCTGAAGATGTTAGGAAGGACATACCGCTGACGAGCGAGGTCATCTACTTCGACAACACCGCAACCTCGCTAACGCCGAAGCCCGTTGTAGAGGCCATGAACGAGTACTACCTCAGATACCGCGCCAACGTCCATCGCGGTGTTCACAGGCTCTCCCAGATGGCGACGCACAGGTACGAGGAGAGCAGGAAGGTGGTTGCGGACTTCATCAACGCGAAGTTCGAGGAAATAGCGTTCACCAAGAACACGAGCGAGAGCCTCAACCTTGTGGCCATCGGCCTTGAGGGCATCTTCAGACCTGGGGACAAGATAGTCACGACTCCCTTCGAGCACCACTCGGATTTGCTCCCCTGGCAGAGATTAGCTAAAAAGCTTAACCTCAGGCTCGAGTTCATTGACGGGGACGACGAGGGAAACCTCGACTTAAGCGATGCGGAAAAGAAGATTAAGGGAGCGAAGCTCGTCGCGGTCCAGCACGTCTCCAACGCGCTCGGCGTCATCCACGAGGTCGAGGAGCTTGGAAGGATTGCAAAGGAGGAAGGGGCGATATTCGTCGTCGATGCGGCTCAAAGCACTGGCCACATGGAAGTTGACGTTAAAAAGCTCCACGCGGACTTTTTAGCTTTCTCGGGCCACAAGGGGCCGATGGGGCCGACGGGAATAGGTGTCCTCTACATCAACGAGGAGTTCTTCGATGTCTTCGAGCCGCCGCTAATCGGAGGTGGAACGATTGAGGACGTTTCCCTCGATGATTACAAGCTGACTGAACCACCCGAGCGCTTTGAAGCGGGAACGCCCAACATAGGCGGTGCGATAGGCCTCGCCGCGGGAATAAAGTACATCGAGAAGATTGGGATAGACAAAATCGAGAGGCAGGAGAGGAAGCTCGTTAAGAGAACCACCGAGGGACTTGATGAGCTCGAAATCCCCTGGTACGGGCCGAGGAACCTCAAAAAGCACGCTGGAGTCGTTAGCTTCAACGTCCCGCCGCTCCACCCGCACGACGTCGCGGCGATACTGGATGAGAACAATATAATGGTTCGCTCGGGCCACCACTGTGCCTTACCAGTTATGAAGAAGCTGGGAATAAACGGGACGGTGAGGGCTTCGTTCCACGTCTACAACAGCCTTGAGGAAGTTGAGACATTCTTCGGCGTTCTTGAGGAGCTGGTTAAGGGGCTGAGGGGCTAAGCACCCCCTCCCCCACCCCCACCACGAACTATCAACACTGTAAACTCAAAATCGAGCTTCTCGGTGAGGACTGCTCCAGGAGATTTTGGCCAGTAGACGTAGAATTTTTGCTTCCCAGTGAAATGGCCACTCTGGAAGGTGTAAACGTAAACCTCAACGGCAGGAACCACGAGGAGGGGACGAACGACAACGAGGGCCCTTAGGGGCTTTTGGACTCCAAGTCTGTAGCTCGGACCAAAGTCGTAAAGGGCGTAGACCCACATGGGGCCAACGCTGGGGACGCCGAGCTTTTTGAGTTCTGTGGTGTTCAGGTTGTACGTTTTAACGGCCTTTGAGGAGAGAACACACGATGACGTCATACAGAAATCGCTGTTAACCGGCGAGTGAAGGTACAGGTACTTATCGAGCAACCTGGCACCTGAAAGCGACGTGAGAAAAATCGCTATCAAAAGGAACCCTGCCAGTCTCTTCAGCCGGTACTTCCCCTTTCGGATGTACTGGTAGGAACCCCAGAACCACGCGATAAGCGCAACGATTACAGCAAAGTAGTAAACCGAAAGAAGCGTTCCGAATACAATTGGATTTGTGGCGTGTTCGTAATACACCATATTTACTCACCAGTAAAAGTACGCGATACCCTTAAAAAAGTTGTTGAAGTGTGAAAACGCTCGCCGAAGGAAACCACTCCTATTCCGGGAGACCACCAAATGGGGCGCATTCAGAGTACTCTAACGAGCTTCTCCATCCAGGGGCTCACGCGCACCTTAATGTAACCTCTGAACTTCCCGTCAACTTCCCTGTCTCCTGTGTAAACGCGAATCGGGCCGGTCAGCTTGTCCGGCGTCGCTACAACGATTACGTTCCCCTTTGAGATTCTCCTGAGGACTTCGGCCGAGAACTGCTGGTTGCCCCTCCCGAAGAGGAAGTTGGCCCCGCCAATTACAGTAACGACGACCCTTGGATTCTTATCAGCGAACCGAAGAAGGTCCTTCTCAGTGGCGTCCTTGACGAGGAGTGTGGCTTCTCCGTCCCTTACCTCAACGACGTCAACGCCAAGGAGAGTTCCGTCTATGCCGAGCTCCTCCTTTATCCTCTTTACCGTCGAGCCCGAGCCGAGGAAATAAATCCCATCGCTTTCAAGGATTTCCTCAGCGACGGCCTCGGCCAGGGCCTCAAGCTCCTCGGCCTCGTCGGCCTTAATAGCTTCCTTGCTCCCCTGCACGAGGTTCTCGACGACCGGAACGAGGGCCTTCCCGTAGGTCTTTGCCCTGACCTCGTCCCTTCTGAAAGCCTCTTCGTCGATGTCCCTGACTTCCCTCTCCTCAAGTTTGGCTTCCCCGCGCAGGAACCTAACGAGGACTTCAGCGGCCTTCTCCGGCGAAACCGCGAAGACGCCGGAGTACATCTTGACCCCCGTCGGAATCCCGAGGATTGGAACCTTTTTACCGACCGCGCTAACAACGTCTCTCGCGGTTCCATCACCGCCGGCAAAGACTATGAGCCTAACTTTTCCGAGCATCTCTCGGGCGAGCCTTTTGGTATGCTCTGAGCTCGTGTCGGGAATCCTAACGCCGTTGACCTCGCGGTAGTGAAACTCGAGGGGGATAACCTTGAAGCGGAAGCCAAACTCCCGAAGGTAGTCCTCGCCGAGCGGGCCGGGGCCGGTGAGGAAAGTTATCGAGCGGGCCTCTGGGTAGTGGGAAAGCTCACGCAGGAAGAGCCGAACGAGGTCCGGAGAAACCGGCCTGGCTCCCCGTCTGATGGCCTCCTCAACTACCCCATCGGTGCCCTTCAGCGCGACCCTACCGCCCATTCCGGCTATCGGGTTCACGATGAGCCCTATCACACTCTCACCTCATGTACTTCCTCGCGAAGACCGTGAGGAAGACCGCCCACATGAACATTCCGAAGAGTGCCTCAACTGATGCTATGACCCTGCCGACGCCTATCGGGTGGTAGTCGCCGTAGCCGAGAGTAGTTGCCGTTACAATGCTGAAGTACTCGTAGTCAAGGAAGCCCAGACTGCTGGAAAGCCCCTGAACACTCCTCGTGACGAAGAACAGGACAGGAAACAGGACGTTGACGGCGAGGAGCCATATCAGTATCGGCCTCTTCCAGTCGGTTCCGTACTTGCAGGTTAAGTCCGCGAAGAGCCACTCGAAGACAACCTCAAAGCGGTCGAAGAGCTTTCTCAGACCCCTTCTTCTTGCCTTCAGGCGCGCCTTCCTCCTGGCGACCATCTCAAGGTAGTAGTACTGGTCCGCCCTCTCGAAGTCCCCGCTACGCTCCCAGCTCGTCCTCGCGAGGCGGTAGAAGACCTCCTCTGCATAGGGGTTGTTGAAGCGGCAGTCCTCGATTATCATGAAACCCTCAACGGTGAGCTCAAGGGGCAGGCTCGGAAGGGCAGTCACGGTCCAAGTGGACTCGACATTAACATGGCTCTTTCTTATTATCAGGTTGCTGTGGATGAGCACGTGAACGAACTCGGGGTTCTTCAGGTGGCTCCACTTGACCTCAACGTGGCCAAAGACGTCGAGGTTCTCCAGAACGAGGTTTCCAGAGAAGCCCGTGATTGAAAGCCTGACCTGACGTTTAAACCTCGGTGCTGTGTCAAAGGATACATCGCGGATGACGAGCGAGCGAACCTTCACCGTCCTCCTTCCCGCCTCGGAAACGTTGACCCCGTGCTCTTCGAGGATTTTCCTAAGTAAGGGATAGCGCGTGTTTATACCGATTCTTCTAACGTCCCTTAGGCCCGACAGCTCGATTAAGCCCTTGGCGCTCCTTCCACCGTAGGTTTCCTCCTCGCCTTCTCCAACGTACTGGGTTGAGTTCACCATGAGGTACTTGACGCTTGAATCCCTGATTGAGATGTTGCTGGAGAAGTCCACGCGAAGCACGTTGAGGCCGAAGACTGTTGAGCCCTTGACGAGGATGACCTCAACCTTTGACTGGAAGAGAATGACCCTGTCCACGGTCGAGTTCAGCAGAACGAGCCCCTTGAAGTTCGAATCCTCTATTATAAGGCTCTTGATTTGGGAATTCTTGAAGACTAAAATCCTCTCGCTCCGGTAGTCCTTGATTGAAACATCGTAGAGGTAAACGCCCTCGAAGTAGCTCTGACCGACCTTGAGCCTCCTCTGGAAGGTTTCAGCTTTCAGCTCCTTTATGCTTTCACCCAGTAGGGACTCACCCTCGTCGTAGGGAATGTGGAGGGGGCAGTACTTCGACCCCTCAACGGGCTTCAGGCGACACTTTTTACCGTTTTCGTAAACGTACTCGCACATCGTTCCGAGTTCAGGAGAGTACTATTAAGGTTTTCTGCTCTTCAAAGCCCGCATGTAGAAGGTCTCGCCCCGGTAGTTCAGCCTTATCAGCTTCCCCTTCTCCAAAAGCTCCTCCACCACACCCCAGTCGGCGTTGTTCTTCCGTAAAAGCTCCTTCAGAGCGTCCTCGCGCATGGGGTGAACTGCGGTGATTGAGAGGATGTCCTCGACGACGTTTCCCGTGCTCGCGAAGGCGTTGCCTTCGTAGCCTATGAGGTACTCAACTTTTCCGCCGAGACGCTCGCTGAAGAGCTGGTAGGCGAGGTTTATCGTTTCTTCGCTCGCTGGCTCAACCCACTTCTCCGCTGGTGGCCTCGTAGGAACCGCTATGTAGGCCTTATCGGGTTTAAGCTCCGCGAGGAAGTCAGCTATCCTTTTGAGCTCGTCGCCGTAGTCGATGTTAATGAGCATCGTCTCGGTTACAAGAGTTCCATCGAAGCCGTCTCTAAAGGCCAGCATACCGTCGAGAATTTTCTCAAGCGAAAGGCTCTTGTGGGGCCTGTCTATCTTCCTCCAGAGGGGCTCGCTTACTGCATCGAGCTTGAGCGAGACGAAATCGAAGGCAAGAAGCTCTTCCCTTACATCGTCGCGCCAGATGAGGGACGAGTTGGTCAGTATCGCGAGCGGGATTTCGAGTTCCCTCAGAAGCTCGACCTCGATGCCGAGGTTTATATCGAGTGTTGGCTCGCCGTCCGGGACGAAGGTGATGTAGTCAATCCTCTCACCCTTCCTTCTCGCTTCCTCAACCTTCTTCGAGACTTCCTCGAATAAAAATTCAGGCTCGTAGAAGGGCTTCCGCTCGATTTCCATTCTCAGGGTTCTGCCTATCTGGCAGTAGACGCACGCGTAGGAGCAGACCTTGTCCGGTATGTTGTTGACCCCAAGGCTCCTGCCGAGCCTCCTCGATGGAACGGGACCGAAGGCGAGCATAGCACCACCAGAATTAGGTTGGCCTAAGGGTGTATAAGGTTTGCCGTCGAGCACATTCGGATGCACACATTTGGACACCATGGGCACTCCCGCGCCAGGAACCTTTTTAAATCAAAAACGCGCCCGCGCATCCTCAAGGTGGTTCGATGAGCCAGAGGGTAGCGGTCGCTGTCAGAAACGCATCGGTGTCGGGCAGGTACAGCAAGATTCCAGAAGTGCCGAGGTGGTTTTATTCCTTTGTGCCCTTCAAGATAGCCACGGGTGGAAGTTCAGCACTGGTCAGCCTGTACATCCTCGAACTCGGCGGAAGTGCATCAACCGTTGGAATGGCCTTCGCGCTGGCGAGTTTAGCTTCGATGCTCGGTGCACTGTTCTGGGGCAGGCTGAGCGACAGAACCCTGAGGAGGAAGCCCTTCATACTGCTCGGCTTCGCGAGCGTCCCCCTGTTCCTGCCCCTGATGGCGCTCTCAAGGACACCGCTCCAGCTAATTGCCGTCAACACGCTCTACTCCTTCTTCCTCGCCTCAACGCTCCCTGTTCCAGTAGCCCTCGTCCTGAGAAGCGTCAGGAAGCACCGCTGGGACTACGGGATAGGCAAGTTCAACGAGATAAGCGGGTGGGGCTGGGCGTTCGGCCTGCTAATCGGCTTCGGCCTTTCACGCTACCTGAGCGTGCCAGAGCTCTTCGCCACCTTCGCGCTCCTCGGCCTTCCAGCCCTCCCCCTGGCCCACAGAACCATAAGGGAGGCGCCCGTCTACATCAACAGGAGAGCAATTAGAGCTTTTGGAAACTACGTCGTCGAAAAGACCCGCTATTTCCCGAGCTTCATCCTACACACCAACCTAAGCCTCCCCGCGAGCCTGCGGGAACTCTATATCTCACTCGTCCTCCTCTGGGTCGCCATCGGTCTCTACTTCCCCCAGATGCCAGTGCTGATAAGGGACTCCGGCTACGGAACCGACGTCGTCTACCTGGCCCTCATCGTCAACTCGCTCATCTCAACCCTCAACTACACACGGGTCGGTCAGGGCATGAGGGACAAGAGGGCAACGCTCATGAAGGGCCTGCTAATCAGAATGGGAGCATTCTCCATTGCCCTGCTCGCAGTATTGGCAGATGGGGCGTTGCCCCTCGTTCTGGCCTCCTACGTCCTCACCGGCTACTCGTGGGCCTTCATAAGCCTCTCGTCAACGGGAATAGTGGGAGAAAAAGCCGGAGAGCGCGAGAAGGGAAGCGCAATGGGAACCTACAACGTCCTGAGCTCCGCGGGCTACATTGCAGGAAGTGCCCTCGGCGGGTCCCTGGTCCAGGTAGTGGGCTTCGGGCCGACGCTTGGACTGGCAGTCCTGCTCGTCGGCGGTAGCCTCGCGGTGATAAAAAGAATGAGCTAAGGTCAGAACTTGAGAACCCTCGCGAGGACTATCAGCGGGTCCCAGACCGGCGCGAAGGGCGGTGCGTAGGCCAGGTCCGTGAAGAAGGCGTCCTTCGTTGTGAATCCAGCCGTTAGCATCGCCGCCGCCGTGTCAATCCTCGGGAGGATTTCAGCACCCACCGCCTGAACGCCGAGCAGTCTGTTGGTCTCGTTGTCCACAACGCCCTTCAGCCATATCGGCCTCGCTCCCGGGTAGTAGTGGGGCCTCGTGCTCGCCTTTATGAAAGCAGTCCTGACGTCGTAGCCTTCCCTTATCGCCTCGGCCTCGGTCAGGCCGGTCTTGCCTATCTCGACCTCGAAGAACTTGGTGACGCTCGTTCCCAGCACACCGGGGAAGTGGAGCTCTTTACCGGCGATGTTGCTTCCCGCGACGTAGCCCATCTTGTTTCCGGCCGGAGCGAGCGGAATCCAGACGCGCCTTCCGGTTATGAGGTGCCTCGTTTCCGCAACGTCTCCAGCCGCGTAAACGTTCTCAACGCTCGTCTGCATCCTCTCGTTCGTCCATATCGCCCCGGTCTCGCCTATCCTGACGCCTATCTCCTTTGCCAGCTCGACGTTTGGCCTAATTCCCGTGGCGAGAATCACGAGGTTAGCTTTATACTCACCTGCATCCGTGATTACTTTCTCAACTTTCTCCTTACCCTCTATTCTAAGGACTATCTCCTGAGTCCTTAGGTTTATCCGCTTCATCATCTCCTCCTCGAGGACGTCGGTTATTTCCTTGTCAAAGGCCTTTGCCATGACCCTCTCGTTGCGCTCGATGAGGGTGACCTTCTTGCCCTGAGCCGAGAAGGCCTCGGCCATCTCAACCCCTATGTAGCCACCTCCAATGATTACAACGTCCTCCACGCGGTTCTTCTCCATGTACTCCCTGATGGCAACGGCATCGGGCGGGAGGTCCGCTGTGAAAACGCCCGGAAGGTCTATCCCCTCAACGGCGGGAACCCTGGGCGAGGCCCCGTTGGCGAAGACGAGGTAGTCCCATTCGTAGGTGTGCTCACCGTTCTCTTCCCTGACCCTGACGTAGCCCTGGCCGACCTCGATGACCTCGGCCTTGAGGTGGAGGTCTATGCCGCGCTTCTTGATGAAGACCTCCGGCGGATAGTGCATGAGCTTTTCTGTCGGCGAGATTCCCTCGACGACGTACGGAATCCCACAGGGAGCGTGGCTGACCCATTCAGTCGCTTCAAAGACCTTGACGTCCCACTCGGGCTTGAGCCTCTTGACGCGCGAGGCGGTACTCATTCCTGCCGCTCCGCCACCGATGATAACGACCCTTTTCATCCCCATCACCGAGAAGGGTTCAAAACCTTCGGTTAAAAAGGTTGGTGGAGAAAAATCACTTCTTGCCCCTGAAATATTTCCGCCTTCCAACGCGCACCATCCTGTAAACCTCACCCTCATGAACCTCGAAGGGCGGCCTGTTGAGCTCATAAGTTTCGTAGCTCTCCATGTCCATCAGCTGAACCTCACCGGGAGTAACGCTCGTCACCATCGCCTCACTCTCCTCGTGCTCGACGGTGTCAATAACCTCTCTCTTCGCGGTCTTCCAGTCGAGGTGCTCGCTCTCCCAGCTCTCAAGGTTTTTGAGCGTTAAGCCCTTCCCGTCAACGCGCTCGACCTCGTAGACGTTGCCCCTCCTGTCGGTCACTATATCGCCCTTCCTGAACTTCGGAATCCTCACGCTCACGCTCGTCCTGTAAACTTCCCTGCTCGTCTGTCTGTCGAGGCCCACCAGCTCATAGGCCTCGCTTATCGTTCCCCCAAACCTCTCGCGGATTGCCTGCGCTATCTTCCTCGCAGAGCTGGTGGAGCCCATGTAGAAGTCGAGGCCCTCTTCCTTCTCTATGGTATCCTGGATAAAGCCCATCCTGTCCTTCCGCATTATCTCGTCCACCTTCTCCTCGACGAGCTTTCCTATGGCTTTCCGCTCCTCTTCACTCAGGGGCCTCCCCTCGGCGCGGACCTGGAGGATGGCCTCGAAGTAGCCGCCGAGGAACTTCTGACAGCGGGGACAGACAGTCTGGCGGACGTAGACGGTGACCTTTTTCCTCTCGTCGTGGAGCTCCCTCTGTAGCTCGTGAGTCCTGGCCTTAACGCGGACCTCGTAGACGATTATCGCCGGAAAGTGCTCGATGTGGAAATCCAGGGGCTCGAAGGAAACCACAGCCCTGCCGACTGGGAGGTCGTCTATCTCCTCCATATCCTCAGGTGAGACGACCTCGTATTCCCGGATTTTCTCGCTGAAGGAATCCTCAAGCTCCTCAAGGAGGGCATTTTCAGCGACCTCAAAGATGAGCTCCTCAAGCTCGTAGCTCCTTGGGTCAACCCAAACCCCTCTCTTCTTGTAGCTCCCGCAGTTCTGGCAGAGTTCGGTGTTCACCTCGTCTCCTATGAGCAGGACCGGATTCTCCTTGCGGTAGCAGACCTGACAGAGGCCCTCAATGAGCGGACCGCCTTCCTCCTCGCTTATCCCACAGCGGTAGCAGAACCTCATCTCTCTCACCCGTTTCGAGTTGGGCTGAGGGTTTAAAAAGTCTCAGAAGAGGAGCTTCGCCATCTGCGCGTGGGGAACGCCTTCAATCCTGAGAACCCTCTCCGGGTCGACGTAGCCGAGCTCGATTGCCTTGGCAACACAGCGCTCCCCGGTTAAGTTTGCTATGGTTGCTTCCTCAAGGAGTTCCCCAAGCCTTTCCTCCTCAACGAGTTCGCCCTTGTAAAAGCGCTCCTTAACCTCGAGCTTGAGCTCGCCCTCGCGGAAGGTCTTTCCGATTAGTTCCTCGTCGCACGCCGCGAGGAGAACCTCCCCCTGAACGCGGTAAACCTTGACGTATATCATTTCACCACCGGGAGAAAAGGGAGAAAAGAGGTTAAAAGGGTTTAGCTACCCTGGGCTTCCAGGGCTTCTTGGAGGATTCTGATAGCCTTCTTGAGGTCGGCGTAGGACTTCCTGAGGTGGATGAAGAGCCTGAAGTCGCCGAGGTTGCCAAGGAGGAATCCACCTGCAATCTCCTCGGCCTTCTTGTACTCTGCCATTGACTGGTTGTAGTACTGCATGGCCTGCTGGAGGATTGTCTCGTTGACACCGGCGTTGAGAGCCTTCTGGTAGAGCTCCTGGAAAGTGACGTTCTTGGTCTGGATGTAGTGGTAGTACAGATAGTTCAGTGGAACAAACGAGATGGCTAAACCACCTGAAGTTGGATTGGTCTCAAGGTACTTGACGGTGAACTCCGCCGGCGAGTTGAAGATGACGTTGATTACTGCATAGACGGCGTTTTTGCCCTTAATGACGTGCCAGCCAAGGACGTCGGCGCCAATGACCTGGACGTTGTAGGCATCCTTTGGAAGAACGACAGTAATCGTAGCGTTGGTGCCGTGTGGTCCATCAGCAACTACGGTGACCTCGCCAGGTTTCCTAGTGATGTTGACTATAATCGCCTGTCCGAGGATAATGGTAGCGTTGGTCTCGTCGTAGCTGTAAACCGGCTCACTAACAGGCTCTGAAACATGAAGTGTTAGGGTCGTCTGGAGGTCGTGGTAGCTTGGGGAGACAACCTTAACGTTGAGCTTCTCTTCAGAGGAGGTCGGAATCATTGTGAAGTCGACAACACCGTCAACCGCGAGGTACTCCTTGCCGTTTATGTAGACAGTGGCAGTTCCGGATATTGGCTTAAGAGTCTTGGCGTCGAGCAGGACAAGCTTAAGGTTTGAGGGCTTTCCAAGCTCTGCTTTACCGTAGAGCACTGCAAACATAGTGGGCATTCCAACCTGGAAGAACACTGGGGCATAGGTTACCGGAGCTCCTGTGTTGCTGTCAAGCAGGCCAACAACACCCAAATAAGTTCCCTCTGCACTAAGTTCGACGCTGTAGTCAACTCTGGTCTTAGTGTTGGCCTCGAAGGTGAAGGGCTCGGTGACGCTGCCCATCTGACCGTTGTCCTTGAGCACCTGCCTGTAGTAGATGTATGGAAGCTCTCCACCCGGAACGTCATATCCATTGACGACAGCAACATAATAGCCGTACTCGGGCATGAACATGTCAAAGCTCTCGTCGGCGGTTGGTCCTACCTGGTCCATGTAAACTTTGACTCCGGGGATAAGGCCATAGTATCCGTATATTATCACCAGTGAGGCAAGGTCAGGATCGCTGAGGAGTGGTAGGTACGTTGCCATGACACTCTCATCAGCAAAGTACACTACATAGAGGTCCAGGTCGGCACTTGGCTCAAATGGAGAAGTAATGCCCATTCTGAAGTAGTAGAGTTTCTGTCCAGAGGTAGCATTCACTAGGTCAACGACCTGCCACTCGTCCTGGGTAATATTGATAATGTACACGTCTCCCATCCTCAGGTTACCAAGTCCGTAGGCAAACGGGGTAACGTTGAGGGTTCCGTAGGTATTAGCGTAGTCAACTCCGAAGGTGTAGTTTCCGGGGGTCTTGTAGTCGAAGTAGCACCTGTTCTGAGAGGGTAAAACACTGAGAACCTTAACCTCAATATCATAGTGAGACTTCGTGTATGTATAGTTTGTAGCTAAGGAGAGATATGTACTACTGTATGCCGTGAGTTCCCAAGTTCCAGGAGTTGGGTTCTTGATAACCCATGTATAGTTTCCGTACTTACCACCAGCACCGAGGTAGTACTTCATAGCCTTTGTCACAGTGGCAACTATGTTTCCGCGAGGATCAACAATAAACGGCCTTACCCTACCCATGTAAATTCCATTTTCATCCTCAGGAACACTAACTGTAACGACCAGCTCCTTGGTTCCAGCCGGAACATCTATATAGTAGTGCTTGGCCTGACCAGGGTACTCCCAATCGCTGAGCTCACCGGTCGAACCCTTGTTTATTGGAACGGTCACTATAACAGGAACCATTCCGTCGATGTAGCTGGTGCTCGGGTCGTCGATGTAAATGTAGCCCACGTAAGTTCCTGGGAACTGGAGCTGGGAGTAGTCAATCGTAACGTAGAACATACCCGAGGTCTTGTAGAACTCGGGGGAGTACATGAACGGACCGAGTTCGAAATTAGTTCCCTTGGTAATGTCCGCGATAATCTTGTTTGTACTTACGTGGAGCCACGGAACGCTCGTTGAGATTTTGTATGTTCCATTGACGAGATACAGACCTCCGTCGTACACCATGCCATAGACATATACCGGAACGGTAGCAGGCCTCTCATTCCTGAGGTAGATGCCCTGATAGAGATACGGCAGACCGTAGTCAAGGAACCATCCGTTGAAGAGAACGTTGGCTTTGAGCGGGAGCTCCTTTTCGCCGAGGACGTTAGTGTAGGGGCCGAAAGTAGTTCCAGCATAGATAAAGGTTGTTTTCTCCTTGCTAAGGGTTATCATCTTGGCAATGGCCTTGTCGACTTGGAGGAGTCCGGCACCCTGGTCAATCGGAGTGGCACCCTCAACGGGCTCTGCAGAGAGAATTATAGCTCTCTTGATGAGGAACGGGTTGTAGTTGATACCGTGGGCCTTAGCGTAGCTTATCATGAGGGCAACGGCACCGCTGACGTGCGGGGTGGCCATTGAGGTTCCGTCCCAGAAGTCTGAAGCCCACGTGTAGTGGCCCTGGACCCATATCGGTAGGCTTGAGAATATAAAGCTCCCCGGTGCCATGACATCGGGCTTAACGGCACCATCGAGCCTCGGGCCGCGAGAGGAGCTCATGGCTGGACCGTCAGCAACGCCAGTAGCATTCACCCAGAAAATCCAAGACTCAGAGCTCCAGTAGTTTCCAACAGTAATTACAAAGTCAGCATCTCCAGGGGAACCAACAGTGTTGGTTGTTGGACCGTCGTTACCGGCTGCGACGGCAAAGACAACACCAAACCAGTTGGTGAGCAGGTTAGCAAAGTAGTTCTCAGGACTCTCGATACCGTCGTTGTAGCCAGTGACGAGCCCACCGAGAGACATGCTTATCACGTCGGCACCCATTAGGGTAGCATGTATCATTCCGCTGATAATCCATGAAGTGGTTCCAAATCCAAGGCTCGAGAGGGACTTTATCTCGATGAGCTGAGCACCCGGAGCAACTCCCTCGAGTCCCTCAAAGTAGCTACCCGGGTATCCATAACCGGCGGCAGTTCCTGAAACGTGAGTTCCGTGCTGACCACCGTCCCAGCCAAAGACAACCACGTCATCGTCGAGGGTTGCAAGAACGATGCTCGTGTAGACGGTGCCATTAGCGACCTCCATAGTGCTGGGCCTTCCAAGCTCGAAGGTGACGTAGGTAGTATTGTCAACAACTCCAGGGCCGAGGAGTATGTAATCACCGGTCTCATCGAAGGGAGTCATTGGCTCAGCGTTATCAAGGTTGACTGTGAAGGTGTAGTTGACTCCCTCAGGTATGACCATCATGTTCTCAAGAATTGTCGTGTTGAGGGTGCCATTGACGATGGCATGAAGTGTGTTGGCATCGGTCACGTTGAGCTGAAGCGGAACTGGGTAGAAGTAAGTCACGTTGTTCGGAGCAATTATGACAGCATAAAGCTCATCGTAGTTGTGGTCAAAGTTTATGTCAAAGTACCGCTCTGGGAGGAAGCCAACCTTGTAGGTTCCGTTCTCAACGGTGACGTTGCCAAAGTCAATCGTGAGGTTGAGCTGGGGTATTGTGGTGTACCTGCTTGCCCTGTCAACATGGAAATAGTACCTGCCCCAGTCGATGGTGACGTTGGTGAGGTAGAGAACAACGGTGCCGTTAACAACGTCGCTGGAAGTGAAGTCATAGTCGAGAGAGACCGCACCTTCGTAGGTATCATCAAGCCAAGCAATTATCTTCCTCCTTCCATCGGGGGTGACCCGAAGATAAGGCTGAGCAACGTCCGCACCGGTGTCGATTATAGCTATAACGGCACCCTCACCGCTCGTGTTGTACTCTTCCCTCGCAATGGGGGCATTGATTGCGTACATATCCCAGAGGAATGGGTCAAACCCCCCAGAGCTGGACTGGAGAACGTGAATCGGCGCCTTGAGAACGGCCTCAGGAGTAGTCGGCTTAGGGAGCTTGACGATTCTGTCCTCCCAAACATATTTGATAGCCTTCATGTCCTCAAGGTCGAGGAGCTTCGAAACTGGAATCTCGGCGACAATAAAGTCATATTTCGGCATGCTTATCGGGTCAATCTTCGCACCAAGAGTCTCTAGCTCAGAAACGACGAGGTTGCCCTTTCCGTGCTCAGGCGCTATTATGACGCGAATCGTAGACTTACCTTCCGCCTTGTACTTGCTGTACAGGCTGTGGAGGTACAGCTTCACCGCTTCAGATATTCCAGTCTGCCCGGTGGCGCTGAAAGATGCACTGCCAGTGGTGGTCCCCTGGTTTGAAACTGCCATCGCAGGTACTGCGAGTGGCACTAGGGAAACCACCATAAGAGCCGCCACCAACAGGCTTAGGACTTTCCTATTCACCATTACTCACCCCTGTCTACTTGATTGAAACGGTCACTGACCAATAACTCCTCCACCGACTCTGATATAAATATTTCGACTGGGGTGCGCTCGAAAACGCCGAAAAGGACAACGTTGAGTATCGAGGTATTCTCTTGACACCTTGTTCCAACTACGGAAAAGATTTTTAACCTAACGGTGAATCAAAAAGCAAACTAATGCACTATAATGAAAGCTGGTGAGTCACGATGAAAATAAAGGCAAACCACATTGCTATAATCCTGATTGGACTCGCCCTTGTGGGTTTCATCCTGAATTCTCAAATTCAACACTACCAGGGAGGAGAGATATACGAGTCCGCGAACCACGCATACGGCCTTCTCGTGAGGGGCTTCAACGTGACAATAATCGTTGAAACCGTTGACGGGAAGACCATCGAAGGCAACCTCCTGAGCGTGAGGGGTTCTACCATCTCCATAGTCGTGAACGGAACCACTTACACCGTCGGCGGACCCGAGGCAACGCGAGAGGAGGTAAAGGCAAAACTCATCAGGATAGTCTACCACGGTAAAGTGTACCTCTACGGGGTTGACCCGATGGAGGGCAAGGGCTCCGAGGTTTTCTCAAAACTACTCCCCAACCAGTACTACTCCGTCCGCTACTCCGGAAAAATTTACATCGAGGGTGGGATAACCCCAATAGAGATAGGCAAGCTGAAGTACATAGCGGACTACAAAACCTACGGCTCAATAACGATAAACCACCTCGGCCCCAATGGCGCGATAATAACCGCCAATATGGTTCCGGTTCAGTACCTAATCAAGTACCTCAGCAACTATACGGTGTACACCTACGGCCTTCTCTACGTTAACTCCGACGAAAGAAACCTTCCCCTGAAGCTCGTTGAGGTGAGAGGTCCATGAAACTCCCGGCTCTCGTGCCGGTTCTCTTTATGACCTACGTGGCAGTAGGCCTCGCCGAGCCCAAGACGCTCGCGGTGAGCCTCGTCTTTGCGCTGGCGATACTCTTCGGAATACGCCGGGGAGAGAGAGTTGAATGGGAGGACATGGGCTTTGAAATTGATGACAGGTACGTGAATTACGCGTTCTGGATAGCGATAGGAATAATCCTCTATCAGGTCATAAGGCTCGGAAATATCCCCCTTCTGCACCCGGCAATAAGGACGCATCTCAACCCAAGGCTGACGGCGTTGACTTACTTCCTAGGTGTCCCTGCCAGCGTTTACCTCTTCATCAGGGGAAAGAAGTACGCCCTCCTCTACCCCGTTGCGGTTTCCCTCTACGCCTACAGAACTCCAGTCCTCGTCTCAATAATGGCCATAGGCTCCGCCTATTACGAGAGCGCCAAGGGGGCAGGAAAACTCGACATCAAAAAACTCGCCGGAATTCTCGCCGGGGGCGCTGGGCTGTTCCTGCTCATAACGTTCCTCAGGGGAAACACTCTATCGAGCCTCTGGGTCCGCTTTCAGAGCACGGTCTCTGCCCTCGACGTAATAATCTGGCGCGGAGACTGGAGCGGGACTTATGGGGGACAGCTGCAGTGGGCCGGAGTGGCTTCCTACATATGGGGAGGTTATTCTCCGAGGGGACTCATAGCGAAGTTCCTCTACGTTCACACTGGGGCAACGATAACGGCCACGCTCCTGGGGGGAATGTACCTAGACTTTGGAATCTTCGCCGTAATAGAGGGCTTCCTCCTCGGGCTCTACTACGGGACCGTTTCGAAGGCCACCCATCCAACCACTAGGGCCCTCTACTATTCAACGCTCGCCTATGGGATAGTCGGGGTTGAAACCGGAATCCTTGACCTCCCCGTTTACGTCCTCTTCCTTCTCGGTGCCTACGCGGTCTACAAGGGATGGAAGGTGATGAGAAAACGTGAAGCCCACTGAGGTCTTTGCTTTAACCGCCTGGACTTATCTCAGCATGGCGTGGCTTGGAAAGGTCCTCTACTTCAAGGGGATAGACGTGGGTCCGGCCCTCTACGCTATCCTTTTTCTCTCCCTCCTTCTCATCGGAGAAAACTTGGGGCCAAGGCTGAGGGGGGAGGTCTTTCTTCCGGCATTAATCCTCCTCGTTCCGCTCGGTTCCCTCTACTTTATCGGTGGACTCATCAGCTTTGCAATTCTGTTTTTTGTATTGAAGAGAAACCTTATGAGGAAAGCCGTCCTTCCGGCGGTGCTCTTAGCGGTTTCCCTGACGGTCTTTGCGTGTATCAAATGGGGAATCCCCGTGTTAAAACCGGAACTTAGGTACACGAGCGCGAGCGTTCCGTTTCTCGTTGCAGGAGACATCATCATCGGGACAATAGCAGTTTTTCCAGACGTTCGCCTTCTGGTACTCGGCGAGGCGATTGCGCTCATCAGCGCATCGAGAACAGTCGGGTTAGGAGTGGCGACTGCATACGCCCTTAGAATGGCCTACGATAGCAAATTGACCATCGAGGAACTTAAAAGACACAGGAAAGCAGTTTTGCTTGGTATCGTCCTTCTCCTGGCGGTGTTCCTGGCGAGATACTACGTAACGGTGAGGGAGTACTCCACCTGGAGGCTCGGCTTCCTCGGGAGCCTTCTCTACAGGCCAGCTTCTTCCTACACCGTCTACGAGAGGCTCTTCCACTTGGGAATGCCCCTCGGAAAGAGGGAGCTCCTCTTCAACCCGGACCCCACCGGCTACGTGGGGGAGCTCTTTGGAAAGGACGTCGGGTACACGTACACGCTCTTTGGACAGCCGGCTTACGACTTCGGGATTCTCGGACTCATTGAGGCACTAATCCTCGGGCTCGCCCTGGGAAGGGCTTCGAAGAATCCATTCACGGGAACCTTCGCGCTCACCGTTGCAATCCTTGCCCTCGACATTGGGATTGAGGCACAGTTTCTCGTTGCAATCCTCCTGATGGCGTACCTTGCAGGGGTGAAGGAAGATGGATAAGAGAACCCTGACCCGGAAAGTCCTGCCTGGAATCGTTTTCCTGTTTGCCCTGGGCATAGAGCTCATCACGTTTCCGCCCTGGGACACCCTGAGCTACGACGGAGCGCTTTACATTGACATCGCGAGGAACCTCGCGGTCAATCCCACGAACTTCACATATCAGGGTGTTTACGTGATGTATCGTCCCCCGCTCTACCCGTACACCCTCTCGCTGTTCTACCACTTCGTCCACGAACCCCTAAGCCAGCTAAGGGTTGCAAGGCTCGTATCGGCCGTCTTCTTCGCCCTGACGGCGGTCCTGGTTTACCTGCTAACCATGGAGCTCTTTGAAAGGTTCGTTAAGGGAATCCTTGCCTCAGCCTTCTTCATCTTCAACGCCCTCGCCTTTACAATGGGAACCAGAGAGCTCGTCCACAGCGAGTTCACGTTCTTCTACGCCCTGGCCATCTACCTCCTCTACACAGGAAGAAAACGCGGAAGCCCCACGAGGATTTATCTCGCCTTCGTTTCGGCGGGCCTCGCGATACTGACGCGCTACACAGGGCTCTCAATAATAGCGGTTTTCGTCGCTTACCTCTGGCTCACCGAGTACTGGAACTGGGTCAAAAAGAGGGAGTACATTATTGGCTTTGCCCTGCTCCTCCTCACCCTGAGTCCCTGGCTCTACCTGGGCCACCTTCACTACGGGGGGGCGCTGAAGCCCTTCGAGATAGCGAACAGGGCGGTTACAGCGGATAAACCGGTCTCGGTGTCAACCTTCCTGAAGTGGCTCTTCAAGGACATAGGCCACGTCCTTCCGGCTCTGGTGGTTTTGGGGCTTATAAGGCAGAAGCAGGACGAAAAGGGATGGCTCCTGATAAGCTGGGCCCTCATCGGGTTTGCCATGATAATGACGGTCACCCACAAGGAGACGCGCTTCATAACGTTCCTCGCCCCGGTGATGGGAATACTCGCCGTTGAGGGGGTTTCCCTAATCGTGGACGGGATTGAAAAGGCCCTTGAACTCGCTGGAAGGCCGATAAAACCGTGGAAAAAGGCCATCACAATAGGCCTCGCCCTTCTCCTCCTCATCCCAGTGGGCGGAAACGCGTTCGTTCTAAAGGAGAGGTGGAACATAACCGGCAAGTACGACTCCCACGTGCTCAGGTATGCGAGCGAACATTATCCCAGTGAGAGGCTCCTGGTGTCGCCGTATCTCTACACTATGGCCGGCTTCTACTACCCCGGCGCCAAGGTTGAGATGATACTCTACCGCAAGGACGTCGAGAAGAAAATAAGCGAAGGCTACTACGACGTGATTATCCACAAGGACCCGAACACGTACCTCAACATCCTCAAGAGCGGAAACTACGAACTCGTCAAGGAGTTCTACAACGGAAAGTTCAAAATCTTTATAAGGAAGAACCTTGGGACCAATTAGGGCGCCCTATTTT
>Ga0256836_1000503_pt1 | contig 20330 bp, 29 predicted proteins | sample 4561380metaG_FD_185974 | JGI IMG/M metagenome (GOLD analysis project Ga0256836, IMG submission 185974) | Hydrothermal vent microbial communities from Guaymas Basin, Mexico - 4561-380 | ecosystem: Environmental > Aquatic > Marine > Hydrothermal vents | place: Mexico: Guaymas Basin | collected...
GGCAACTCCTATGCCATTTTGTCAGTTAACCATAGGTGGAGGTGGAAGTTCTTTATTTTCCCAAGCCGCGAAGTTGAAGTTGTTGTAGGAATTGAAGAGAAAAAAGAAAAAAGTGTTCAAGAATTCGCCCAAGAACCTCTGATTCAGGTAGCAAACTATGAACCACTAGAAAGAATAATTGAAAACTTTCTGGCAAGCTTTAAAAAACCCCCTCCTGTAGATGAAGGGAAAGCTTTGGTGTTCTTCGGTCCAACCGGTAGCGGGAAAACCACCCATATAGGAAAAACTTACATAGACCTTGTAAGTAGCGGCTTAAAGGACATTGCGGTTATGAGCTGTGATACTTTTAGGCTCGGAGCTATAGAACAACTCAAGATATTCTGCGGAGTGGTTGACACTCCGTTTCAAGTTGTTTACGAGCCTGAAGAATTTCGGGATATGGTGGAGTTTTTGTCAGGACATAAGGTAATACTGGTAGATACACCGGGAGTATCAGTTTCTTCTAAGAATATGGAAGAGTTAGTAAAATTCTTAAACGCAGCCGAAACTGTAAATATTTTTACTTTAGATGCGAGCAAAGAGTTAAGTGTTATCAAAAAGTACCTCGAAGCTTTTAACGGAATGATTGACGGAATTGCTTTGACAAAACTTGATGAAGTAGATGAAGCGAAATTGATGGAACTGAAGCAAGTTATAGAAGATTATCCGGTTTACTCTGTTTCCTACAGACAAAATCTGACAGAAGGGTTTAGAAGATTATGGCAGTAACGGTAGGAATAGCAAGCGGAAAAGGGGGTGTCGGGAAGACGACTTTAGCCGTTCTATTGGGGTTGACTTCTGCCTTTTACGGTAAGAAGACTCTGATAATTGATACAGACGTCGGAATGGGAAACGTGAATATAATGCTCGGTGTTGGCTACAAAAATTCTCTCCTTGATTGCTTGAGTAAGGGAGAAAGCTTGGAAAGCGCAATAGTGAAACTTGAAAATAAAGGATTTAAGAACTTAGACATAATACCGAGTGGAAATCTTGATGATAACGTATTTAGTTACTCAAAAAAGACAGTAGCTTATTTTTTTTCAAGACTTGCAGGACTTTTACAGAGCTACGATGTAGCTATATTTGACCTCGGAGCAGGGGTAAACTACTTTTTACTCGGCGTATTAGCTTCAGTAAACCATCCAGTCCTTGTCGTGAATCCTGAACCTCCTTCAATAGTGGATGCCTATAGCTTAATGAAACTGTCCCATTTAACCTACGGAGTCAGGCAGTTTAACTTTGTAGTTAATAGAGCCGGAGAAAAGGAATTTAGCAGAGTGAAGTTAAAGTTTGAAAGTATGAGAAACTTTCTACCAAAGGTAGAGATGAATTTCTTAGGTTACATGCCACCCATAAAGAACTTGCACCAAGTCGTCAGCTCTATGAAGTTTGCCGAAGCTGTAAAGAAGAATTCTAAACTGAGAGAAAAGGTTCTTGATATTTTCAAGGAGATTGTTGATGTTTCTCAGAAAGAAGAGAGAGAAAACTTTTTCACCAAACTACTGAGAATGCTGGATAGATAATGCCTCACTATAAGAAAGAGGAAATAAGGGTAGAGGATTATATTCCCTTAGTGAGAAAGATAGCCTCTTCTATATATAAACGTCTACCGGATTATGCAGGGGTTGAATTTGAAGACCTTGTAGGAGTAGGTTATGTGGGTTTAATGGAAGCTAAGCACCATTTTGATGAAGAAAAAAATGCAAGTTTCGGAACTTACGCTTCAATAATAATAAGGGGCAGAATTCTGGATTATCTTCGCAGTCTTGATGTACGAACAAAAGAAGAAAAGAAAGAGGAAATAAACAGGAGAAAGACCATCAGCATAGAAGAGTTTTTAAGTGATTCTGTTAAAGAAGACCGTCTGAGCTTTTTGGGAACTGAAGATAATAACATTCTTGAAAGGATAGAAAAGGAAGAACTTGTAAACTTAGTAGCTGAAGCAATAGATTCTGTACTGAATGATAGTGAGAAACTGGTTCTCTCTCTTTTTTTTAAGGAAGGATTGAAACAAAAGGAGATAGCAGATATAATGGAGTTAACTCCGGCAAGGATTACCCAAATAAAGAAAACAGCTTTGAGAAAAATAAGGGAGCACCTGAAAAGACATGGAATATAGAGTCGTTTTCGATACTAACCTATCACCGGTTGAAAAGAGTGGACAGTTTCCCTTAGAAATTCTGGTAATTATTGGAATAATAGCTCTTTTTTCTCTTTTTTCTTGGATCTCCTGCAGGAAGAGAATCAATAAAGTGGAAACCGAGTTCTCACTTTTAAAGAGTAAAGTCAACAAAGTACATCTTACTTTCCTAGAACTGGCTTCTAAGTTTTCAAATAGGACTTCTTCGTCTAAAGAACCTCCCCCCAAAAGCAAGAAGTTAACCGAGTCTGATATTGACAGGATAGCAGATATTATGATTTCAAAAGCTCCTGTAAAGGTAAATAGGGATAGATTAAAAGAATTAATAGCAAAGGGGGATATTAAAGCTCTCGCAAAAGCTTTAAAGATGAGCATTTCAGAGGTGGAAATCCTTTTCAAACTTTAACATCCACAAGAACGGTTACTATTTGAGAATCTTCTTCTACTTCATCGTCTAAGAATTTAGAACTCTTAGCATTGCGAAACATTTGAGAGAAGGCTCCTTGTTCTTTTCCCCCAGAGTAGGCAAAAGCTAAGGAGATATTTGAAAAGCCAAGAGTTGAAAGAGTATTGGCCAAATTCTGAAGGACAGCTGGACTAAAATGAAAGTTCCCGTTTTGAGAGTTCGTTAAGAACAGAATTTTTGCCATTCCAAGACGGTTATTTAAAAGGACTCCTACAGAGTTTCCTTTGGTTACTTCTGTATGAAACTTTACTACTCCTTTCATAGGTTCATAATGAGATTTAACGAATTCTTTAAGAGTCTGTGGTTCATCAGTTTTGGTGTTGCCGGAAGACAGCTCTTGTAATTCCTTAGGTTTAATATTGTGGTCTACGGGAAGCTCATGGTTTCCGCTATTTGCATTTAAAAGGTTGTTTTTTCCGGATTTTGCTACCGGTCTGTTCTTAACGAATTCTTTAAGAGTCTGTGGTTCATTTACATGCTTAAGAAAATTAAGAAGCTTCTTAGAAATTTTTTTCGTTGATAAGACAGGCAAGGTTGTTTTTTGTGTTGCAAGAAGGTGAAGGCGTTTAGACACTAAGGAATGGAAATTTTCAGATTGTAAGGAGCAAGGAATCTTAGATAACACAGAATAGGAATTTTTGGAAAGGCTGACGGAAAAGATAATTTGTTGTACTTTAGACTGTGAGAAGTGATAGTTTTTAAGAGGTATGGAATTGGAACTTTCGGGTGGTTGGAAATTTTTGGGGGTACTGAAACTGTGGAGTTCTATCATATCTTTATAGAAAAAACCAAAAAACGAATCACAAACTCCCCCTCCCTCCCTTCTTTTAACACTACTCTCTACCTTTTTGCACGAAACGGAATAAATGACTCTCTTTTGGCCGTCTCTACGAGCCTTTGTCTTTAAACTTATTTCGCACTTATGAGGCTCTTGAAACTGAAGGAAAGAACTCAATAGCTGAGAAAAAGGTGAAGATTCTAAAGAGGTGTTAACCTCTTCGTTAAAGCGAGAAACTTGCCTTTTCAGTTGCGGGAAAAGCTCATTTTTTTCCAAAAAAACACCCTTATGAGGCATTTTCACTTTTCTCCTTTCTAAGACCTTTTAGGTGTTCTTCATCCAATTTCTTAAATATCAATTTGGCTCTTCCGGGAACGACAGAATAGAGAAGCTCTACAACTTTCGCCGCTTGTTTTACCTCCATATTGGCAAGCAGGTTGGCGGCCTGCATGGAGTTCATGTGAAGCAAAAGAAAAGCAACTATGTGAGGTTTAACGTTTGATAGTATTTGCCCTCCTTCATCAGGAGGAAGCCTCGAGACAAGTTTGTAAAGTTTTTTAACCTCAGGGGAAAGAGGTTGTGCTTGAAATTCAGACTGAAAGGCTTGGGAAGCTCCGTAAGAAGCTTCTCTCTGCCTCTTAAACCTTTCATCTAAAACGCTCAAAAGAAAAGATAAATCATCTTTTAAAGTTTGTAGAAATTTCTCTTTCACTTTCAGCTTTGCTTCTCTCTCTCGGAGCTCTTTCTCCCTATTCTTTAAAACTTTTACAAGTTCAGGAGGAGGCTTTTCCAAATTTTTTTCTATACTACCTCCGAGAGCACTCACAGGTAGCAGGAAAAATACTAAAACTATCACTTTGAACCATCTTTTAACTCGTGTATACTCGTCTAAGGTCAAAGTCTCCTTTCTCCTCTCTTCTGAGGCAATTGCTTCCTCCAACTTTTTTTCAACCGATTTAAAAGATATCCCCTCTCTCTTTTTCTCCCTCAGTCTTTCTTCAAGTTCCTTCTCTTTTCTCCTTTCCGTCTCTATCTTACCGGTAACTTCTTTAAGCTTCAAAGATAAGGAATCAATATAAGAAAGAATTTCTGATATCTCTTCTGCAGAGAGAATCGTTCCTTTCAGCTTACTGGTCCAGCCGTCTATTTCAACCCTAATATTCGAAAGTTCTTCCTGAAAAGCGAGTATCCTTCTACGGACACGAGCCAAATCCTCTTTTATCTCCTTTTCTTCTTCAAGAAGAAGCTTTCCAACCTTCCTTATTGTCTCAAACTTTCTTCTCAAGAATTACTCCTTCTTACGAGGACATAACCTTTTGGAGCAGTTTCCAACTTTCTTCAAAGGAATACCTTTCAGACGGTTTCTGCTTTAAAAATTCTACCATCTTTGGATAAAGCTTTATGGCCCTGTCTGTCAAAGGATTTGCCCCCATCTTGTAAAGTCCCAAAGAAACTACGTCTTTCACCTTCTGATATTCTGAAAACATAGATACAAAATCCTGTGCAAGTCTAAAATGCTCATCCGTAACTATCTGTATCATAAGTCTACTTATGGACTTTGAAACATCTATGGCAGGAAATATTCTTTCATTTGCTAACTCCCTTGAAAGGACTATATGGCCGTCAAGTATAGAAACTGCCGCATCCGCTACAGGATCGTTCTTTATGTCGTCTCCTTCAACAAGAACAGTGTAAATACCGGTTATACTCCCTCCGTTTTTGAAATTTCCGGCTCTCTCTAAAATTTTTGGCATAGAGAGAAAAACAGAGGGAGGATAGCCCTTAGTGGTAGGAGGCTCCCCCATTGCCAAGCCAACCTCTCTTTTGGCCATGGCATACCTGGTTAAAGAATCAACCAGCAGTAAAACATCCTTTCCGCAATTTTTAAAATACTCAGCATGAATATGAGCAAGCTCCATAGCCCTTATTTTTACAAGGGGGTGGTCATCTGAAGTTGAAACAACAACCACCGACTTTTTAAGCCCTTCCTCTCTGAGAATGTCCTCTATAAACTCAGTAACTTCCCTACCCCGTTCACCAATCAAGGCTATTACGTTGACATCTGCCCTTGCATTCCTTGCTATCATTCCGAGTAAAGTACTTTTTCCTACTCCTGCCCCGGAGAAAATACCTATTTTTTGCCCCTTACCTAAGGTCAAAAGCCCATTTATGGCCTTCACTCCCACATCCAAAACCTGAGTTATTCTCTTTCTGTCAAGCGGATTTTCAGGCTCTGTATCAAAAGGCATCACGTCCTCAAACGAAATTGCCCCTTTCCCATCTATTGGTCTATTAAAAGCATCTATTACGCGTCCTAAAAAACCACTACCTACCTTTACAAATCTTGAAGAAGAAAAGGGATAAACTTCAGCCTCTGCATCAAGACCGCTTATTTCACCAAAAGGAGCAACATAAGAAATACCGCGAGAGATAGAAATCACTTCTCCTAAGAGCTTCTTTCCCTCTCTTGTTTCTATAACAACCGCATCCCCTACCTTTAAACCGGGAAGAGAGACCTTAATAGCATTCTCTTTGATTTCAAGAATCTTTCCCCTTAGTCTGTAGGGAAGAAATCCCTCAAACATTCAGGTTCTCCAAAAGATATTTTTTTAATTCTTCAAGTTTGGTACGCAAACGCCCGTCAATGTCTATCACTTCTGTTTTTACAACAACATCTCCCGGTGAAAGTTCTGGATCTTCTTCAAAAACTAACTGGAAATTCTCCTCTAGTCTTTTAAGTTCTGGATGTGAACTAAGAAGATTTTCAAACTTCTTATAGTCTTCTGAACTGAGGTACACAAGTTTTACACTTGAAGAAGAAGTTAGGAAAGAGGAAACTATTTCTCTTAGGGAATTAAGAGCTATTTCTATAGAGCTCTTTCTTATTTCCGGAAGCAGTTTATTAACGACCGCAAACACAAGCTCCACTATTAAATCACGCGAACTGCGTAAAGCTTTTTCATAAGAAGCTTGTGTCTCCTTAAGCTTCTCAGAAAGAGCAGAGATAACATTTCCAACTTCCTTTACAACCTCATCTCGTCCGGTCTTTATCCCTTTTTCAAATGCCATCCTCTCTCTTTCGGAAACTTCCTTTTGAAACTTCAACGTCAACTCTGCTATCTGTTTTTTTAGCATTTCGTTTTCTTTTGAAAGCTCTTCCAACTTCTTTGAAAGCGCCTGTTCCTCTTCTCTTTTTTTTAAAACCTCTGAGTCGTCCCCCGAACCAAGAAGCTTAAACATCTCTATTTCCCTAAACAGGAACTTTTTTCTCTTTCAACTTGAAAACAAAGGCCAGAATCTCTGCAACAGCTTTGTAAAGTTCCTCCGGTATTTCCTCTCCGATATCAGCGAGCTGATAAAGAGAACGCGCTACTTCCGGCTTCTCAACTATAGGAACATCGTTCTCCGTTGCTACTTTGACAATTCTTTTGGCTACCTCATCCACTCCTTTAGCAACAACGTAAGGAGCATCCCTTTTTTCAGGTTCATATTTCAAAGCAACTGCATAATGGGTAGGGTTTGTAATCACTACGTCGGCTTTCGGAACCTCTTGCATCATTCTTTTCATTGCCAGCTCTCTTTGTCTTCTTCTGATAGCAGCCTTTACCTCTGGCCTTCCTTCCCGTTGCTTATACTCTTCCTTTACTTCTTGTTTTGTCATCATGAGTTTTCTCTCATAATCCCACTTCTGGTATGCAAAATCTAAAGCGGCTATTACTATATAAAGTAAAACTGCATAAAAGAGCAATTTCATGCATTCCTTAGCCAAAAAAGAAAGGATTAAAGCGGGTTCCGAATACACAGAGGATATAAACTCTGGAAAATCATGTTTCAGTATTAGGAAAACGACTATACCAACGACTCCTAACTTTAAAATCCCTTTAAAGACCTCAAAAAGTGTCCGCAGAGAAAACAGCCTTTTTATTCCCTCTACGGGATTCAGCTTATTAAAGTCCGGCTTTAGGGGATAAAGCGTAAAGAGAAAACCAAACTGTCCAACATTTGTGGCTATTCCGATAATCATCAAGAGAAGCATAACAACTACACTAACTTTCAGATATACATAGAATGCCTCCTTCGTAGCATCAGTAGGAAACAGATAAGGACTGTTCTCTATAAAGTGGCGGTAGCTGTTTGAAAGAAGATTGGCAAAATAATTCCCAGCAAAATAGAGAAGAAGAGCAAAGAAGAGCATAATTCCGGCGGTGTTAACATCAGTACTCTTGGCTACTTGCCCATGTTCCCTCGCCTTTCGTCGCCGATATGGCGTCGCCTTTTCAGTCTTCTCTCCTGCACTTCCGTTGGACACTTAGGACTTCTCCGAAGGTTTAAAAGATTTTACCAAAATTCCCAGAAATTCCGCATTTTTCATGAGAGTGTTTGAAAAAACCACCACACCAAAAGAGAACTCCCAAATTAAAGAGGATAAATTTCGCCAAAACAACAAACCAAGCTATATGGGAGGTGCTGTGTCCAAAAATCCTCAAAATGGGATAAAATAACCCTGCCATGAGAAGGGACTGGAAGACATATGATATGCCCCCATTTTTTGAACACCTAAAAATATAAACCTCTCTCCTTTCCATAGAACACCTCTGACGGTGATAAATAACCGAGTGAAGAATGTGGCCTTTCATAGTTGTACCACTCAACCCACTCAACTACTTTCCTCCGGGCGTCTTCAATATCTTCAAAAACCTCAGCAGAAAGAAGTTCTTCCCTGAGACGACTGTGAAAACTCTCTACATAACCGTTCTTGAAAGGCTCTCCAGGAGGTATCACTATCTCCTCTATTCTGTACTTCTTAACAACTTTTCCAAACTCCTCTGACCTAAATTCGCTACCATCATCTCTGATGATTACTTTTGGTGCTTCGTGAATGGAAATAAGTTTTTCAAGGTGTTTCGCTGCCTTTTCTCCCGAAATGCTCCTGTCTACCAGAGGAATGAAGACATAACGGGAGTAAACGTCTATGACTTAAGTATCCTGATTCTAATCCCCTTTTCTGTCCTGTCTTCTATTATGTCCAGGCTCCATACGTGATTGGGGTACTCGGCTACAGGAGGTTGTCGGTAAAAAGCTCTCTTCCTGTATCCCTTCCTGTTTACTGACTTTTGAAGGTTCAGTTCTCTGTAAAGCCTATACACTTTTTTGGGATTTACCTTGAATCCTTGTTGTCTTAAAACGGCTGTAATCCTCCTGAAAACCGAAACTGGGATGTTTGTAAGCTATCTTCATGATGGCTTCTTTGAGGTCTTCGCTTTTGTTCTTACTACGGTAGTAGTAAGTGGAGCGGCTAATTCCCAGTCTTTTGCAGGCAACTGTAACTGGTACCCCAAGCCGCTTGAGTTCCTTTACCATGTTCTTAAGCCCTTCCTTGGTTAGAGGTTTTTTTTAATGATCTCTGTAAGAGCCTGAATTTCCAGCTCTTTTTCAGCTAAGAGTCTTTTGAGCCTTGCGTTTTCTTCTTCCAATACTTTAAGCCGCTTGGCTTCTGATGCTGAAAACCCTTTGTATTTGCTTCTCCAGCTGTAGATGGTATTGGGAGATATGCCGTATTTTCTCGCTACTTTCTGGACAGATGAACCGGGTAGTTCTGCTTCTGCAAGGATGCGGACAATCTGGTCGATGGTAAATCTCTTCTTCATCTCTGCCCCCTTGCGTTCAATTTTATGTGTTCAGAGTGTCCAAAATTTGGGGGGCATTCCATGTACCTTGCCATTGCTAACAGGAATTTGAGGGAGTTTCCCATAGAAGAGCTTTACGTTACCAGCGATAACGGGAAGGAGATAGTGAAAGCTATGAAAAGCTTAAGGGATATAGGGATAGTTCACTGCAGGATAACGCCCAGGAGTCCTTGGGAGAACGGAGAGATAGAGTCATTTTTCTCTTGCCTTGAAAGGGAAGTGTTTCAACGGTTTGAGATTGAGGATTTTGAGGTAGAGGTTATAAAACTCTAAGGGAGAAATGTCTGGAATACCTCGGTTCTCGTCAGGGGATATTGGCTAATGTTGATGGAGAGTTGTACAATTTTTGGGAAGGTCAAACCAAGGATAAGTGCTACAATTGGAACTGAGGAACCCCCCACTCAACCGGTGGGGGCGGGCGATAGAAACCCCAATATGGAGGTTACAACCGATGCTTGAAAATAGTATAAGCAGAAACCAAAAAAGTGTCAACAAGAAAGAAGAAATCGTAGTACGGCAAAAAGAGTTACCTTTCGTCATTCTTCCCAAAGCCGTATTCCTTCTAAAGAGAAACCCCGAAACCCAGAGATATTCATTATTCAGACTGATTGTCTTACTAGGGTACCTATACTCTTTGGCTATGACAAGAGAAAAAATGGCCAAGACAAGCTATTCAGAGCTTAAGAAAATTCTCAATTTGAAAAGCAAGTCAACACTCCAAGAACTGTTCAAATTCCTAGAAAGGGAAGGTATTGTTTCCGAGAGGGTCTTCCATTTTAAAACCTCTCAGAAGACAAAAATTATCCTCATCAACTCTATGGAAATTCCACACGTAGCTCAGTCCTGGAATGAGGAAAAGGTGAGAGAAGATCTAGTCTTTAAAGTACCAAAACTCCTGTACATTCTTCCAATATCCCCATTTTCCAAAGCGGTCTACATGTACTTATGCTCATTACGCCAGTATGCCTCGCAGAACATAATCAGAACCACTACACGGGAAATAAGAAAAGCTCTACGGATGAAGAAAAAGAACATCATTCTGGCCCTTAACGAACTGGAAACCCATTGCTTGATCAAGACAGTAAGAACTAAAAAGGAAACCCGCATAGAAATACTCCCAACAGATAAATGGAGCTCCAAACTTATTAGCGAAGCCAAGAAGGTCTATCCTGACCATCCGCTTCTGTCCACTGGTACCAATAGGGAACCACCCGGTACCAATAGGGAACCACCCGGTACCAATAGGGAACCACCCGGTACCAATAGGGAACCACCCGGTACCAATAGGGAACCACCCGGTACGTACAACCCTATGGAGGAAAATAACTCAGAGCCTGATATAGAAGACTATATAGAAGACTATATAGAAGACTATATAGAAGACGCCGCCAATAATACTAATAGTGGCGGCGGCGAAAAAAACAGAAAAAAAATTCATTCTAAGATAAAGAAAAACCAGTTAGCGGAAGGAGTAGAACAAAACATTAGAGATACCCAGAAAAACACATCCTCTTATAAAGGGCTTTGCAACTTTAATATAAAAAGGGCCGAAAGCCCGAAGTTAGGTAACCTTAACTCTGGCTATGCCATGGATGAGCAGAAACGGACGGAAATCTGCCAGAAAGTTGCAGTGATCGCTGACTTTTTGAAGAGTAGATATCCTGAGTTCTTTCACAATCCAACAAAGGGGAACATAAGCGACATTTACTCTGGAGTTATCAAAACCTACGGAGAGAACTGTGGATACCTGCTTGCAGTTATGTATGAGCTGATGGCCAGGGATAAGAAACTGGGATACAGTTCTGAAACTATTAAGAACCCCAATGGCTTTCTAATTTCCTTTGTTCTTAAGGACAGTAACTCTGACTTTAATGAGTTTTTCAAAAAGTTTCTTCGTAAGTTTGATTTACAATATGTAGTTCCAGAAAAGGTAGTAGAAGATTCTCAACTTCTAAAGGATCTGAAAGAATTTTTGAAAGGAAGAGTTAAACCTGCTATTTACAAACATTTCGTTGAAAAAGGAATTATTGGAGTAAGGGATAGAGGAGGACGTAAGCTGGTTGTATGTAGGGATGGGATATTTAAAGACTACATCGAAAAATTCTTACAGGACCTTTTTTCTGAGTTCTTAGGTTCTTACGGTAAAGATTGGTGGTTAGACGTGTAGGTGAAGGAAGGGAGTGTCCACCCAAGCGTGTAAAAATTTCAAACTTTAAACCTAAAGGAAGGTGGACACATGAAAAAGAAGTATGACCTACAGTAGCTCATTCAATAAACCCTGAGAGAGAGAGGTCTTGGAAGCCGAACTTGAAGAGTTCCTTGAATTTGATAGAGAGGACGATCAAGGAGATAAGAAAGAGGGTTAAGGTAATAGGGGCATTACCGTCGGTAGATGCTTAGGGTAGCAATGTTTAATGACAGATGGTCTAACAGGGTAGTAAACGGTTTTTTAGAAGCCAGGGAAGAGATTCAGGAGATATTCCTCAGGAGGTACTCCTAGATGGCTTACACAAAATTCTTGACACAACCAAGAAGTGGAGTAGGAGTGCTGTAAGGGACTGGGGCGTTATTTACGGCCAGCTTTTGAGATTTTGGGGAGAGGTTGGAGGCGTGATAGAATTTACACAGTTCTATAGACAGTCCCTTCAGGAATGTTCTATCTGCTTGGAGAGAACTTCAGGAGCTCTTAGACCTTTATGAAGGCTACAGAGTGTTTAAAACCAAGTCAGGCCGTTTCAGGGCTTATCTAAAGCTTAATGGAACGAAAGACCTTAAAAGAGCAAAAGAGCTCCTTGCTATTATCTATGCCTTCTTTGAAAGGAAGAGTCTCAAACCTGATCCTTCCTTTGTGGGAAGGCTTAACCATCCTGTTTTCTACGAGGACTACCATCTGTACAGGTATGAGTTAGTGGAAGATGTAAAAGGGGAGGTTCCCTTTTACGACCTCTACCGCAAAGTTAAAAAATTCCAGAGAAAGCTTAGTCTCTGGACTTTTAGGGGTAAGAACCTAACTGAAAAGTTCTGGGGAATAAAGGCTCCTCAGAGGAAACCTAGAAAGGGATGTAGGCTTATTAAAGCTCCTGGCTTTAGGAGAAAGCTTAAAAAAGAGCTCCTTGATAATTTTGATCTCTGGAAGCGGGCTGTTTCCTCTCTTGCCCAAAAACATTCTTCTCGCCGGTATACCTATGTCATTCAGTCTGCTGTAGGCTGGGCCAAGTATTTGGAGCTCCCAAAAGATGAAGTGACTGAGTTCCTAGTGGAGCTCCTTGGTGAGGAGAAGAGAAAAGACGTAGAGAAGGGATGGAGGTACGCTTGTGATTTTGAGTTTAACTTACCGGATAGCTTCCGTTGGGCCGGTAAAGTGAAGGAAGAGTGGGAAGGAAAGGTTATTGCAGAACTCCAGGTCAAAGGAAGTGTGAGCAGACAGGAGCTTCTTAAAAAGGTCTTCTTCAACCAGAAATGGCTCTGTGACTTTATAATGGATGGCCTTGTTGAAAAGGGCATTGTTCTCTGTGGTTTCTCTGTGGTTTCATCCGTCACGGCCGGGGAAGGCCTAAAAAGATATTTACTCTCTCCCAAACAGTTAAAGAGCCTCTCAGGAAAGTAGTAGGCCTTAAACTTGAATTAGCTCTTATAAGTCAGGGGTTTAAAGATTCTGGATACCAGGATGAATATTTTAGCCAATATACTAACTCTCTTTTAAAGAGAGTTATTGGTGGTGGTTGGAAGGGAAAAATAAAAAAAGAGTTAGAATCGGTTAGTTATGACAATACTTATGACAATACTTGTTTTGGAGGTAATATGGGAGTTCCTGTAGATGGAGTTATTTTGAAGGTTCTTGCTGATAGGCGTTTATCTTTTGACCTGTCTCTTCTTTCTGGTCGTGTTGTTAAGGGTACTTGGGTTGCAAGGTTTTCTGAGGAAAAGAGGAAAGTTGTTGTTTCTGGGGAGGTTTTTTCCTTTCAGGATCTTGTTAGTTTTGACTTTAGGGGTAAGGAAGCTGTCAGGTTCTATAAGGAGGTTCTACTGGAGCTCCCTCGCTCCTCTTCTTTGGAGAGGTTTGAAGGTAAGACCATTTACATCTATCCGTACGGAGCTCCTCCTGAAAAGTGGACTCTAATTAGAGCTTATCCTTACCAGTTTCTCCTTCATCGGGTTGAGAGAGTTAGAATGTCTGACGGTTCCGTTCGCAAGTTTCACAGTTACCAGTTCAGGTACAAGCTCTCCCTTTCGGCTTACACGTTTTTTAACCCTTACCCTGAAGAATTGATTAAGGAAGGAGAGCCCGTTGGTCCTCACAGGGCCGGTAATTGGAGGGAAGATGCGAGGGAACTGGTGAGCTATATCAGGGAAGAGTTTAAAAGGAGCGGAGAGAAGGAACTTCTTTTAACTCTTGCTTTAAAGGACGGAAGGGAGATTACCGGGGTTATGCAGAAGTATGAAGGGTATAAGAAGTTGAGATTTGTTTTAAAAGTTCCCCAGAACCCGATTAAGAAGATAGCAATTTTTAAACATGCAGTTGATGACTTCTGGGTGGAGTAAACCGGAGCTACTCCCGAGCTCCGGTTTATCTAATAAGTTTCAAAAGGGGAGGCAAGCTTACTCTTGCTCTGTAGCCTGCTCCTTTTCCTCTTTAGGATAAATTTTGTGCTAATCCTCCCCTTTTCAAAGGGGAGATACAGCACACGGCGTAAGCCGTTGTTTTTGACTATGCGTTAATGATAAACAAGCGTTATTGCTTGCTATTCCTCGTGAATGTAGTATACTATATGTATGGGAAAAGTGAACTTGAAACCCAACATAAGAAGAGGAAGAACCTGCGTATATAACTGCAACTACCACATAGTATTTTCAACCAAATACAGGCGAAAAGTTTTAACTCCTGAAGTGGAAGATCACCTCAAAAGAGTAGTAGTAGAAATTGGAATAGAAAAAGGTTTTGAAGTAGCGATGGTAGAAGTAGGAGAACAAGACCACGTTCACCTCTTTGTATCAGCACACCCGAAAATAGCTCCTTCTTACATAGTAAAGATGGTGAAGGGAATAAGTGCAAGAAAACTGTTTTTAAAGTTCCCAGAGCTCAAAAAGAAACTGTGGAAAGGACATTTGTGGAATCCGTCTTACTATATAGAAACTATAGGTTCAATTTCTGAAGACGTGATACGCAAATATATAGAGAATCAGAAGAGGAAATAGATGCTCTACGTTTACAGATTCAGACTTTACCCATTGAGGGAGCAAGTAGAGTTTCTAAACCGCCAGATAGGACACTGCAGGTTTGTTTACAACAAGCTCCTTGAAATAGCAAAGGAGGATTACGAAAGAGAGGGTAAGAAATGGAATTACTACGAATACAAAAAACTACTTCCGAAACTCAAGGAGAAATTTCCGTTTCTTAAAGAAGCGAATAGTCAATCGCTCCAAGAAGCGGTAAAGTGGCTTGATAGAGCTTTTAAGAACTTCTTTAAAGGACTTGCAAATTTTCCTAAATTCAAGAGCAAAAAGAGAATAAACAGCGTATCAATACCTCAACATTTTCGTATAGAGGGAAACAAAATTAAAATCCCGAAACTCAAAACACCGATAAAATTCAAAAAACACAGAAAGATAGAAGGAAGAATCAAAAGCGTATCTATAACCAAACTTCCGTCGGGGAAATTCTACCTTAACATTCTTGTTGATAAAGAAATAGAACCACTTCCAGAAACAAACAAAATAGTAGCGATAGATGTAGGACTTACCCACTTCTGCACCCTATCAACGGGAGAGAAGATAGAAAACCCGAGACACCTAATAAAAACCGAAAAGAGACTCAAAAAACTCCAGAGAAAGCTGTCAAGGAAGGAAAAAGGTAGCAACAAATACCGAAAACTTCAAAGAAAGATAGCGAAACTCAACGAGAAAGTGGTAAACCAGAGGAACGACTTTCTCCATAAGCTAAGCAAGAAGATAATCGGCGATAACCAAGCCGTAATAGTAGAGGACTTAAACGTCAAGGGATTACTCCGTAATAGCAACTTCTCCAAACACATAGCAGATGCAAGCTGGAGAAGGTTCATTTCCTATCTGGAGTATAAGGCGAAGCTCTACGGTAGGAAACTCATCAAGGTAAACCCGTTTTATCCTTCTTCAAAGCTCTGCTCTGTGTGTGGATACAAGAACGAGAACCTCAAACTGTCTGATAGGAAGTGGAAGTGTCCTAACTGTGGAACGGAACACGATAGAGATTACAATGCAACCTTAAACCTGCTAAAGGAAGGACTGAAACACATAAAGGGGTCGCTCACCTTACGAGCGGTAGGGTTGGAACGACTCGAACTTACGCCCGTGGAGAGTGCGGTTGCACTCGTTGAAGCGGGAAGCTCCTCATTTTAATGAGGAGTAGTTCACTTCCATTTGATAAGTCTAATTAGACTGCATTAATATAATTATCTGAATTGCTAACGAGGGTAAAGATGATTAAGACCTACACTTTAAGGCTGGATAACGAGTTTGCCAGCTTACTTGAAAACCTATCAAAGAAGACCTGTTCTCCTAAGAGTACTGTAATTAAGCAAGCTCTTCTTCTTTATCAAAAGGAGCTTGAGAAGAGAGAGCTCCTTCAAAATCTGATTGAATCTGCAAGGGAGCTCTCTAAAGATAAGAGTAATCTTCAGGAAATAGGGGAGTTAGAGGAGACGGTTTACGATGGACTTGATTAGGAGCGATATTTACCTTGCCAAGTTAAGTCCTTCTAAAGGAGCGGAGCTGGGGAAGACGAGGCCGGTAGTAATAGTTCAAAGGCAGGAGATTCTAGATATCTACCCTACTGTTGTGGTAGCTCCCCTTACTTCGCATTTGAAAGGTAAATACCCTATGAGGCTTTTTATAAAGCCAAGGGGGAAGCTGGAAAAAGAGTCTGCGGTTATGATTGACCAGCTGAGAGCTATCGACAAATCAAGGTTAATTCCGGAGAAGATAGCAACTCTTACGCAAGAGGAGATGAAGAAACTGGAAAAGGCTATATGTTTTTTCTTGGGAGTTGAGAGCACTTACGGTCTTTAGAGGTTCGTACGTATAACAGATAGGGAAGGGTCTTTAAGATTCATTAGGGGTAGGATGAGGAAGCCTTAGCTTTTCAGCCTTTCCTCCCGTCTTTTCAGGTAGCTCCACAGGATTGAATAAGGAACCCCCAGAATTTTAGCTATTGAGGAAATAGACACCTCTTTCTGTCGGAGTTCTCTAATCTGCTCCCAGTGTTTATCCAGGGGCGATGAGAAGCTCCCTTTGGGCCTACCTAAGGGTTTACCCTCTGCCTTTCTCCTTCTGAAGGCTTCCTTCGTTCTTTGGCTGATTAGCTCCCTCTCAATTTCGGCAGCTATTGAGAAAGCCATGGCGAAGACTTTACTCTGAAGGTTGTCCTTTAGAACCTGCCTGTTTTTGACAACGTGGAGCTCCACTCCTTTGAGAAGGAGTATGGACAGAAGCTCCATAATCTCCAGCATAGACCTACCCAGACGGGAGAGCTCCGTAATAATGAGGACGTCTCCCTGCTGGAGCTCCTCCATCAGCCTTCCTATTTTTCTCTCCTTCCAGCTCTTACGGCCTGATACGGTCTCCTCAACGAACTCTACGTTGCCTAGTTTGTTGTCATTAGCGTACTTGAGGACTTCAAACTTCTGGTTCTCAAGTTCTTGTCTGTCTGTGGAGACTCTAAGGTAGGCGTAGGCCATTATCTTCCTCTAAGTTCTCCAAAATATTTGTAATCTCTTCTTTTAAAGCGGGGATTGAATTGTTAACTACATCCCACACCAGTTCGTAATCAACTCCGAAATATTCGTGGATAAGTACGTCTCTCATTCCCGCAATCTTTTTCCAGGGGACTTGTGGGTAGTTATTTCTAAATTCCTTTGGGAGATTTTTAACAGCTTCCCCTATTATCTCTAAACTTCTAACGAAAGCTCTTTGGAGAATCGGGTCGTTTATAAAGGCTTCTTTACTCAAGTTTGAAGCGTTGCTGATTAAGAATTCGCACTCTTGAAGAATGTGTTTTAGGAAAACCTTAGGGTGTGCCGGTTTCACTAGAAGACCTCTACTATGTGTTTCTCTATATACGGTTTTAAGAAAGGACTCATTCCTTTATCTGATACGAGGTCAACAGGCAGTCCTGTAATTTCCTCAAGGTAGAATTTCAGGTCTACAAATCCCAGCAGGTCAATTTTTCCGCTTAATGAAACAAGGATGTCCAGGTCGCTGTCTTCCTTCTGTTCATTTCGGGCGTAAGAGCCAAAAATTTTTAGATGTTTGACGCCGTACTCCTTGCGAAGTTTCTCTTTATGCTTTAGAAGGAGGTTTACTATCTCCGATAGACTTTTAGCAGTTTTATAGGATTGTTTTCCAGTGGTTCCCATTAACTGCTCCTTTTAAACATAAATAACTTCAGAAAAAATACTCCTTCTCACTCTTGGTTTAATAGCTCTTTCCATTACAAGGTCTACTTTGCAGTTTAACTTTTCCTCAAGAAACTGTTTAAGTCCTACGAAGTCAAACAGAGTGAACTTGGGCCTTTTAACCTCTATCAGGATATCAACGTCACTGTCTTCTGTGTTATCTCCCCGGGCGACGGAGCCAAAGAGTCCGAGTTTAACTACTCCGTACTCCTGCTTTAGTAGAGGTTTTAACTCTCTTAGTTTTTCAAGGATTTCTTCCCTGTTAACCCTGAGTCTTTTTTCTAAGCGGGGCATTTAATCTCCCGAACAACGGTTTAACCAAACAAAAGTAGTTCTATCTTATCTAAAACTTCCTTTAGGACTTCTTCAGGAGTTACTGTTATAAACGAAGCTTTTCTGGTTCTCCAGTCTAAACTGCGAACCTGGTCAGAGAGAATAACCCCCTCAAGAGGACAATCAGGAGGTAAGGGAACTTCAAAAGGATAGCCCTTTTGTTTGGAAGTTATGGGACAAAACAGGCCTAGACCGGTTTTCTCATTGTAGGCCTTAGGAGATAGGCAAATAGCCGGTCTCCTACCTGCCTGTTCGTGTCCTGCTTGAGGAGAGAAATGGAGCCATAGGAGGTCTCCTCTATCGGGGACGTATCTACCACTCCTCTTTTCCAACTTTATCTCCCCAGTCTACTTCTTTATGGAGGTTTTGAGGTGTTATCTGTGAAAGGAGTTCTTCTAGTGTTTGTCTTTTGGGCTCAATTACCAGTTTGCCGTTCTCAAATTTCATTTCAACCTTCGAGTTTGGAGCGAGTCCTAGCTCTTTAGCAAAAGCAGAAGGAATTCTGACGGCTAAGCTGTTCCCCCACTTTTGAACCTTAATCAGCATTAAACTTTCTCCTAAGAAGGGTTTAGTATAAACTATGTAGAAACTATTTGCCTTTCAAGGTAACGTTAAAAGGTTAGTTTATGTTTTAATTACTCCTTTTCATTCTTTACTCTTAACACCTTCAGTAATTCTTCAGGTGAAAATACTGGAATTTTAGATTCTGGAAAATCTTTTAAGTTTCTCGTAACAACACAGCTGCATCCAGAATGTAAAGCAGAAGCATATACGACGGCGTCTTCAAAGTCCTTAAAATTCAAGCTTTTGGCAGTCTCAATAACTACTCTATTTACAGATGCAATTTCGAATAGATGAAGGAGCAGGTCAATACACTCATCGGCCTTATTGCGATCAAGAGCTTTGCTTACGAGGTAATAGATGGTAGTAAGGGTAGTTGCACATACGAGGCCTGTAATTTCTCCTTTTTCTACCTTTGAGAGTAGAGTTGCAGCCGGTTCAGAAAAAGGGTAGCGTTCAAGGAGAACGTCCAGAATGACGTTAGTATCAAACAATATTCTCATAGGTATTTCTTCTCAAGAAACTTTTTGTAATCGGCCTCTTCAACTTGTGAATTCTTAAGTAACCCCTTGAGTTTCTTTACCGTAGGAGTAATTTCTTCATTTTCGCTTAAGATAGTTTTAAAAAACTTTTCAACTATCTGGGAGACTGATTCCCCTCTTTTTAAGGAGTATTTCTTAGCCTTTTCTATAACGTTTTTGTCGAGTCTAAGAGTTAATTTTGTTTTCAACTCAATAACTCCTTAGCCGTATTTATGCTATAAAAATATACGGCTAGTGCTAAGAAAGCAACTCTAACTACATAGAGTTAAAAGTAATACTAGTGAGAAAGGGTATATTAGGTTTGATAGATATCATGATTACCTATATCAATCAAAACGATGCCTTTCTCGGTCACTGCAAAGGTCAGGATTATTCTGTAGCTCATAGTGATTGAAACAGAATACTTATCAGCTAGCTTTCCTTTCAACTTATGAAGCCTCAGGGAAGGATGGTCAGGGTTAAGTTCCAGAAGTCTTAGAACCTTTTTATACCTCTCTATCAATTCAGGATGTTTCTTAAGGAATTTCTTTTCTCTTTTAAGGTAGCTCTCTGTGAATATCAGCTTAAACCTGCTCAAATTCCAAGCCTCTTAAAGTGCTCTTCTGCCGTTTCAACTACGTACTTGCCTTCTTTTAAGTCTTGTTCAGCTTCTCTTATTGCTTGCTCTAGTTCAAGCTCTTTTAATCTTTCGTAGTCCTCAAACCTTAAGATTACGTACTTAGGTTTGCCTCTAACCGAAACGATTACGTTCTCAAACTTTTCAAGCAAGCTTGAAATATAGGAAACACCTTTTCTTTTAAGTTCATTAGCGGTGATAATCATAGCACCTCCAATAGCACTGTTAGTAGTGCTTTAATATAGGCTTTTAGTGGTAGTTTTGCTTTTACCCAATAAAACCTATCTATAACCTATCTATTAGACTTATTGGAGCAATTGTTAACTTATTAATACTTGATTTAGTGAGAAGAATGTTGAGGAATTAAACGGGTTTTTACGGCTAGCCTTCTAAGATTTTTGGAGAGAGGTTGGAGGCGTGATAGAATTTACACAGTTCTATGGACACTCTCGATTACGGAGCTTTATTGGCTGTTAAAAAGTACGAAAAGACGCCTGTGTCTGAAAATAAATATCTTGTTGTAATTTACAAGGAGAGCTCTGATGACGGCTTTCTTATAACTTCATACTTTACAAGAAGATACGCTAAGTGGAGGAAAGTATTATGGCAACAGTAAAAATTCTTCCGACTAAAACAGAATCTGTAATACACTACGATAAAGAAGCCGATGTTCTTTATGTTTCATTCGGAAAACCCCGAAAAGCCGAAGGAATAGATATCGGGGACGGGACTATTCTGC
>Ga0256836_1000508_pt1 | contig 20242 bp, 23 predicted proteins | sample 4561380metaG_FD_185974 | JGI IMG/M metagenome (GOLD analysis project Ga0256836, IMG submission 185974) | Hydrothermal vent microbial communities from Guaymas Basin, Mexico - 4561-380 | ecosystem: Environmental > Aquatic > Marine > Hydrothermal vents | place: Mexico: Guaymas Basin | collected...
GGAAGGTCGATGAAGAGAGTGATGTGTATAAAGCCGCCTATGAGGTCGGGAAACTTGTGGCTTCAAAGGGCTATGTTCTTGCCTGCGGCGGCCTTTTCGGAGTTATGGAGGCTGCGGCTAAAGGAGCAAAGGAGGCCGGCGGAATTACAGTAGGGATTCTTCCTACCCTTGAAGCTATTTCAAATAGTTACATAGACATCAAGATTCCCACCGGCATGGGGGAAGCCAGAAATGTTATAGTTGTCTCTGCAAGCAGCGGCATTGTTGTGGCCGTTGGGGGAAATTACGGCACCCTCAGCGAGATTGCTCATGCCCTGAAGATGGGAAAGAGGGTGTTGGGCTACAAAACCTGGCAAGTGAGAGGTGTGGAAAACTATGAGGAGGTTGGGGAGCTTCTTACCTCTCTTGATTCTGTTATTTAGCTTTTTACAGCTTCCCGCCCTTTCGGCAGAACCTCCTAACGTTAAGAAGCTCCTCCTTGAAGTTGAAAAGGGGGTAAAAGAGGGAAAGGGAACTGCAGAACTTATGCCTCTCGTTAAAAGGATAGAGGAGGCGAAGGCAGAACTTCCCTTTCGTCACTTGCCCGAACTTAACTATTTACTTGAAAAGGAAATTGAGAATCTGCCGGAAACGAAACTTCTGGCAGCTTATCGATTTGAGTACTTCCTGGTTTCTGCCAAAAGGGCTTTCACTTCGCTCAACTTTGTCTTGCTTTTTCTCTGTTTCCTTTTTTTCTCCCAACAGCTCAACTTTTCGCCTCCTGTCAGGAACGGAATATCGGTTGTACTCCTTACCCTGCTTTTCCTTACCTTCGGTTTTAATTCCGTTCCTCTTGTTCTTTTTCTGTCGGGAGCCGGTTTAACCTTTTCCGTGCTGGTAGGGAAAAGGATTTCTGCTTCTTTTCTTCTGATTTCTTCCTTGCTCTTCCTCCTGGTATATCAGGTTGAGAGGAATGTCCTAAACTACTTCAAAAATCCTTCTGTTGCTTACAGCCTCAAGCTGTCCCGGGACGGCTACTCTCCCGATTACATGGTCGATCTTGCCTATAAATCTCCTCTGGAGAGGAAGGTAGAAAAGTTGACTAACGGCTTGGCCTTGGGAGATTTGGGCGTTTCAAAAGAGCTGAATTCCCTCCTTAAGAGGGCAGGAAACTCGAAGGTAAAGGCGGTAATCCTGAATGACCTCGGTTTTATCAGCTACTACAGGGGAAGGTATGAAAAAGCCCTCTCCTACTTTAAGGAGGCGGCCAAGCTCTGGAATGTTCCCGAGTTCCTGTTTAACCAGTACCTTATGTACTCCATAACCCTCAACTTCAAGGAAGCTGAGGCAGTAAGGAAAAAACTTGAAGGTACGGAATTTAAGGTCGAAGGGCTAAAACCCATCCCTCAGCTGGTTCACCTGCCTTTACCTTCCCCCGGCTGGAGTTTAAACCTGAGTTTGCTCTTTTCATTTATTGCAGGAGCCGTTGTTATGTTTTTTGTCGGGAAAGTACTGACTGTTCGAACTTTTCTCGTTGAACCTAACCTTCTCCTCGTTCCCGGTATGAGGGATTTCCTGAGGGATAGGCCTTATAAGTTGTTGCTCGTTCCGGCTTTAGTTTTCTTAAGTAACCTTATACTGGGCAGGTTGCTGTGCGGAACGTGAAAGGGAAAATCAGAAAGTTTGAAGATGTCTGGGTAGTTATTGACCTCCTTAAGGAAAAGACCGGTAAGCTCTACCTTACCCTCTCAAGAGAAGGAAGCAAACTTGTCCTCTGCTACGACGGAACGCTGTTTTACGTAGAGGGGGATGACGTTCTCGACGAGGAGTTCTCTTTAAAGAGTTTTATGGAGAAATGGTTCTTAAGCGGAGGAGAACTTGAGTTCAATTTAGTTGAGCTTGAACCCTGTGGCCTGGGAAAGGCAATATCTTATGAGAAGCTTCAGGAAATCCTCAGGAATCCTTTCCTTAAAGAAATTGTGAAGATTCCCGATCCCTTTGAAATTTCCTACTTGGACGCGCGCAAGTCTCCTCAGTTTCTCGTTTCCTACTGGACTGCCGGCAGGCCGGTAACCAGGTGGGATGTTTACAGAGAAGGCTATACTTTGAGTGATTTAGTGAGGTTTATACATTCGGGAATTCTTAAAATAAGGCCTTACAAGAAAGTTGAGAGCTTGCCCGCCATTATAAGGCTTCCGCTTATCGGCTTGGCTGCGGCGGTGCTCCTTTCCTTTTTTATCCCCTTTGAGCTTCAAAAGTTAAACCTGTTCTACTTAAACGAGGCGGTTAACTGGGGGTTGAAGGAGAAAGTGCTCGGCAGGAAGAACGGGATACCCCTGCCCGTTCTCGGGTGTGCCAACAGAAGGTTTTACTTCCTGGGTGACAGGGTGGTAAATCCCGGCATTGACGGAAAGTTTAATACGGGTGACGATGTTGTTTTCCCTCTTCCGAAGGAGGGATTTGTCCCGACCTTCTGTAGGGTGGAAAAGTGAAGATCACGCTGGTAGGGTTTATGGGATCGGGGAAATCTACAGTTGGAAAACTCTTATCTGAAAGGTTGGGAGTTCCTTTCCTCGACCTCGATGAGCTGATAGTTGAAAGGGAAGGGATGTCTATTCCGGAAATTTTTGAAAGAAAAGGGGAGTCTTACTTCAGGGCTATCGAGAGGGAACTGCTGGAGGAAGTTTTAAGTGGCGAAGCCTCCGTAATCCTGTCTGTGGGAGGCGGACTGTTTACCACAGAAGAGAACGTCGGTCTCGTTAATTCCTTGTCTACTTCGATTTTTCTTGATGCCGACTTTGAAGTCCTGTGGAACAGGATAAGCAGCGATAAGAACAGACCCCTTGTTAGAAGGGGAAAGGAGAAGGTCAGGGAAATTTTTGAAAAGAGACTCCCCTTTTACGGGAAAGCTCACCTCAGGGTGAGGACAGATCTTCTGTCTCCCGAAGAGGCGGTTGAAGAGATCATCGAGAAGCTCTCCTTAGAAGGTAAAGCCAGCCGATAAAGGCAAGAACGGCCGACATGACAAGAAGGATCAGGTGGAAATAAAAGGCCACGGTCAGGGCATAGCTTCCCTTAATTCCCAGCAGAGAAAATCCTCCGACTAATCCCGCTTCATAGGTTCCGAATCCTCCGAAACTGTGGATGGGGAGGATCGTTGTTATCTCCCCGAAAGTCGAAACAAAAACTGTCTGGAAGTAATTAAGCTTTATCCCTCCTGCCTTGAGGATAAAGAAGAATGACATGAACTTAAACATCCACGTAAGGAGGGAATAGAGAGTGAGCATAATAACCGTTTTAAAGGAAATGAAATTTTGGAAAAAGAGAAAAACGGATCCGATTACGGTGAAGCGGTTTTTTAGCTTTTTTATCAGCTTAAAGGCAGCCAGCAGGATTAGCAGTGTAACGGCCGTTAAAATTCCCGGTATCCAGAGCAGTTCTTTTTTATCAAAAGCAACGGCAAAGAGAGAAATTGTGAACAGGAAAGACAGGGATAACAGGTCTAAGAGCCTTACAACCATAAGGGCTGCCGAGGAAATGGCCGTTTCAATGCCGAAGAGTTTTTTCAAAATCACGGGGAAGGAGGCTTCTCCCGATCGGAAAGGCAACAAGTTGTTAAGGAACGTGTGGACGGCCATAACGGCGGAGAGTTCCGGAGTTGATATTCGGGAGAACATAAGGCTGAACCTCTTTGCCCTTGTTAGGTAAGTGAGAAGGTAAAAGGAAAGGGAAGCGATGAGGTATTCCGGTCGAAGCCTTGACGCTATTTCACTTAATTTCTCGAAAACCCTGTACTCGTAGAGGAAGTAAAGGAAGATAAACAGTATTAGTGTGGGGACTAAGTAACTACTCCTCTTCAACGTTAACAGTTCTCCTTACAACGTAAGGTTTTTTGCCCTGCGACTCGTAGTAAATCCTCATGATGACTTCACTTACTATACCGGTCGTGAACATCTGGAGGCCAGACAGGATGAGTAGAACGGAGATTATGAGGAGGGGTCTTCCCCCTATTGAATGTCCCGTAAGCTTCAGAGCTATCAGATAGAGAAACGGAAAGAAACCGAGTAAGAAAAGGATAATTCCGAGTATTCCGAAGAAGTGGATGGGCTTCTGCATGAACTTCTTCATAAACCAGATGAAGAAGAGGTCTGCGAGAACCTTAAACGTTCTGTTTATTCCGTACTTTGATTTCCCGTAGATCCTGGGATGGTGCTTTACGGGAATTTCCACTATCCTGTCAACGGAAGTAACCGTAGAGGCGAGGGCCGGTATGAATCGGTGAAGCTCTCCGTAGAGCCTTACCCTCTTTATAACATCGCTCCTGTAGGCTTTGAGGGTGCATCCGTAGTCGTGAATTTTCACTCCCGTAAGCTTTCCTATCAGCCAGTTGGCTATTTTGGAGGGTAGTTTTCGAGAAACGGCGGCATCTTTTCTGTTTTTCCTCCAGCCGGAAACCAGGTCGTAACCTTCCTCTATCTTTTCAAGAAGCTTCGGTATATCTTCCGGGTCGTTCTGGAGGTCTCCGTCCATAGTTATGATAATATCCCCGGTTGCGTAATCCATTCCTGCTGCCATTGCGGCTGTTTGTCCGAAGTTTCTGGCAAACTGAATAAGCTTAACTTTCCTGTCCTTTTCTGCTATCTCTTCCAGGATTTCGCCCGTCCTGTCGGAACTGCCGTCGTCGACAAAGATGATTTCGTAGTCGTAGGGGATTTTCTCGAGCACCTCCTTCAGACGCTGGTAAAGGATGGGGACGCTTTCCTCTTCGTTATAGAGAGGGATAACTACTGAGATCTTTTTTGCCATTTTATCTCCTCTTTATTATTGGTGATTACCACGATGGAGTGTTTTGTTAACAGTTCCTTTTTCTTGTCTATCACGCTGTAGTTTACTCCCTTCAGCTTCTTCAACCTGTTTTCCCTCGTGACGACGACTACCGGGTCTTTCCCCTTAAGTAGCTTCTTTACAGCCTCTGCCGGAAGATCCTCTATTTTCCCGAGTCTGTAATAGTAGATAATCTCCGGAGAAGTATAGTCGAGGAAAGCAATTCTGCAGTTTTTACACCGTTTCTTGATTTCCTTTAATTCTTTCCCGACTGCCGGTTTTGCCCTTAATGGTTCTAAGGAAGGAAGCGTCAGGAATTTAAAAAGAAGCATCGATGCGATGAAGGAGGTCGTCAGCGTTTTTAAGGGATTTCCTTTAAAGTAAGAGAGCCACGCGCCCAGGAAAGCGGGAATCACAAAAGCGAAAGCGGCTGCCGGCCAGTCCTTTATTTTCCAGAAGGCTGCGCCTGCAAGCGTTAGTATCGTAAAAAGCAGGGCTGTAAGAGTTACAGGAATCTTTTCCCGGTAGTTTTGGAGGTACCATGCAACGATAATGGAAAAGGCGGGAAAGGACGGAAGCAGGTAGTGAGCGAGCTTTGTATGGGCTATCTGGAAGAATAAGAAAACCGTAAAAAACCATACTACCGAGAAGGTCAGGAGCGCGTCCACTATCCACTCTCTATCCTTGAAGAGCCTGTAGATCCCGAACGGGAAAAACAGAGACCAGGGCAGGAAAAGCCAGAAGTAGTTGACCGGGTAGTACCACCATTCGGTGGGGTGACCCGGGACTTTGCCGGTAAAGCGGTGGATGTTGTGAAAGATAATGAAGTCCTTAAAAAACTGATACCCGTGCTTGTACAGGATTGCCCCGTACCACGGAAGAACGACTGCAAGGTATACCAGCATACCGGAAAGCCAGGGTATTTCCTTTAGCGTTCTTAAAAGCTCGCGCCTCAGGACTAAGTAAACAACTGCAACAAGTCCCGGCAGTACCAGACCTACCGGTCCTTTTGTTAAAGTTGCAAGGCCTGCAGATAAGAAAGCCAGCCTGTAAAAATTTGGGCTTTTTTCCCTGTGTCCTTCAAAGAAGAAGATAAGCGCTCCCGTTATGAAGAGAAGGAGGACGACATCCGGCATCGCAACGGATGCCATTACTATAAAGTCGAGCAGGGAAAGGAAGATAAGGGAAGTCCAGAAAGCAAAATTTTCCCCTTTTAGCCTCCTGAGCCACCAGAAGAGCAGGAGGACTGTTAGAACTCCGCACAGTGAGACGAAGAACCTTCCCCCGAACTCGTTTACTCCGAACAGCTTGTAGCCTGCGGCGATGAGCCAGTATACGAGAATGGGCTTGTCGAACCTGAACTCGTAGTTGTAGTAGGGGGTGATGTAGTCTCCTCCTTTTACCATTTCCCAGGCAGCTTCCAGGTACTTTGGCTCGTCCTTATCGAAGGCCGAGGAAAGCCCCCCGGGGAGAACGAGGAGAAGCGTTGATAAGATTAAGAGAGTCCAGAACTTTTTGCTCCTGAGCATCCTCAAAACCTTCCCGATTTTCTGCTGGAAAGTATATTACACTCCTCAAGGAGGGAAAGATGTTTAGGAGAATGATGAAGTGTTCAACCTGCGGTAACGTTTCTGAATTTACCTACATAGGTTCCAGGGACGTTAACAGGGAAGGGGATGTCAGGGATATCGTCGGGAATAGGCCAATGTGGATAAGCTACTTCAGGTGCCCCGTTTGCGGAAGCGTTGAGGTGGAGTTTCACCCGGTAGGAGAGAAACCGGACATTCCTGAAGAGCACTTTAAAGAGGTGAAAGTTGAGAGAGAATAAACTGCTTAAGTGGTTTCTCCTCTTCTTGTTTTTTGCTTTTCTTATAAACATCTCCGCACTCGTTCTTATCCACGAAGAGCCGAGGAGGGGAATAATAACTTTTGAAATGATGAAAAGCCATAATTTTCTTCAGCCTACAGTTCTTCTTGAACCTTACTTCAAAAAGCCTCCCTTTCACAACTGGGTACTTGTCCTCTCTTCCTTCCTTCTGGGGGGAATTTCTGAGCTTTCGCTGAGGCTTCCTTCCTCTCTTTCCGTTATTCTGACTTCCATAGTCATATTTGCCGTCGGAAAAAGGCTTTTAAGCAGCAGGGGGGCTGCTTTCGGGGCAATAGTGTTTTCGACTTTCTATGTAGTTCTTATAGGTTACGGCAGTAAGTGCGAGCCGGATACGCTCTTTACTCTTCTTGTTGCTTCCTCCTCTCTTCTCTGGCTTTACTTTATGGAAAGGGGGAGGGAACTTGAAGCGTGGGTTTTGGGTTATTTACTGACTTCTTTTGCACTTCTTACCAAAGGACTTCCCGCTCTTCAGTTCTTCGCGTTTCTGGTCGGGACGTATGTTTTCGTAACGGGGAAGTGGAAAGTCCTTATTACTTTTAGACATCTCCTGGGTGCCGCTTTGGGGCTTGTACCGTTTCTGTTCTGGCTTTTTTCCGTAGAAAGTGGTGTTGCGGTAAAAACGCTGTTTTCCGAGGTTATCTCGAGGGCGCCGGGTGAGGTTCCCCTTTTTAAGAGTTTAAAAAACTACGTGTCGTATCCCTTCAGGCTGTTTCTTGCTACTTTCCCGTGGTCGTTTGTCCTGATCTATTACTCTCTAAAGAAGGACATTAATGCGAAGCCGGCCGGTGTTGTAGAGAGAGTCCTGATAACTGCCTTTCTCCTGGATGCCCTGCTCTACTGGCTCTTTCCGGGAAGCAGGTTGAGGTACTTGATGCCGGCCTTACCCTTCCTTGCTCTCTACATCGGGGAAAAGGTTGCCTCGGTTCAGGTTGTCCACAAGAGGGCAAAAGAGATTCTCAGGTTTACGGCTCAGGTCATAGTTATCGTGGGGATAGTTGCGGGAGTTTTTGTGACTAAGAATCCTTCCTTTGTTCTCCAGAATACTGTAATTTTTCTGGCTTTCCTATACGGTATTTATTTCTTCTTTGTTCCGAGGTTTAACTTCACCTACCTCGTTCCCCTGGTGGGAGTCCTGATGCTAATTTTCAGGGGCTTTTACGGGGCTTACTATTTAAGTTCTGCTTCCTTTAAGTACCCTCCGGTTAGAGAAGTTGCCCGTGAAGTTGCCGATTTAACGGCCGGTGAACCTCTGTTCACGAAGGTGAAGTACCTGCAGCTCTGCTTTTACGTGGAGAAGTACAGGGATAAGCCTCTCCCCTACAGTTCTTCTCCTCCCGAGGGGAGCTATTTCCTGTCCGGCAGAAGGGAAGAAGAAGTCGTTAGAGAAATCGAGATCGGCAGGCACAGGTTCTACCTCTGCCTCAAGAGGGCTTCGACGAGGCGTGGAAGGACTTTTGATGCGGAATCCCTGAAGACGACGTCGCAGTAAGGCGAAAGGGGAGTTTCATCGGGGTTTACTTCGACGAGGGTAGCTCCACCTCTCTTTGCTATGAGGGGAATTGATGCGGCAGGCTGTACGACTGCGGAAGTTCCCACGGACAAGAAGAGGTCGCACCTGCTTGCAAACTCGACTGCCCTCTCAAGTTCGTTTTCCGGCAGAGATTCCCCGAACCAGACGACTCCCGGGCCTACGATTCCTCCGCAGTTTATACATTTCGGCAGGTTGCCTTCAAGTTCTCTGAATACAGTTTCCTTCAGTTCCTCTTCGGATAGCTTTTTTAGAAACTCCCTGTCTGAGAAGGGGAAGATTTTCCTGAACTTCTCTTCGGGGTAGAACTTCCCGCAGTATCGGCACTTTCCGTCAAAGATGTATCCGTGAAGCTCCACAAACCTTTTCGAGCCTGCCCTTCTGTGAAGGCCGTCAACGTTTTGGGTTATTAACAGGAACTGCGGGAACTGTTCCTCCATTTTAGCTATAGCTTTGTGTCCCTCGTTTGGGTTTGCCCTTGCTATTAAGTGCATCCTCCACAAGTACCACTTCCATACCAGAAGGGGATTCTCGTCGAAAGCCTCGAATGTTGCAAGGTTTGTCGGGTTAAATCTGTTCCAGAGGCCGTCCTTTCCCCTGAACGTCGGGATGCCGCTCTCTGCACTGATTCCGGCTCCGGTTAAAACTCCGACTTTACTGAAGTTCCTGAGCTTCGAGAAGAACTTTTCCTTCCTCACTTTTCTTCCTTCAGCTTTTTCTCTATTACGTCGGCCTTACTCTGGAGATTAAGAACGCGGTTTATGTAGGAAACTCTTTCAAGGCTTCTTCCGGAATATTCAACCACGATGTCGACGGGAAGGCCTCTCTTCAAAAGCTCGGCGACGTAGTTATCCTTAAAGTCCGAAACCATGAGGTCAAGGTTGAGCTGCTTCATTATCCTGTGGTAGGTGACCTTTATTGTTGCCGGCCTTGTCGAAACAAGAGGAGAGACCGGAAGTTTTTCCTCTCTTATCTCCTTTAGCCTTTCTGCTAATTTATCCTTGAGGATGAACCGCTTTATTTTTCCTTCCTGGAGTATCGGAATTCCCAGGAAAGAACCGAAAGAGGAAACTTTCAACTTTCCTATTTCGGACGGTGAAAGGCCGGCGTAGATGAGAAGGAGAAGTGCCGTTTTAAGTTCTTCAGACCTTAGGCTTCCTACTTTTTCTTCAATTTTCCTGTATTCTTCTTCCTTGATAGGTCTGAACTCCTTAAACTCTCCGGTGTCGGGAGGGATGAACTTCAGTTTACGCTTGATTCCCTTGAACTTTAAGTAGTGCTGGATTGCCGACATTGCAGTTCGAAAGCTTTTTTCAGTTTTATACTTTCCGGCAAAGAAGCCGTATAACCTTTCCTCGTCAAAGTCTATAAAGTCGTAGCCGTAGAAGTCCAGGAAATGGAGGAAATACCTGAGAACCCTCCTGTAAGTGTCGATGGTGTTTTTCCTGTACCCTTCTTCCTCTAATGCTCGGAGAAAATCTTCCATTCGTTCCCCTTTCCGTAGAGGAGAGAGTAGTAGTAGAGATTAACGTACGTTTTCCTGACGTAATCCCTCGTTTCTTTAAATGGAATATAGGCGTCGTTAAAGAGAATTAAATCCTCCGGACGTTTTATTTTTCCGTAAAGCTTTAGTGCCTTTTCTACCCTTGACGGTCCTCCGTTGTAGGCGGCGGCCGCAAGAGGAAACAACTTGAACCTTTTAATTAGGCTGTGAATGTAATAAGAGCCGAAGAGCGTGTTGATTTCGGGATCGAATAGATTCGAAACTTTAAAGTCCTTTTTCGATAACTTCTTTGCTATATAGCTTCCCGTCTTTGGCATTATCTGCATGAGCCCTATTGCTCCCGATCGGGAGTAAGCCCTGTGGTTAAAGAGGCTTTCTTGTCTGGCTATTGATAGTGCAAATATGTCCCCTTTGAAGGCGGGAGGTGCAGGATAGAGGACTTTGAGGAGGAAAGGATTTCTATCGATTGATTTCCTTAACTTTGAGGCAAGCTTGATTGCCTGCTTGTAGTCTCCGCAGAGGTTCAGGGCAAGGGCCATTTGAGGAGTTTTTTCTTCAATGAGGGTAAGTGTGTAGCATTTCCCGCTTTCTAAAAGGAGCTTCAACCCCGGGTCTTTGAGGTAATCAGCAGGTTTTCCTATCTTCACTATTTCTGTTTCTCTGCCGAGAAGGAGAGTGTAGAAGTTGACTCGGTTCTGTTTGATTTCTGCCTTTTCCCCCAGTTTTCTCTTTAGGGCAATTTTCCACGCTTCAAGTTGTGATCCCGAAAGCTTCTCCAGTTCCCTTAGAGCTTCTCTCTCTTTCCCGGTGTATATGAGATACCTGACCTTAAATTTCCGGTAAAGCTTGCCGTCTATTTCTTTTAACAGAGGAAGTTCTTTCCTGAAAAGCCCCAGGTCGTTGTAGAGCAGCTTGTCGAATAGGTAGACGGCAGCCTTTTTCTTTTCCCACTTTGGAGCGGTGCTTGATAGGAGTTTCTTGAAGTAGTAAACCTTTCCCGGAAGTTCTTTTTCTATGTAGATGAGGGATAGGAAACTTTCCGGGATTTTTGATTCTTTAAGAAGCTCTTTTGCTAACGCCTTATTTCCCCTTTTGATCTCCAGTAGTCCCGATAAGTAGTAGAAGTAAGGACTTCCTTTTATGAAGTCAAGGTAAAAAAGGGCTTCATCAAAGTTTTTCCAGTATATAAGTCTTTTAATTTTCTCCCTTACTGCCTCGGGAGTTAGCAGCTTTTTCCAGTTTTTTCCGAGAAGCAGGATTATTTCCTCTTCCTGAATGCCTTTTTTGAAGGCTTCTCTTAAGAGAGGAAGGGCTTTCTCCGGGTCTTCCCGGTATAGCTTCTTTGCGTAAAGGTATTTTCCGTAGTCGTTCTTTGGAGGTGCGGTTAAGCTTCCGTTGCAAGAGTCGAGGTAAAGTGTTCGAGACAGTTCTTCAAAAGGGGTGTTTTTAAAGGTTTTTATAAAACTTTCGGAGCAGAACTTGTTGCTGTTTAAGTAGGATAGGAAGCTTTCAACGTCTTTTCTGTCTAAGGCTAAGGCCTGATTCCAGATCAGAACGACATATACGATTAGGATAATGACCATACCGAAATTATACAGGCTTCCTTGCTTTTTCCGCTTTCTTTATAGTGGAAAATTCCACTTTAACCGCGGGACATATCCGGACGCAGTTTAAGCACCTGAGGCAGGCGGGAGAGTTGGGATCTTTGTAAATGGGGTAGTTAACGGGGCAAGATTTCTTGCATAGGTTACACTCTATGCACTTTTCCCTTTCAACCGAGAAGTCAACGATGCTGAGCTTGTTAAAGAGTGAAAACAGTGCTCCTAACGGACAGATGTACCGGCAAAAAGGCCTTTTCATGAAGATTGAGCCGTAGAGAAAGAGGTTTCCCAGGGCTAGCTTAAAGAGGAAAAAGGGGCCTGCCATGCTGAGTATCATTCCGCTGACGGCGACCCAGTAAATTCCCGCCTCTACAGTTCCTGTCGGGCAGATCATGCAGAAGTAGTGTTCTTTAAACAAAAACGGGAAAATTATAACGCCGAAGGCGAGTAACAGGTACTTTAGGTAAATAAACGGTTTCGGCAGTTCAAATTTTGCGGTTGGAATTTTGTAGAGTAGATCCTGTAAAAGACCGAACGGGCATATCCAACCGCATATCCATCTGCCGAAAGAGGCGGAAACGGCCGAGATTATCCCGATGGTGAATAGGGGAATTTTGTTTATCACGAGAAAATGGCTTATGGTTCCTATCGGGCAGGAGAAAAGGGCTGCGGGGCAAGCGTAACAGTTCATGATCGGGACGGGTATCGACTTCAGCTTTCCGGAGTAAAGCCTTGCCGTGAAGAAGTTGTAAAGAGGAAAATTGGCAAGAATCGCCGTCAAGAGCTGGTAAATTCTTCTGTTCTTTATCAAGGGGATTTCCACCATTACTTAATTCCTATGCAGGTGAGGCATAGCACTTTTCCGTTGTTGTAAATAATCCTTAACTCGTTTCTGTATATACCCATAACAACGAGAAGAAACGAGAGGAGCAGTACTCCTCCCGCAATGACTTTCTTAAGCATCGGCTTTTTCTCCCACTTCCTCAAGGAGTTTTTCGATTACTGATTCAAAAGCCTTTGCCGACGCACTTTCCGGATGAGAAATTACTATCGGAACTCCCTTATCTCCGGCTTCGACTACTGCGGGTTCTATCGGGATTCTTCCCAGGAAAGTAATTCCAAGCTCTTTTGCTGCTTTTTCTCCTCCGCCCTTCTTGAATATGTCGATTTCCTTGCCGCAGTGGGGGCAGATGAGTCCGCTCATGTTTTCCACTATTCCGAGAACCGGAACGCCCACCATCTTTGCAAAGCTTATAGACTTCCTTGTGTCAAGAAGTGATACTTCCTGCGGGGTTGTTACAACAATGAAACCGTCCATAGGCTTTATGAGCTGAGCTACGCTCAGCGCTTCATCTCCCGTTCCCGGAGGAAGGTCAACTATAAGAAAGTCCAGTTCTCCCCAGTCGATATCTGCCAAGAACTGCTTTATCGCCTGGTGCTTAAGGGGTCCTCTCCAAACAACCGGCTGATCGGGGTTTTCAAGGAGAAAGGCCATGGAAACCACTTTTAAGTTCGGCATTCCTAACGGAATGAAGGGTTTAATTGTTTGGGTGTTGGGATCTGCAAAAAGCCTCTGTCCTTCCGCCCCGAGCATTTTGGCGACGTTGGGGCCGTGAAGGTCTGCGTCTAAAAGGCCTACTCGGTATCCTCTTTTGGCCAGTGCCGCTGCAAGGTTTGTCGCTACTGTCGTTTTTCCGACACCTCCTTTACCGCTCAGGATTCCGATCTTGTGTTTGATCTTTGAGAGGTTGCACGTTATTTTCACCTCCATCGGATCCTGGGCTGTCTGGCACTTATCTTTATGAGCGCATCCTTCGCACTTTTTCTCATCAAAGGCCATCTCTTTCCTCCTTTAAGAAAGGTGTTTTCCGACTATCTCGATAAGTCCTCTATATGTTTCCGGAGAGGCACCTACAATGTTTCCGGTTCTTAAATAATCCTTTCCTTCTTTAAAATCGGATACTACTCCCCCGGATTCCTCAATAAGCAGAACCCCGGCAGCTATATCCCAGGGGTGAAGGGACATCTCCCAGAAGCCGTCGAAGACTCCTTTTGCCGTATAGGCCAGGTCGATTGCTGCGGAACCGCATCTCCTTATTCCGGAAACTTTCAGAAAAACTTCCCTGAAGCACTTGAGATACATATCCAGCTGATCCTTCCCTCTAAAGGGAAAGCCCGTTGCAATTAAGGCCTCTGAGAAACTTCTTCTGCTTACGCTTATCCTTTCTCCGTTACAGTAAGCACCGCTTCCCCTTTCTGCCACGAAGACCTCGTTGAGGGCAGGAATTTTTATCACGGCGGCAACTAACTCTTCCTTAAACTGGACTCCTATGGAAACGCAGAAAAAAGGGAGTCCGTGAATAAAGTTTTTCGTTCCGTCTAAGGGATCAACAAACCACTTCCACTCGTTCCCGGTGTGGATACCGCTTTCCTCAGCAACTATTGTATGTTGCGGGAACAAATCCTGTATAGTCTTAATAATAATCGTTTCTGATTTTTTGTCAGCTTCAGTTACGTAATCGTTTTTTGCCTTCTCTTCTATATCTGCCGATTTGAGCTTTCCGAAGTATTCAAGGAGAACATCGGACGCCCTTTCAGCAGCTGTTAGGGCAGTTTCAATAACTCTCTCCATGGTTTTCTCCCGGCTTAAAAGAAAGGGATATGTAATTGCCGTTTTCCAGCAGGTACTCAACCTTAAAAGTGTGGTGATAGGAGACGTAGTTTACACCGTATTTGGATATAAGCCCTCTCGTGTAGAAAATGGCTTCGTCCCAAGCCTCTAAGTCACGAAATTCCACTTTTAAGTCAAAGCCCTTCAGCGTGAAGGCCTTTTCAAGGGCTGTCATAAATTCCTCTGAAAGCATCGGTCTTCCTTTCCTCTGTAAGTTACTTGGCTATTTTATACTAACGACTTAGGAGGAGAGAGTGGTTAGGATTGCCGTCGTTGAGGATGACCTGTCGGTGCAGAACCTGATTAAACGCCTTCTCAGCACGGAAGGCTACTCGGTTGGGACTTTTTCTACTGCTGAATCCCTTATAAGCGCTGTTATTGATTACGGAGAGGAGTTCGATCTTTTAATACTTGACGTCATGCTTCCCGGTATAAACGGAATAGAAGCCTGTGCTTTCCTCAGGGAAAGGGGAGTTGATGTTCCCGTTCTCATGCTAACTGCGCTTTCGGAAGAGGAAGATAAAGTGGAAGGACTTGATAGCGGGGCTGATGACTACCTTACAAAACCTTTCGGTGTAAAGGAGTTTCTTGCTCGGGTAAGGGCTTTGTTAAGGAGGAAGGAGAGGCTTCGGAAAGTTAAAGGCGGAGTGGAGTTTACTCCGCTGGGAGTCATTGTAGGTGGAAGAGAAGTGAAGCTCACGAGAAGGGAAAGAGAAATACTCAAACTTTTGGTTGATAACGCAGGTAAAGTTGTTACAAAGGAAGAGATACTGTTGAAGGTCTGGGGCGGAATTTCTAATTCGCGCGTTGTTGACGTTCACGTAAAACACCTGAGGGATAAGCTCGGAGGGAAGATAAAGACGATTTGGGGAGTAGGGTATAGCTTTGAAGTTGAATGAGTTTCTAAAGGAACTCCGGGAGGCATTCCCTGAGCTTCTGTTTACTGACGAGAAAGGAATTCTCCTCGGTGAGGAGAGTAGGCTTTGGGATCTCTTCCCCTCTACGGAAGTTATAAGAGCTTTTGAGGAAGCACTTTCTACGGGAAAAGGGTTCTGTGAAGTTAAGGATGGTAATCGGTTTTACCGTCTAAAGTTAAAAAGAATAGGGAGTCTGGTTGTAGTTTTGAAGAGTGACGTGACTGCCGAGAGGGAAGTTGAGGATTTAAAGAGGGATATAATATCAACGGTTTCTCATGAACTTAGAACACCCCTTACGGTTATCAGGGGAAATGCTGAGTACCTTTTGAACTTTACCGCCTGCGATGAATCCCACCTTTTGCAGGAAATTGTTGAGAAGTCGGAGAAAATAGAGAAAATTCTGTCCGGTATAGGGAAACTTATTCTTGGTAAGAAGGAGAAATTCCCCTTTATAAACCTTTATCCGATAGTTAAAAATGTTGTGTTGAGCTTTAAAGAGACGGCAGAGTCAAAGGGGATAAAGCTTATTGCAGACCTTGAGGGTTCTTCTGTGGAGGCCGATCCTCTCCTTTTCGAGCAGCTTGTAAAAAACCTTTTGGACAACGCTGTGAAATTTACATCGAAAGGATATGTAAGAGTAAGGCTTTCTAAGGAGTGTTTGGAGGTTTCTGATACCGGCAGGGGGATAGGGAAGGAATTCCTCCCCTTTATCTTTGAAAAGTTTGTTAAGTCGCCGGACAGTAACGGTCGCGGGATTGGACTCTCTCTCGTGAGAGAGATTGCGGATTACCACGGCTGGGAGGTAAAGGTTGATTCCGAAAAGGGCAGGGGAACAACGTTTACCGTTTGCTTTGGAAAGCAAGGGAAAGTATCTGGTGGAGAAAGTCAACAAAGAAGAAGAGTTTGAGGAAGTTTTCCTGTGTGCCGAAGTTTACTGCTACGCCGTGCTGAATCGCGTGTCTGTTTAGCTCTCCTTCTCTGTAGTCAACAAAAGCCACCCAGTCAAGGAAATCGGGAAGTTTTTCCTGCTTCCGGACGGCCTGAACGATAAGCTTTACGGCGTACTGTATTGTAACGAACTTCCTGTTTCTCTTCTTTATCAGCTTTTCGACGTCGGCCTCGAGGAGGTTGTCCTTTACGAAGCTCTCCCACACTATCCCTTCTGAAAGGGGAAAAAGTGCGTAGATTGCAAGTTCAAGACAACCGAGTTCGTATGCTTTTAAGATATCCTTTACTATCTTCTCCCTTCTTTTAAAGGCCGGCAGTGAAAGCCACATTTTTGTTCTCTCTGAGAGGAACTGTAGGGAGGATGCCCTGTTCAGTAAATTTTCCAAACCCTCCTTTGATACCTTGTTCACGAGGTCGGAGGCCAGAAACCATCCTTTTTCCTGTAGATCCCTGAGAATTTCCTCATCGTTGACCGATAGCAAGTAACCCGAGACTGCTCTGTGAATGAGTTTCTCAAATTCATCCCGCCAGCCAGAGAGCTTCCTTTCCCATTCCTCTTCCAGATGCCGGTTTTCCCTTTCCCTGAAAGCTTTTCTCAGTGCATTGTAGATATTCTTTGCTTTTGAAGGGAAGAAAAATGCCTCGAGGCCGTTTTCTTTGACGATTCTTCTTATCAGTTCTTTATGGTTTAACTCTTTTATCTCCTTTCTCGAGAGTTCTCCGCCGGAAAGGAGTTGAAGGAGTCGGAAAAAGAATTCCCTTCCGCTTCCCTCTTTTTCTGCTTCTTCTAAGATCTCCGGGGTTACTTTAAGGCTTTTCAAGGACGTGTCTATCGAGGACGAAACAGATGAAGTTTCCGACGAAAATCTCTTCTCCATCTCTTCTTACCGAAACCTTCACGTTTCTCTTTTTACCCTGTTCCCCGATTACTTCGGCTTCCGCTACGAGCTTCTCCCCCACCCTTACGGGCTTGAGGAATTTTACCTCTGCCGCTCCAAGGACCACGTTGGGATGGTTTACTGCGAGCATTGCGGCGTAATCGGCCAGCCCGAATATGAATCCTCCATGAACTAAACCGTATTCGTCTGCTGCCATTTCGGGAAGAGTGATCATTTCAACCTTTGCCCTTCCCTCCTGCAGTTCAACAGGCTTCCCGCAGAGCTTCCTGTCAATTTTCTTGTGCGTTTTTACTTCCATTTTCACCTCTTTTCACAGTTTTCAACACAGAACCTTACCGGGCGGAGCTTCCCACCGCACGATATAAAGCACCTGTCGAACTCTTTCTCACAGTTACAGCTTCTCCTACAGCTCCTTTCCAGCTCTTCCAAAATCTCCGTTAGGCTCGGCCTTTTCGGCTTTACCGGCGGGGTGGGTTTTTCCCTTTCGAGGTTTTCAAGTTCTTCCTTCAGCTCCTTTTCTCGCCTGCAGGCATACTTGTCTTTTTCTTTTCGGCAAGCATTCCTGAAGAAGGAGTAGTCGTCGTAGATTTTCCTGAACTCGTTGTTCCAATCTAAAAGCTCTGCTCTGTAGGATGAAAGGGCTTTTGTGTAACTTTCGAGTTCTTTCCTGTAAGTAAGGAGACTTTCTCTGTAAAGTCTTTCGGCCTCTGCTCTTATCTTTTTTCTGCATTCTTTTTCTTCGTCGATGCACTTTTTTTGGCATTCTGTATAGCTGAGCCTGCACTTTTTTAGGCAGGCTTCATTGTTGTTCGGTGGAATGTATTCATACTTTACGGCAAACTTAGGAGCGCCGCAGGAAAAGGTCAGGCAAACAAGTGCTGTCAGGAGTGTTTTCTTCATCTGTTCCTCTTTTCTCTTTAGATGGTGTTCAAATTCTACATTATCTGGTAGATTTTTCAGTCCGAGTTTAAATTAATTCCGAAACCCAATTGGGAGAGTGAAGTGGAAGAGGCAATCATCAAGAGGCTTGAGACCCTTGCCGGGAAGTTTAAAGAGATAGAAGAGAGTCTCAGTAAGCCCGAGATAATAGCCGATCAGAGGAAATTCCAGGTTCTTGCCAAAGAGCATAAGGAGCTTCAGCCCATCTACGAGGCTTACATGGAATACAAGAGGACAAAAGAAGGAATAGAAGAAGCATTGGAAGTGATAGAGTCCTCCAAAGATGAGGAACTTGTCGAGCTGGCAAAGGAAGAGAAGAAGGAGCTTGAGGAGAGGTTGGAAGCTCTAGAAGGAGAACTTAAGAAACTTCTCATTCCGAAGGATCCTAATGATGAGAAGAACGTTATTCTTGAAATCAGAGCTGGAGCTGGAGGAGAGGAGGCTGCTCTTTTTGCCCAGGATCTCTTCAGGATGTACACTCGCTACGCCGAAAGAAAAGGTTGGAAAGTCGAAATCCTCTCACTCAACGAGACCGGCCTTGGAGGTATAAAGGAAGTAATAGCGATGATTTCCGGAAAAGGAGCTTACTCAAGGCTAAAGTACGAATCGGGAGTTCATAGGGTTCAAAGGATTCCTGTTACGGAGTCCGGAGGACGGATTCATACCTCCACTGCTACCGTTGCTATCCTTCCGGAAGCCGAAGAGGTTGACGTAGAGATAAACGAAAAGGACTTAAAAATTGATACCTACCGTTCTTCCGGTGCGGGCGGCCAACACGTAAACACCACCGACTCTGCCGTCAGGATAACCCACATTCCTACGGGAATCGTCGTTACCTGTTCTAACGAGCGCTCTCAGATACAGAACAGGATAAAGGCTATGAAAATATTGAGGGCGAGGCTTAAAGAGCTATACGAAAGGCAGAAAAAGGAAGAAATGGATTCCGCCCGCCGCTCTCAGGTTGGCAGCGGTGACAGGAGTGAGAAGATTAGGACTTACAACTTTCCGGAGGGAAGGGTTACAGACCACAGAATAAAACTTACCCTTTATAATCTTCAGGAGTTTTTGGACGGGGACCTTGACGAAATGATAGATGCCCTGGCCGCTGCAGAGCAGGCAGAAAAGGTTGCAGCCCTTGCAAAAGAAAGTTAAGAGGAGAAGATGATGGAAAAGAGAGAAGAGTTTCTGCCAAAGTGGATAGCCTGGGAAATAACCAGGAGGTGCAACTTACAGTGTATTCACTGCCGTTCTGCTTCAACTATTGAGTCGGAGCAGGGGGACTTCTCTACTGAAGATGGGAAAAAATTGCTCGATGATATAGCAAAGCTTTCGAAGCCGACGGTTGTTCTTACGGGAGGCGAACCTCTTCTCAGAGAAGATATCTGGGAACTTGCCCGTTACGGTACGGAGCTTGGTTTCAGGATGTGTATAGCTACAAACGGTACGCTCGTTGATGATGAAGTTTGCAAGAAAATGAAAGAAGTCGGAATCAGGATGGTTTCGCTGTCGCTGGACGGTTCGACTCCTGAAATACACGACGACTTCAGGAAACAGCCCGGAGCTTATGAAGGAGTAATAAGGGCAGCAGAACTTTTCAACAAGCACGGTATCCCCTTCCTAATTAACTCCTCTTTTACCAAGAGAAATGCTTTTGACATTCCGAATGTCTATAAGAAAGCAAGGGAACTCGGAGCTAAAGCCTGGTACATGTTTATCGTTCTTCCTGTTGGTAGAGGAGAGGAAGCCAATGCTGAGCTTTTAAACGCCGAAGAGGCCGAATACTGGCTTAACTGGCACTATGAACTTGAAAAGGAATTAATTCTCAAGGGAGACAACACAATTCTGGTTCGACCCACCTGTGCTCCTCACTACTACAGGATTTTCTACCAAAATGCTAAAAGGGACGGTCTTGACCTGAAGAGGAGAAACCTCGTCTTCGGAACCGGAGGGGGAAAGGGTTGTGTTGCGGGTCAGTCGATAGCCTACATAGATTGTCACGGCTGGCTCAGGCCGTGTAGTTATTTCCCTATTTCTGACGCCAACGTTTTCGAAATTCCTTTCCATGAGGCGTGGTTTAAGTCAAAGATAATGCAGGACATGAGGCGAATAGAGGATTACAAGGGAAGGTGTGGAGTTTGTGAGTACGTGAAAATTTGTAACGGCTGTCGTGTTAGAGCTTATTGGGAATATGGTGATTATATGGAAGAGGATCCTATATGTAACTACGTGCCCTTAAAAATGAGGCTAAATGCAAGTGGCGACAGCTCTTTAGGGATTAAAGGAGGAAAATCCTCAGTTGATACTTGACACCGGAAAGGAGACGTCTATATTAACCAACCGTCAAGTTTGAAAGTCACCCTGAAAGGGGTTGACAGAGGCGGAGAGAAGTCTTAAATTAAAGCTTCGCCGCGAAAGCCGGTCTTTGACAGGAGAATAAGGGACACGCACCTGCGGAGAGAGTAAGCCCTTATGGGCTTTTGATTGAGGTGTTCCGCAGGTTCATAGAGCCTTGCGAGGTAGAGCCAGAAAAGCTTTTTAGCGATA
>Ga0256836_1000511_pt1 | contig 20171 bp, 14 predicted proteins | sample 4561380metaG_FD_185974 | JGI IMG/M metagenome (GOLD analysis project Ga0256836, IMG submission 185974) | Hydrothermal vent microbial communities from Guaymas Basin, Mexico - 4561-380 | ecosystem: Environmental > Aquatic > Marine > Hydrothermal vents | place: Mexico: Guaymas Basin | collected...
TCTAAATAAACCTTTAGCTCTTCTTTAAGAACTTCCAGCCTCTTATCATCCATAAAGAAATCTTACCAGCTCTTCCCGTCGCAATAGGCATCTTAACTCTCCCTCAAAATAAACCTGCCCGCAGGTCAAATGTCGCTGAGGGACGCAGCAGGGAGCTCCAAAAATCTCCAATACAACAACACTTAAGCAAACAGCAAGCGCCACAAGGCCTTTTAATACTTCAACTGTTCATTTCATTCTAAAAGTACGATGAACAGAACACCTCCCTCTCTCTTTTTCCTTCTCGTTGCCGATAGGAAGCTCAACCTCCGATTAAGTAGAACCTTAACCGTGAGCTCACTAGACAAAGAAGCTTCCAACTTGCAAAACTATTTCTCTTTTGCAGCCGCTCTGCGGCTATATCTGTTAGCAAATCTGTTAATTTTTTTATTTTATCTGTTAGGCCAGTTTAAGATATTGTGGGACAAGGCCTATCGGCAAGCTTTCTTGTTTGAAATAGCACAAAAAACCCCCTTCTCTTGTTTGAAATAGCACAAAAACTTGTTTGAAATAGCTCAATAAAATCCTCTCTAATTACCCTCAATTGACAAAAGCGCTATAATCCAATAAACCTTATTAGGAGTTTGCTTTGGGTGATGTTCAAGTCAAAAGTAGCAAGGGCTCTAAACTGAAAGTGGACTTTAACCTACTCCAAAGCGGAACTTGGGTTCTGGAAAGGAAAGGTAAACAAAGGATTCACTACTTTGAGAAAAATGTAGGAGATGGAAAAGTTGTAATTTATAATGCCTTAGATGTTCCGAGCCCCTTTGATAGCAAGGTCTTAGACTATCTAATGCTAAAATCACAAGAAAACGATTGGTCGCAAGAGATAGTCATTCCGGCAATCTCAACTATCATCAAAGACCTGGGACTGGGAAAAAGGAAACAAACAATTGAAAGAATCAAAAAGTCCCTCAAAATCCTCAAGAATACTCACATAGAATTTCACAACTGCTTTATAGACAATGGCGTTCTTGAACACTTTGAAGGAACTTGGGAGCTGGTCAGTATTGGAATATTAGCCAAATACGGTCTTGAAAGAATAAAAGGACGTGGTAATCCGTTATCTGTCAAAGTAGTTTTTGACAACGACTTTATTTCCCTCTGTAGGCATTCCCTTGGCTACAAACTAATTCCCTACGCTCCTATTAACGGCCTCCGAGATACCGCTTATGCTCTCTACAAGTGGGCTTGGCGTTGGTTTAACGCCGAAAAAGGCTACGGTGAGCGCTGGATAGGAAGCGGAAAATCGCTTGTTGAATGGTATAAGAACGAACTTAACTCCGTAGGGAACTACAAATATCCCTCTGAGATCCTCCGCCGTGTGAAAAGTGCAATAAAACAACTTAACGAAAATCCAGAAGTGTCTTTTTATCTCCAGCTCAAAGAGGAAGAGAACAACTACAAGATTGAAATATATCGTAAGGAACAATGCACAATTAAGAGGGAGATTCCTTTTGATAAACTCCCTCCTGTTCTGTGTAGGACCGTTATCAGTCTGATTGAAAGGAAAAAGCACATCAGGGAGCCCTTTGCTCTTGCTCGTTCTATGAGCTGGGAAGAGTTAGAGAGACTCTTAAAAGGCGTTGTAGTGGTTTCTGTTCCCAAAGACATCTGGGAGTTCATCACTAACGACGTTATGGCCAAAACTCCAGTAGAAACTGAAAAGAAAGAGTTTGAAGAAACCGTTTTAGGCGTTGAAGAACAGGGAGATGAAGTTTTAGTAGCCTTTGAGAGTTCAAAGCTGAAAAAGAAAAGCCTTATAACTACACTTCTTGATGCCTTTACTCCTAATTGGCGCAGTTTCATTCAGGAAGCCGTAGGTTATCTCAAGGAGGCAAGAGCGACCAAAACATAGCTCTCTCGCCCACGGATTTGCCCTCTGTGGTGATTTCAGGGTGGGTATAGTATCTTCTATCGGCGACGGGAAGAAAAAAATATCGGGCGAATATATCGACGTTTTTTCAAAAATCCTGCCCGCAGATACAGGATAGCTCAGAGGAAAGCATAACCATAAATTTCCTATCAAATCCCCTCTGAGGAGCTAGCTATGGCCGTTTCCCTCAAGCAAATCGCAATGCTCTACATAGCCCTCTTTGGAAGAGCTCCTGAAGGAGAAGGACTTAACTACTGGTACGAGCAGGCTCAAGCCAACGGCTGGGACTTGGCTGAGCTTGCAGAGGCTATGTACGAGGCCGCTCTCCAATATCCAGAATACGCAGAGCTGAGCAAACCTTTCGTTCTGGTGAGTACCATCTACGAGAACGTTCTGGGAAAGACCTACGCAGACGACCATGAGGGAATAAACTACTGGGTTAAGCAGGTCAAGGAAGGGAAAATTCCTGCGGGAGAGGTAGCGAAGGTAATCATCGGAACTGCACTTACTCAGTACCCGGAGCACCCTGCTACCAAGACACTTCTCAACCGAGCAGAGCTTGGCCTCAAGGTAGCAGAGAAGATAGAGCACTTTGAAGGGGACTTTACTCCGTTTCAAGAGATAATCAAGCTGGTTAACGACGACCCAGCGAGTATAGAGCAGGCTCTTGCCTACCTTGAAGGGGGAAGTCCTGAGCAGGGGAGCCAAGCAGAACAGCAGGAGAACTTTGACGTTCACTCCTACCTCAACAACCTGCACATAGATAAAGTAGCTGAAAACTTACCTGTTGCTTTGGAGGAAGTGTTCAGTTTTTGGAATGTGGGAGAGGCGAATTACGGAGATTGGAAAAGTTCCAACGGGATGTATAACATCTTCTCTGGAACTTCCATCGGAGGAGACGGAACGTATGAGGTACACGTTAAGGAAACCGATAGTAAAGTTTTCCTTAACTCTGAATACAATCATTTGACTATACCCAACCTGTTCAACAACTTGGTCGGAGGAGTTTCCTACGAGCTTTCACCCATTCCCTCAGTTCCGGAAGTAAAAGCTGAGGTTAAGGATGATGTGATGTACTCAGACCCTAACGCTGATTACTACCTGAAGTTTGAAAGAGGTTTCAAAGTTGACATAGTTGGAGAGACTTTTGACTTCAAAGATTGGCAAGAACATAACTATCAATACAAGTACCACGGAGTCTTGACTCTTAAAGAGGCATCTGGAACTGTGGAAGTTAACGACTTGGAAGTTAGAATCAAGGAGCTTTCTGGAGAAGCTGTTAACTTGAAGTCAACTGTTTTCAACAAAGGAGAAATCAACCTTACGGGAACTATCGTCATTAACGGGGAAGAGTATCACTTAGAAACCCAAGACCTAAAGGTTAACCATCCGAGAGAACAAGGATACAGCGAATTGATAATAACCGGTGAGATTATCCTTACCGATGAAGAAGGACATCAAATAGAGCTGGATTACCAGAACGCAGACCCTCACACTACAGACGATAATCTTGTAGGAGTTAGCGTTGACGGGGAGTTTTACGATGATTTCCCAATTTGATGTGAGTGGAGGCTACTTTGAAGAGCTCCAAAGAGATAGCTCTTGATAAGCTGTGGAACATTCTTATAGCTTTACTGTTAGGAGAAGTAACTACTGCTTTTCATTACGGTCGTAGCAAAATAGGTTGGATTCTAATAGGGTTTGGAGCAATTATTTTTGTGAGTTTGCTTATTGCTATTTTGTCTCGTCAACTTGACGAAGAAAGAGAAAAGGAGGAGTAATTATGCTACCAGAGATTATTGTAATCCTATCCTTTCTAGTTCTCTTTGTTTTGGGACTTTACATAGCTTACGGTATTAAAAGACCAGCTAAACAGCATTAAGTTAACCATTATCATCGTCTAACCAAATGTTTACTCCCGCACTACTTCCCCCGTCAATTCTTCCCTCGTTCTTCAAGTGCTTAGGGGGCTCAGGGGCGGTCAAAATGTAGAACGGCCTGTTGTACTCCTGAGCTTTCTCCTTCACAGTAGAGCAGTCTGCTGGAATAGGAAGCCTTGCACTCTCTCCGTCAAAGAAAACTACCAGCTTGCTTTTGTGCAGGAGAACCTCTCCAACTTCCTCTGCGTAGCTCTTGACCGATTCAGGTAGAACGAAGAGAGCCTCAGGCTGGTCGGTTTCCCTGAATATGCAGAGCTGAGTGACTTCCTCCCCTTATTAAAAACATAACAATTTCAACAAAAGCCCATCCCAACCTACCTTACCCGATAGAAAAAAACAGTGAACTACCTACCATCGTAGGCAACTCGCAAAGCTTTTTCTGCTTCTAACATTTCAAGAGCACTTTTCATCCTAGATTCCCAATCAGGCTCAAACCCTTCTAATAAACCATGCAGATACTTACCTTTCTTGAAATTGTAAGAATAAGACGCCAAAAGCAGTTTCTCTTCTTTCTCTTCTTTTGTAATTATTGAATTCAAAAATTTTAATTTTTCAGCTTCATCTTCAAAAAGAGAAATGTAAAAATTGAAATTCTCTTTTGAAACATCAATTATAAAAACATCCCTAAGTAATTTCTTTATATCCTCCCAACTCATAGAACGCACAAGAGCAAAGGGATTTTTGACTTTTTCCTTTTGATACAAAATACCAACAACAATTCTCCTAAGGAAAGAGGATAGATTATCGAAAGGAGCTTCCTTTTTAAGAAGGATTTTCTTCTTTTCCTTTATTTCAATTTTGTAAGTATCGTTTGCATCTTTTTTAAGTTCAAGCATAAACGGAACTTCTTCATGCTCGTTTATTTGTTTTATTGCATTCTTAAGACGCCTTAAGACTTCTGAAGGATATTTGTACCTCGCTAAGGAATTTAGTTCGTTTTTGTACCATTCTACTAAACTATAACCTTTACCAATCCATCTCTCACCATTCCCAGTTTCTGAGTTATACCAACGATAAGCCCACTTATAAAGAGCATAAGAAGTATCCCTCAATCCTTTTGGAATATAAGGTACTAGCTTATATCCTAAGGAATGTTTACATAAAGTAAGGAAATTTTCATTAAAAACCACTTTAACTTTTAGAGGATTTCCCCTACCTCTTGTAGGTGAAAGAGAGTAATCGGAAAGAATTCCAATATCGACAACTTTCACTTTTCCTTCAAAATGAGCTAAAACTCCAGTATCTATAAAACAGTCTTCAAATTCTATTCTTGTATTAACCAAAATCTTAAGACTTTTTTTTAGACGCTCAATTCTTTTTTTATCATCTCTTATTCCTAAATCCTTAGCTATCTGTCGGAGAGAGCCTATAACAAGCTCTTTCGGCCAATCATTCTCTTGAGCTTTAAGCATTAGATAATCTAAGAACTTACTATCAAAAGGACTTGGTACATCCAAGGCGTTATAAATAACAATTTTTCCTCCATCTTCTAACTTCTTCTCAAAATAGTGGATTCGCTGTTTACCTTTCTTTTCCAAGACCCAAGTCCCGCTCACGAGAAGATTGAAGTCAACCTTAATTCTCTGATTTTTTTTTACGTTCCCGTTCATTTTTTCCTCTAATTTCCGTTAGAGCTTATTATAACTAATCTAACTGCATTTTCTATTACTTGTAAGATGAAGACAAAGGATCGAAAATAGGTTTGCGTGCTTTCAAACAAGAATTCACGTGCTTTCAAACAAGAATTCACGTGCTTTCAAACAAGAATTCACGTTTTTTTACGTGCTTTCAAACAAAACTACATCACTCTAAACATTGGCTTACAATAGCTTCAGCCATCCTAACAGATTAAAAATAATTAACAGATTTATTAACAGATTTGTTAACAGATATCGGCTTCGCCGAGATAATATTTTAATTTTATTTTTATATAATTCTTTGAAAAATCAAGTTACACAAGAATTATCTAAAGGGAAATAGAGGTTTTATATCGAGCAAGAGTTTTTAGTTTAATTTTGGGCTACCATAAAATTTTATGGTAGATATCAGAATATCTGAGAAATCAAGTCTTGAAAGAAAAGATTTAAGGTTTAAACTTTAATATTGGAAATTTGGTAAACTGGATTTTGAAGTGAATCGTAACGCTTATTTTTTCTTTAGCTTGGTAGTTACTGATAGGATTGGTTAACCTGAGTTATGATTTGCTCTATTGCGAATGAATGTATCTGTGGGAAAGATTCTCACTTAGTGGAAAGTGTTTTATTTTGACTGATACGGTTTAATGTTTTTGGAGGAGTTATGTTACAGGTAAAAGGAATCAATGCAGCTCCAACTTTTATAGATGGAATAGTAATCTCAAAGGAAAAGAAGGGAAAACAATATGATGTAACTTTGGTTAAGAGCTTAACACCACCGGGTTTTTGGGGTAGATTACTAACTAAGATTCTCAATGAGTATTTGAGCCGTTTTGATACGGTTGAAGATGCAATTTATGCTATGTTTGTTGATGTTTATGGAGAAGAAGAGAATTGGCCACCTAGTGCCGTGCGTTCTTACCAAAGAATACTATCTTTTTTGAAAACGGGAAACTTTGAAGAAATTGAGGTTGGGAAATGACCCGATTTCTCTTTGCAATGTTGCCAATACTGGAGAAAAAGGATCTAGATAATCTTGACACTTCAAATTTAAAGATGTAAGATTCAATCTTGAGATTTAGAGCTTAAAGTTTAAAATTTAGGGTAAGAAACTAATAAATCATAATGGGAAAAAGGAGGTCCGAGCTATGGCTGTAGAAATGAAAGACATAGCCAAGCTTTACATCGCTCTCTTTGGACGTACACCTGAGGGGGATGGGCTTGCGTACTGGTATCAGCAGGCTGCCGATAATAATTGGGATATGGCGGAGCTTGCTCAAGCAATGTATACAGCTGCTCTTCAGTATGAAGATTACTCATCTTTATCCGACCCCAAGGAACTTGTAGAAGCTATCTATGAAAATGTGCTCGGTAAAACTTACAAGGATGATCCCGAAGGCATTGATTACTGGGTTGGACAAATAAAAAGTGGAAACATTACTCCAGGTGAAATTGCTTCTGTTATTATCAAAACAGCTGAAGAACAGTATCCAGAGCATCCTGCTACTAAGACACTCGAAAACAGAGCTGAACTTGCGCTTTATGTAGCTCAAAAGCTCAAAACATTTACTGGTGACTTTACGGAATTCAAAAAATTCGCAGAAATGGTTAATGATGACCCTACAAGCGTTGAGCTTGCTAAAAAAATGGTAGATAGTTACGTAAAAGCTGGTGTTGACGGACTACTCTCTGATGGTCCTGATTATGTTCAAGGAAGTAAGTATGATGATGTATTTGTTGCACCTCTCACACAAAATGAACTCGGTCAAGTAGTTAATACCCTCGATAGTGGAGATGTCATTAAAGGAGATGCTGGAACTGATGTTTTAAAAGCTGATATTAGTTATACAGTTACCGGTTCAAACAATATGCTTGATTCAGGCTCTCCAGCTATAGCTCCAACAATTCAAGGGGTAGAAAAACTCGAGTTTACCGCTCAGTACATAAGCACCGATCAAGTACCCGGGCACGGTTCAAACCTTGATGCTGGAAAGATAAGTGGAGTACAGGAAATATGGGATGTTAATAGTAGGGCTAATGTTAAAATCGAAGATGTTAGGGAATTACCTGAAGATTTAACTTTCGGAATGAAAGATACCGATCCTGGAGTTAGTTATTGTGTTTTCTTCGACCCAGAGCAAGTAACAGAAGGACGTACTTCTAAATCTAATTCAACTCTTACAATTGTTCTTGATGATCTCAACTCAGATGAGCTTGATAACTTCAGTATTAATGGAGTTATTTTTAAGCTTGACGGTAAAGAGTATAAGATTCAAACCGAAGACGGTTCTCCTATCGGAAAAACTTACGAAGATTTTGCTCAAAACCTTCAAAAACTTATTGATCAAAACCCTGATCTTGCGGGAAGACTTCAAGTCAAGTACGAAGGTGGAGATACAATTACAATTACTGATACTAAAGGCGGTGAGTTCCAGCCTGTTGGTTTCACTTGGGTTGATAATATAGTACCTTCTGATGGTGCTCTTGAATGGAAAATGGTAGCTGGTGCTCCAATTGAAGAAAAAGCACCAGTTGAAACTACCTTGATTTTAGATAACGTTGGTAGGACTTCTCAAGGTGGTTCTGTAGATATTGGCTCAATGGGTGAAGGTGGAATCCAAGTAATGGATGTAAAGGTTGACCGTTCCAGCTGGCTTACTTCTATCGTTTCCAAGAGTGATATGGGAGATGGAGATGACATTCTTGAAACTGTGAAACTATACAGTATAGGTGCGAATGGCGATCTAACTGTTGGTGATCGAGTAAAAGCTCCTGATGAAAGAGTAGAAGACGGATTTACTAACGTAAAAGAAGTTCTAAATGTAGATTTCAAAGGAAACTTGAAGTACGGTGTAACTCTTACTGATGAGGCAATTTCAAAGTATCTTGATAAAGCCAAAGATGTTGTTAAGTTCCAATATGACGGTGGAGCCGGTAACGATCTAATTACTATTAAAGATAACTCAGAGCATGATTCTCTTTCTGCAGATCCATTCTTCTCAATGGCTGTAAATCTCGGAAATGGAGATGACAAACTCGTTCTTGATATGGCAAATGTTAAGCAAGTAAGTATTGATGGTGGAGAAGGGAACAATACAATAGCTGTCTCTAATAGCCACGGAACAAGTACTGATAATACATTCAAGTCTTTCACAAATATTCAGACTTATGAAATAGAAGCTAAAGATGCTACAGAACACAAGTTTGATTCAATGCCTTCTGTAAAACATGTAGTTGTTGATACTCATGAAAATGTAGATACAACTCTTATTCATCTTCCTATAGCTGCAGATGTTACTATTTCTGGAAAGTGGCAAACTTTAGACGATACAGATGCAGACCAGAAGTTTGGAACAGTATCTATCCAAGCAGCCAAGACCAGTACTGACGATAGGACTCTAAGAGTAATTCTTGAAAACACCGCAAGATATGATGGTAAGTTAACTGTAAATAAACTCGAAGTTACTGACTACAAAACTGAAAAGAGCCAGATAGATACACTCGAGCTTGTTTCTTCTGGAGAGAGAAAAACCTCTAACATCGTTAACGACCTTGATGCTTCCGGAGTTGATAACTTCAAAGTATCTGGAACACAAGCTCTTAATGTAGACCTTACCTCTGCAGCCCACTATGCTGAAACCAATCCAGCAGATCGCCACAGTTTAACCTTTGATGCAAGCAATTTAACAGGTGATTTAACTCTCCAAATGAAGGTTGCTATACCAAGCAATATTAACGGTAACACTAATGCTTCTGTAACTATTAAGGGTGGACAGTCTGCGAATGATGAATTAGTTCTTTACGGAACAAAAGCTAATATAACTGCTGATACTTCTGTGTCAGATATTGAGAAAGTTCTTCTTGGAAGGGATGGAGGGAAAGCCGACGCTATTGATGGTTCTATCAATGTAAGCAAGTTTGTTGGAGTTAACGAGTATGACGTTTACCATACCGATGCTAACTTAACTCTTGCTGGTCTTAGCGGTTCTGAAAACATTGTTGTAAACATAGACAACGGACAGATTGGAGGCTTAGTTAGATTGGATTCTGCTGAGCAAGATTCCACGAATACTGCAACTGTAGTTCTTAAGGATTTTGATGCTAACCCTGACTTTACAGGTAATATCGCTATTGCAACTAAGGACTTTGCTGGTATTGTGGTGGATCTCGTAGATAACGGTTCTCAAATTAATGGTATGGACATTAATCTATTAGATGTTGATGGGAACGATGTTTCCAAAGTTGTTCTTAAAGGAGGTCTTACCGATAGCAAAGGTATAGATCAAGTGAACCTTCATTTAAACAATATTGATAACGATTCTCTCAAAACTTTAGACATTTCAGGATTTGATGGTGTCGTAAAAGACATTATGATAAATACCAACGCAGGTGATAACAACGTAACCGTTTACCTCAATAAATGGGGTGGAAGTATTTGGGAGCAAAACAGTGCCTCTGAATCTACAAACGTTGTGTACAAGATAAATAGTGAAATGGTTAAGACTGTAGATGGTGGAGTTGAATCTTGGATTATCACTGGCTTTGAAACTGGCGATGGTTCTGGGAATGAAGTTGACGCCACGGATAAGTCCGTAATAGACGTAAGCGGTATTGGAATTGACAACATTGCTGATCTTTCTATCGCAAACTTTGCAAACAAAGCTCTTTACAAAGATAGCAGCGGTAATTACAACCTAGACGGTAACGGAAATATAGCTTGGACTACAAGTGGCGATACTGCTATTAATAACGCAGATGATTTTATAGTAGCAGTAGACTTTGGTAGCGACAATAGTATTGATGTAAAAACTGCTTTGTTTGATAAGGATACCAATGGTGACGGGATTATCTCTGAGAAAGAGTTAGGTGTTGATTTAGACCATAACGGTCAACTATCTGATAGTAAGGGGATAGCTTTAGCATTTGGTAATGCTGATATAGATAGTGACGGTAATGCTGACACTTTCTATGTTATTTACTTTGATATCGGCCCGAATCCTTCAACTCTTCTCCCTTTAGTTATGCACGACGATCAAGCTATTTACAACATTGCTCCTAACGACTCAACACAGCACGCATTTGACTTCTTGATTGGGGTCAATGACGGTGCTGTTGCTCTTGATGAGGACTTCTTCAACGGACTATAAGAACTAAGATCTCTATCAAGCCCCCCTTGCGGGGGCTTTTTTTTTGCCCAAAATTTTGAAAAGGAGGTATAACTGTGAAAATAGAGATAGATGGCAAAACTTACGAACTCCAGAACCCACCTGAGGATGTTAAGAAGTTAGTGGCTCTAATACAGATTACTGATGCTAAGGCCAGAGAATTTTCGACTCTTACGCAAATAATGGTTGAATCAAAGATGCGTTATGTTAACGCTCTTAAGCGGCTTTTGGAAAAGTTGCCTCAGAATAAATGATTAACCGAATTTGAGGAATGAGATGGTTACGGTAGAAGACATTACCAAGCTTTACATTGCTATGTTTGGTAGAGCCCCTGAAGGGGAAGGACTTGACTACTGGTATCAGCAGGCCTTAGCTAACGACTGGGACATAACTCAATTGGCTACAAATATGTACTACGCCGCAATTCAGTACGAAGACTATGCTTTCCTTGCAGACCCTCTAAAGCTTGTAGAGTCTATATACGAAAATGTACTTGGTAAAACTTACGCAGATGATCCTGAAGGAATTAACTACTGGGTGGGACAAATAAAATCGGGAATTATTCCACCTGGAGAAGTGGCTAGGGTAATCATACAAACTGCTGAAAATCAGTACCCAGACCATCCTGCTACCAAAACGCTTCATAACAGAGTGGAAATTGCGCTTTATACTGCTCAAAAGATTCCAAAGTTTACTGGAGACTTTGAAGCTTTTAAGGACTTTATAGGTATCGTTGATGATGACCCTCTAACTATTCAGCTTGCTGAAAAGAATGTAGATAAGTACTGGGAGCAGGTTAAGGAGGAAGCAGTAGAAACAGCTGATGCAGTTTCAGAAGGGTTTTTATGGATCTCTCAAGAAATTTCTTCTGTAGGGTATTTGGCTAGAGAATCTTCGGCTCTTTATAAAATTTTGGGTTCTTTTGATATGAGCTTTTGGAGTATAGAGCCTGAAAATGATGGTTTAAAAATCGCCTTTGATGACTTCTACTATGACTATGGTTCATATTACATTGAGGGAATAGTTAAAGTTAATGAAGTTAGCGATACTGATTTTAAGGTAGATGTACTTCAACCTCTGGTTATTTCCAGTGGTTACTTGACTACTCAAATAATGGGAGGAGCAGAGATTTACTACCAGGATTCTCAACCAATTGATTCTTGGGTTGCTCAATTGAGCGGTGAGACTGACTACGATACTGTGGATGTGGGCACTAGGTTTGACTTTGAGGCAGAAAATGTAACGATGTTTGCTAATAATGAGCAGTTTGATTTTGAGGAAATTAAAGGGTATGTGGATTTTTACGGAAGTACTTTCGAAATTGAAGGAATTACTCTCTTTGAAGGAGAAGAATACTCTTTTAGGGCTAGCGGTGACTATTCTGGCAACTTTAATCTTGAGCTTCAGGATGCTTATGGTAACTCCTTAGAGGTTCATTGGGCAGATGTAAACGGCAATGAGATTCTTGATACAGGAGATTACTTATCTGCTAGCTTTGACGGGGAGGATATAAGTAATATCCTGTATGATTACTTGTCATAGTTTCTGGCCCTCCGGTCGGAGGGCTGGTTAATACACTCCTTTTTGAAGTTCCTCAAATACTGTTTGAACAAAGTTGGAGTAATTGGGAAAATCGGTGTTATAGTAAGATACGAAATTTTCATAATCATATAAACATAACGGTGTTTGATAGTTAATGTAAGGTGAGGTATATGGGTAAATAACGGCAAGTCCAGAGCCGGTTACCGGGTAAGTGTAACCTGCATCGATGCCTAAATAAGAGGAATATATCTTTCCACTATCTTTAAGAAAATTGTACCTTCTGATAAAGTCTAGAGCCCCTTCTATAACATTGTAGTAAGCAAAGAAAGGAGTAACCGGTTCGCCTTCTATAGTATAATTTGTAGGGAATTTGTAAGGGCTATATCCGAGCTGATAAGCTCGGGCGGTAGCTCCTGTTCCAGCAACAAGGTAAAGAAGGTCTGCTCCTAAGGAATTTTCATCGTCTGCTTCTATGTAACCGTAGCCTTCGAGGAATGCTCCTTCTTCTGAGAGTTTCTCTATAGAAGTTGTAAGTTCTTTCATATAACTATCTTCCCAGAAATACTGAAACACTTGGGGACTAATCCACATTGTTTTGAAATAAGTATCATCATTCCCGTAAACAAGATCCCAGAAGAAAGCCCTAAACAGTCTTCCAGAGGCTGCTTCGTTCTGGGCAGTTTGGTATAAACCGTAGGCAAATTTTTCGAACTCTTCTTTCAAGCTTAAAACTGCTTTAGAGGTTAGAGTAGTTAAAGTTACTATTGTTGAACCATAGTAGTTATTTTTGTAATAGTCTACAAAACCGTTTACTATTTTTTTACCTATCTCAAGAGAATTTTCAGTTTCTTCGTACCATTTAGGTAAGTTGTACCATACTATATCTCCCCACCCAATAAGGGGCTCGTAGTAAGGAGAGGCAACAAGAACTTGAGCATAGGGTGCTATAGCAGAAAGAGTTACAAGTTCTCCCATTAAACATTCGTCAAATCCTATTAATTCAAACTCTATTCCTTTTGACTTGAGTCTTTTAAGTACTTGTGCAAACTGTTTTGTACCTAGCCAAGTCTCCTTTAGCGGAGCTTGGGCGCTTTCTACAAATACCGTTCTTGTTGTTGGAGTGGGATCGGAGTGCCATCCGTCTCCGTGGTCTGAGATTATCAAGTCGTATTTTTTAGCTGGAAAAGCCTTAGTTGCTATTTCTATTAGTTCTCCTAGATGGTTAGATAAGTTGTCTGAGGAAAAGTTCCAGTAGATAATTCCTGCTTTTGCATCTTCTGGGCTTACATACTTTTGAGCTAGAAAGTTGGAGATCTCTGTATCCAGTCTTCTAGCATCTAATTTTGCCGGGTCTACGATTACTAAATCGCTGTTGCCATCTAAACCGTTTGCTTTTCCTCCATCCCATATGACAATAAACTTGGTTTTCTCTGGTTGGAAATCTGTTATTCCCTCGTGGAGTTTTTCAAAGTTCTTTTTGAGGTAGGGTGTAAGAGTATAGGCTGATTGAAGATTATCCCCTTCCATAACTATTATTACTAGTTTTTCAAGCTGTGGTTCAGGTTCAAGTATGTCTGCTAAGTTGTTTGAATTGGTATCGGTTAATTCTTGACTGATTGAGAAGTTACCTGAAACTTTTTCTAAGTTAAAATTAGAGTCAATAGAAAGAACAGTTCCGGTAGTCGCATTGAACACTTGTTTAGTTGAGAAGAGAGGAAAGTCGCCTCCTTTAAATTCCAAAATACAATCCTTGAAAAAGTCTCCATAAAAAACTAGTTCATCTTTTGAAACTATGTCTGGATAGAACTCGCCGTTTTCACATTCGAGAACAGGAGTGCTTGAAACAAAAACATATTTTGTTTCAGGGCCTGTGCTGTTATTAATAATCGTTAGTCCTGAATTTTGACAACCACAGAGGAAACTAAGAGTTGTTAGTATCGCTATTAAACTTAATTTCCTTTTCAAGGAGTATCTCCTTTATTGGTTTTAAAAAGCCTTCTTTCGCAGAATCTGCGGCGTCTAAGAAATTAAGATAAGTTTCTACTAGTTGCTCAAGAACATTAAGCTCGTTCAGTCTGTTTTCGAATATGTCGATTTCTGCTGATAGAACTCTAGCTAATGTTTCTTTCCTGGAAGAAAAACTCTTTTTTCTTAGTCTATAAGTTTCTTGGAGAATGGCTTCTTTTGATTTTAATATCTGGTATTCTCTGATTAGCGACACTATTTCTGGTTCAAGTTGAGCTTTTTTGAGTTTTAGGTTCTCCTCTTCTTGCTTTTTTTGATCTTCTAAAGAGAGAACTTTTTCTTTTGCTTCCAGCCTTGCCAGAGAAACATACCCCCCTTGATATATAGGGATGTCTATAGAAAAAAATACCCTAGCGTCTCTTGTGGCCGTCGATATTGCTGAGCTTGAAGTGTAGGAGTAGTAAGCATTTAGGGAAACTTTTGGATATCTCAAGTATTTTCTGTAGTTAAATTCTTCCTCTGCCTTTTTCTTTTCTAAGGAAGCTTTTAATATGGCTGAGTTGCTGTTAACTTTCTCCAGCTCTTTTGTTGCTTTTAGAAAGCTTTTTACTGAAGCTGAAGAATCCTTCAATGCTGCCGGAATCTCCTCAAATTGGACACCACAGTAAGAGTTGAGCTCCTTAAGGCTCGCAGCCAGTTTCTGTCTTTCCCTATTCTCAAGGATTTCATACCGTAGGAGCTGTTCTTTTTCCTGCAGTAAAGCTAGTTTCGGTATTTTTCGATGCTTTAAAAGTTCTCCGTACAGCTCTAATGTTTCTTGAGATAACTTCTGGAGTTTTTGTAGCACTTTTATTTTCTCTTCTGCAGCCGCTCCTTTTGCTAATGCTAACAGTACTCTAGCGTTAGTATTTGAGAGCTGACTTTCGTAGTTGACTTTTGTAATGTCCACGTCTATTTTCTGTTGCTTAACTTGATGCTCAAATCCTGGTAAATAGAGTGGTTTTGTTGCTGATATTACATAGTATTTAAGGTTTTTAGTTACAGAATTTACATATATTGACTGGTAACGCTCTTTTCCTAAGTACGACGAAAGCTCTATCTGGAGTCCCTTTTTTGTTTTCAATTCTTCGACTAACAGTTTCTTAACTTTTTCGTCATGCTTTAAGTAATTAAGAGAGGGGTTATGCTGACGAGCAAGTTTAAGTATCTCGTCAACAATCCCTGCCTGTGCTTTTGAATAGCAAAACAGAATTAAAATAAAAGTTACTGTAGCAACTGCCCGTCTCAACTTGCTCTAAACGCTCCTTTCATAAGAAGTATTAAGGGTTGAATCATGTACTCAAACGGCGTAACTTTCTCAGCGTGGATGTAGGAAACAGCAGGCATTCCAGCTACCAGCTTAACTCTATATTTCTCAAGCTCCTTTTTTCCTTTTGGAGTTAATATTATATGGGCTTCGTAATACTCCTTTTTCTCCTTTTGGTTAGCAAGAGTGTCTGATGAGATGTATTTAACTTCTCCTTCTATTGCGCCTACGGTTAAGGTTAGATAAGAAGAAAATTGTATGTCTACCTTTTGACCAGGTTTTACCCTGTCTCTATCTTTTGGTTCTATCTTAGCCAGAATGAAGAACTCATCCTTTTTAGGAACTACGAACATTATCGGATTTCCTGGTTCTACGACCTCTCCAGAAGAGTGAACTTTTAAACCTATCACTTGGCCGGCTACTGGGGCTGTGAGAAGAGTTTTCTTAACATAATGAGACGCTTTGTTTATTTTAGGCTTTATCTCTCTCAGCTTTAACATTACATCCTCAAGTTCGTTGTAAGCTCCTTTCTGGTAGTTTGATATAGCTTTTTCTTTTTCTGCTTTTAGCTGTTCAATCTGTTTCTGTAAGTCTTTTATTTGGGACTCAAGAGAAGTTATGTCAGCTTTTGTGCTCTTATATAGCTTTTCAAAGTTAACCAGTTCATTATCTTCAGTTAGGCCTTGCTCTACTAAATCCCTATTTTTTTTAATTTGTTCCCTGTAAAAGGCTAGTAATTCCTGTTTTTCCTTGAGAACGTTTCGGGTACCTTCTATCTTAGTTCTAATTACCGCAAGTTTCCTATTTACAACATTTATTTCATCCTCTAGTGCGCGTTTTCTCGTCAAGAAAGCTTTCTTTTCAGAGGCTATTATTTCTCTTTTAAGGTTTTCATTTTCCCAGCTTAATAGTTCTTTAGAAAACGATATTTGAGGTTTGAGATAAACTTCTGCGAGAAGTCTATCTCTTTTGGCAAGCAAACTATAGTACTGCCTTTCTAAGACTGAAAGATCTGTTGAATAATCGATATTTTCAAGCTCAATAAGGGGTTGTCCTTTTTCTACAAAATCGCCCTCCTTAACGAAAATTTTTGAAACTGTTGATACTTTTTGATATTCGATTGGCTTTTTGTAAGATTTTATTACAACTTTACCGGGAGCAACTACGAAAGTATCAACCTTAACTAGCATTCCCCAGACGACTATGATGGTAAACATTAAGATTGTAACTGCTAAGCCTGCAGCTATTACTTTTTTCTCTGAGCTAGTTAGAGCCATTTCCTCCTTCTCCTTTTAGCTGCTGGAAAAATCTTCTTGCTTCTCCAAAGTAGACTACTACTCCTTCTTTTAAGTAGAGAACTTTGTCTGCTATTTCCAACACGTTTGATTTATGTGATATAACAAAAGTCGTTACTTTCATCTCTTTAAGCTTCCACAGAGCGCTTAAGAAAGCTTTTTCTCCCTCTATATCAAGTGAGGCGTTAGGTTCATCAAGAACGACAATTTTAGGGTCTCCATATAAGGCCCTTGCTAGAGCAACCCGTTGCCTCTGGCCTCCTGATAGAGTTAGTCCTCCTGGGCCTATGTAAGTGTTGTATCCTTCTGGCAGCTTGAGTATCATGTCATGAGCCCCAGCTATTTGGGCAGCTTTTATCACTTTATCGGGATTAACTTCTCCAAATCTAGCTATGTTTTCTGCAACCGTTCCTTCAAATAACTCAACGTCCTGTGGTAGGTATCCTATGAATCTACCCAGATACTCAGAATTCCACTGTTTTATGTCTGCTCCGTCTATCATTACTTCACCTCTAACGGGCAGCCAGACTCCTACGGTAGTCCTTGCAAGAGTTGACTTTCCAGCACCGCTTGGCCCTAAAACTGCGACTAATTCACCGGGATTAACTGTAAAAGAAACATTTTTTAGAACAGGCTCTTTTGCCATTGGAGGAACTACAAAAACGTGAGCGAACTCTATCTTACCCTCAGGAGGGGGAAGTTTCATTACATCTTTATCTATTTCTCCAACTTCATTCATTAAAGCCTGTAGCCTTCTGTAGGAAAGCCTAGCTGATGAAAAAGTTCTCCAGCTGTTAACCATCATGTCAATAGGAGCGAGGACTCTTCCTAGAAGGATAGCTCCTGCTACTATCATACCTCCAGTTATCTGGTGGTTTATAGCTAGGTATCCTCCCAGTCCGTATATTAATGATTGGGACATTACTCTAAATGTTCTTAGAGTATTTGACCAAAATCCGGCCTTATCAGATGACTCTTTAAGGGCTTTAGAGTATTCTCCGTGAATTTTAAGCCATTTTTTTCTGACGTTGGCGCGCATTCCAAGAGCTTTTATTACTTCAGCATTTTGAATGATTTTGCTGACGAAGTCAGAACTTCGTATTTGAAGTATGTTAACCCGTTTTATGGCCTCCCGAGTGGTAATTTCGTTTAGCAGAGCAAGTACGAATATTAAAATGGCTACTGCTACTGCCCAATAACCGTAATATCTGTGGAAAATAAAGAGAACTGCTAGGTAGATAGGAATCCATGGCGCATCCAGGAAGGCAAAAATAGAACTTCCAGTGAGAAACTGTTTAAGTTGTTGAAAGTCTTGTATAGGCTGGTTTGTTGCCTTTATTGGATTTTTTATAGCAAAGGCTACGGTAGCATCGAAGACCTTTTCCCTAAGGATAGAGTCCAGATGCTCATTTACCCTCACTAATATTAGTGACCTAATCATTTGGAGTATTCCCCAAAAAATGTAGAGACCGACAATCAAAACAGTAATGAAAATAAGAGACTCTACGCTCCCGGACGGTATAACTACATCGTAGACGGCTAGCATGTAAATTGAGGGAAGAAGCATAAGAACATTTATAACTATACTAAAGAGAAGTATGAAGAAAAACACTTTTTTGAGTTCTTTTACTAAAAGAGATGCCAGGCTTTTTTGAATCTGAACCTGCTGTTTACCGGCAGCACTCATAAAACCTCCAGTTAGTGCCTATTAATTAAACTCTTCCTTACTTTGAACATCGGCATATCTACTGCTACAGTGAGGATTGCCGAACTTATAAGGGAGCATAATACCACTATAAGCGGACTTGGTATAGACCCTGTTATGAAGTCGAGTACCCATATCAAAGGAAAGTGAACCAGAAATATAGCGTATGAAAGTCCGCTAGCAAAGTGGCTAAAAGGTACTTTTACTCGTTCCTTAATTTTTAAAAGAACATAGATTAGCGGTATACCAATGAGGAAGCCTAAGGTCGTTTCTACTGTATATGCTCCTTTAATTCCTTTTAGACATACTACGTAAATTAGCCAAAAGAGCAAGAATATATAAGTAAACAGTAAAGTAAATCTTTCAGCAAAGGTTGCTTTTCCGTGTAGGATTCTCTCTAGTATAGCTCCAGAAATAAAGAAAAAAAGAACTCCTGGTAAAAGTCTGTATCCAAAGTAATCAGAGTGTATTAACTCTAGGCTTGCTGCTGAGTATACTGCTAGTGATGTAATTAGAACTGCAACCCTAACATAATACGGCGATAGTATCAGCACAGGAAGTATAGCGTAAGCTTGGAGTTCAGCTCCTAAAGACCATGAGGGGGGATTAAGCCACCAATGGTCTTTTCTGAGGATTTCTATGTAGGGCTGGTCGTACATATAGTAGTTCAAAGGAACTATAATGGCATTTAGAATTACATTAAGGGGAGAGAAATGAGGATCTCCATAGTTTGTGACTATTAAAAAAAGTGCTGTTAAAGTAATAATTACAAGGTAAAGAGGAAAAATTCTCAAAAGCCTATCTGTGAAGTAAATTTTTAGAGAACTCGTTAAAGGAATCTTTCCAAAGGAAAAGAAAATTCGTTGAATCACGTGGCCTGCGAGAATGTAAAAGATACTTACCGCCCAAACTCCTTCGTTATACCCGAACACTCTGACATTGATGTGGGACACAGCTACCAGTAAAGCTAGAAGGATCCTGAAATAACTTGTCATTGCGGTGACTTCCTTCCCTCACTAAAGTGAGGGGCTTCCCGTTTCATCGTGGGATAAACCCCACTCCACGGGCGTTACTTCCCCGCAGTCCACGGGTAGGGTTTTTATGAGTTTTCCTTCTTCTTTAAACTTCTCTACCGCTATCCTCAGTATGTTCCTCGCTGAATTAATGTCTCTGTCTATCTCTCTACCGCAACTCTGACACTTAAAAGTTCTCTCTGATAAAGAAACTCTCTGTTTATGTCCACAAAAGGAACAGGTTTGGGCAGTAGGTTCGTATCTATCTATAAAGACCACAGAAATAAGGATCGCAAGGTGCTTTAACCTTGCAGTTATTCCCCCTATTCCCGTGTTTTGTATCTGTTTACCGAAATATCCCTCTTTCCAGCTCTTAATTGAATCGTCTTGTATTGCTATAAGAGAGAACCTCTTGAGGTAACTCACCACTTTATTGAGTGCGTCTTTCCGCTTGTTATTAATGTATTCCCACTCTCTCTTAATTAGCTGTTTCATCTTCCAGTAGTTCTTACTCCCCTTCTGTTTTCTGGAAAGCGACTTTTGGAGTTTCTTTAGCCTCTTCGTTTCTGGAATACACCAGCTTATCTTCTCTCCGTTTGAGAGGGTTAGCTGATGTTTAACACCTAAATCTATACCAATTGGTTGAGCTGTCTGCTTTTCTCCAATTTCCTTTAAAACTTCTTCTTTCTTG
>Ga0256836_1000512_pt1 | contig 20162 bp, 19 predicted proteins | sample 4561380metaG_FD_185974 | JGI IMG/M metagenome (GOLD analysis project Ga0256836, IMG submission 185974) | Hydrothermal vent microbial communities from Guaymas Basin, Mexico - 4561-380 | ecosystem: Environmental > Aquatic > Marine > Hydrothermal vents | place: Mexico: Guaymas Basin | collected...
TCAACTTCTTCCGGTAAAAAGCATGTTTTTAAATCTTCAAAAAGCAAATCATCGAACCTTATTCTCTTTTCAAAAAATTTTTCAATAACAACCTTCGTATTCACAACTCTAATATCACTTCCAAGAGCATATTCTATCATCGCTTCAAATTCTTCTATTTCATCAAATTCTCTTATTTTCCCCTGCCAATTTTCTAAAAAATATTCTAATGCTTCAATTCCTCTCATTTTTACCTCCTATAAAAAAGGCCTTAGCAGTAATCTGCTAAAAGCCCCGCTTTAAGTTGTTTATAAACTTCTTCTCCTGCAAATTTTCTTACAATTTCAAGTCCGAAACATATAGCAGTCCCAGGACCTTTTGATGTTAATACATTTTTATCCTCTACTACTTTAGCATCTGAAACATATCCTTCTTTTTTAATGTTTTCTTCCCATCCCGGATATGCCGTATATTTATCTTTTAGTACTCCCGCTTCTTTTAAGGCGTAAGGTGCAGCACAAATTGCCCCTACATATTTTCCTTTTTTATCCATTTCTTTTAAAAGATTTTGAACATATTCGTCTTTTGCTAAATTAATAGCTCCAGGAAGTCCACCAGGAAGAACCACAAGGTCCAAATCATCTGAATTTACTAATTCGATTTTAGTATCGGGAATCACTCTAATATTATGAGCACCATAAATCACATCACCTCCGACTCCCGCTACTATTACGTTTAATCCGCCTCTTCTCATAACATCAATTAAACTCATTGCTTCGATTTCTTCAAATCCGTTTGCTAAAGGAACACATACATTTACTGCCATTTGCCCCTCCTTTTTAGTTAATTATACTAAATTTTCTTAATATAATCAATTAACGTTTTGAATTTTAACTCTTAAAAATGGATACTCTTCCACAGGTTTTAAAATCACTCCGAACGTCCCTTTAAGTTCCGGGATTTTTTTAATTTCTTTAATTTCATCATCTACTTTGACTTTAAGTGATTTTATTTTATTTGCAATAATAAACTGATGGGAACACAAAAGTTCATGGTCTTTTACTACTAACGGATCTTCACATGCGTAAACCACACTACCGTCAAAACTCTCAAGCTCATCAATTTCTTCAAGAGCGATTTCATACATTTTTTCCGTCTCTACAATTTCCGCCAATTCAGGATCACTCGGCATAAAAAATTCAGGCACTTCAATACCTTTTATTTCAAATCCGCCGAAATCCCTGAGAAGAGCTAAAAACTTCCTTATGTTTTCGGTTTTAGGATGAAGTGATAAATCACGCCCGGCTAAAATAGTCCCGGGCTTTAATTTTTCCAAATCAAACTCATCAAAATTGCTCTCACTAAAGAGATATCCATCATCCATTTCGTCAAAATATTCTTTTACTTTTTCAGGCACCTTATCGTATGTAAAATGTTTGGCAATAAGAGCGATTACCGCCTCTTCAGCCATAGGTTCGTATGTTATTGAATCTTTATATTTTACAGGATGTAAAAAAACATCCGCTTTTATATCTTTTAAAGGCAGATTTCCTATTGAAATAACCATATTGTTTTCCTTTATATACTCTTTGAAAAGACTTTTTGATTTGCCATTTTTTTGAAATATTCATCAAAAGGCAGCACGATGTTTCTGATTAAAAGACTTCCCGTTTTATTTACCAATATCTTTTTAGGCGTAATTTCAACCAGACCTTCTTTTATAAACTCTTCAAGCTCTTTAAGTTCGCTTTCAAATTTTTTTCTAAAATCAATTCCAAATGTCTTTTCAAATCTTTCAATATCAAAAGAGAAATTAGCCATCATTTCCATAATAACATATTTTCTTATTAAATCCTCTTCATTTAATTTTACTCCCCTAAATACAGGAAGTCTCCCCTCATCAATTGCTTTTTCGTAAGATTTTAAATCTTTATAGTTTTGAAAATAAGCTCTCTTTGTTTCACTGATGGAAGTTAATCCGAATCCTATTAAATCGGCTCCTCCTTTTGTAGTATATCCTTGGAAATTTCTGTGAAGTTCGCCTTTTTCGATCGCTTTAAAAAGTTCATCGTCAGGTTTTGCGAAATGGTCCATTCCTACCATCTTATAACCGTTGCTTTCAAAAAAGTCTATAACGTATTTGAAAATTTTAAGCTTCTCTTCAGGAGTCGGAAGAGTAGTTTCATCAATTTTTCTCATACCTTTTTTCAACCACGGAACGTGTGCGTAATTAAATACGGCAAGTCTGTCAGGATTTAGTTCTTTTACAAGCTCAAGCGTCTTTTTAAAAGTTTCTAATGTCTGAAATGGAAGCCCGTAAATCAGGTCGATATTTATCGAATCAATACCTGCGGCTCTTGCAATATCAACAGCTTCTTTCGTTAAATCAAACGGCTGTATTCTGTTCACGGCTTTTTGGGTTTCTTCGTTAAAATCCTGAACTCCGAAACTGATTCTGTTTACACCGTATTTTTTCATTACATCCATATGTTCTTGTGAAAAAAATCTCGGATCAATTTCTACACTGATTTCAGCATCTTCTTCAAAATTTTTAAAATGAGAATAAATTAATTCATAAATTTCCTCAAGCTCTTCAGGAGTAAAGAACGTAGGCGTACCTCCTCCGAAATGAAGCTGTCTTACCATTCTGTTCGTATCAAGATATTTTGCCCAAATATCAAGCTCTCGCTTTAAATAATCGATATATCTTCTTCTTTTATCAGCTTTACTTGTATAGACAACATTACATCCGCAAAAATAACAGGCACTCTTACAAAAAGGAAGATGAAAGTAAAGACTTAGAGGTTTATCAGATTTTAATTCATCAATTATATCTTCAGGGGAGAGGTCTTTAAACTCAACCGCCGTAGGATAAGACGTATATCTTGGCGCGTGACGAGAAAAACGGGAAAGTTTTTTAAAATCTATAGAGCTCATAGATATTCCTTAAATTCTTTAGCAAATGTTCTACCGGCAGTCTGCCACTCGTCAAACGGCACTACAAGTTCTTTTTTAATAAGTTTTTCATTTTTATCAAGAAGCGCCGCTTTGATTTTTATAGAATCATCCACCATAATTTTAGCATTTACCCCAACAGGAGCATGACATCCGAGATTAAGTTCATCAACAAAATCTCTCTCAATCGTCACCTCAACTCTCGTCCATAAATCATTAAGAGGTTTTACCGCTTCAATTACCGCTTTATCTTTTATAGTTTCAATACCAAGAGCTCCCTGCCCCATCGCAGGAATCATAATATCCGTATCCAAAACTTCAAAATATTTAACCTCTTTCATAAGTCCAAGCCTCTTAATACCCGCATAAGCTAAAATAATAGCGTCATATTCGCCTCTTTTTAGTTTATTGATTCTTGTATCTACATTTCCTCTAAGGTCGGTAATCACCAAATCATCCCTAAACGCTTTTAATTGCATAGCACGTCTGATTGAACTAGTCCCAACAACCGCGTTATGAGGAAGTTCCGCCAACGTTTCAAACGTTTCACTTAAAAACACATCTTCAACAGCTTCTCTTTTAGGAACAGCAGCCAATTCAAAATGTTCCGTTTCATATTGAGTAGGAAAATCTTTCAAAGAATGTACGGCAATTTGAGCTTCACCTCTTAAAAGAGCTTCTTCTACTTCTTTAATAAAAAGTCCTTTTCCTCCAATCTCAGCTAAAGGTTTATCAAGAATTTTATCTCCGGTAGTAGTTACAATTTTTAAATCTACTTCATGACCTAAGTTTTCCAGTCTTTTTTTAACCCATTCAGCCTGCCATAAAGCAAGTTTGCTGCCTCTTGTTGCAATCGTAAGTTTCATTTTCTCCCTTTATAATTTATATTTTTTTAAAAATTATACCATTACTTAAGCAGTTTTGCCGCATCTTTACTGTGATAGCTTATAATCATATCCGCACCAGCCCTTTTGAAAGAAAGAAGGATCTCCATCATTAAATTTTCGTAATCCATCCATCCGTTTAATGCCGCTGCTTTTACCATTGAATATTCTCCGCTTACATTATAAACACATAACGGTTTTAAAGTATTTTCTTTTATCGTTTTAATTATATCCATAAAAGCAAGTCCCGGTTTAACCATTAAAATATCGGCACCTTCCGCTTCGTCAATCAGACTCTCAAGCAGTGCTTCACGCGCATTTGCCACATCCATTTGATAAGTTTTTCTATCTTTTGGCAAAAACTCATTTGCCACCGGAGCACTCTCGGCCGCGTCTCTAAAAGGCCCGTAAAAAGCGCTCGCAAATTTTGTAGAATAGCTCATAATCGGAATATGCTTATATCCTTCGCTATCAAGCGCGTTTCTCAGTGTTTCTATTATATTATCCATCATACCGCTTGGCGCTATCATATCAGCTCCCGCTTTAGCATGAACTATCGCCTGTTTTGCGCTGATTTCAAGCGTCGCGTCATTATCTACCGTTTTTAATTTCGGATTTATTATTCCGCAGTGTCCGTGATCCGTAAACTCACAAAAACATAGATCGGTAATTACGGCAATTTTATCTCCGAAAGTTTCTTTTATTTTTCTCACACTTCTGGCTATAAGCCCCTCTTCATCTAAAGCATCGCTGCCGCATGAATCTTTTAGTTTAGGAATTCCAAAAAGTATTACCGCTTTGATTCCCAAATCAATACATTCGGCTACTTCATCCAAAAAAGCATTTTCACCGAATTGATAAATACCCGGCATTGATTTTATCTCATTTTTACCATCAAGCCCTTCTTTAATAAAAACAGGCATTATTAAATCATTTTTAGTAACATAAGTTTCTCTTACCAAATCTCTGATATTTGAATTTAATCTAAGTCTTCTGAGATTCATTTTCGCTCCCTTAATTTTCTGCTGTATTCTTTAGCATAATCTACAAAAAATTTAGCATTTTCGACAGGTACGTCAGGAAGAATTCCATGACCTAAATTAAATATATGTCTATGTCCGTTCATGATATTAGCAATATTTTCCACCGCTTCTTTCGTAGCACTTTTGCTGTATAATCTTGTAGGATCCATATTTCCCTGAAGGGTATAATTATCCTTAAAAATTCCAAGAGCATAATCCATAGGAGTATTCCAATCAACTCCTATTACGTCAAATTCTCCGTCCATTTCGCTCATATAAAGCCCTACTCCTTTGGAAAATCCTATAACAGGTACATTAGGATATTTTTCTTTAATATTTCTTGCTATTTCTTTCATATAATTCCAAGAAAATTCAAAAAATTTTTCTTTTTCAAGTGCGCCGCCCCAGCTGTCAAAAATCATAACCGCATCAGCTCCGGCTTCTATCTGCTTAGATAAATATTCAATAGTCTCATTTGTATTGAAACTCAGAAGTCTATGAAGCATCATTGGATTTGCGTAGACCATTTTTTTAATTTTTGCGTACTGTTTGGAACCTCTGCCTTCCACCATATAAGTGGAAATAGTCCAAGGACTTCCCGCAAAACCTATAAGAGCTTTATTTTCAGGAAGTCTTTCTTTTATTTTTCTAACCCCTTCATAAACATAAGCAATTTTTTCATCGGCTTTAGGGTCCAAAGCGTCGATATCTTCTTCGGAAGAAATAGTCTTTTCAAAAACAGGGCCCACTCCTTTTTCGAACTTCAAAGGCAGTCCCATCTCCATCGGAAGATTTAAAATATCACTAAATAAAATAGCTGCGTCCACGTCCAAAATTTCTATAGGCTGAATAGTAACTTCGGCTACGACTTCAGGATTTCTTGTCATATCTAAGAAATTTCCGACCTTACGTCTGACTTCCATATATTCAGGCAAATATCTTCCTGCCTGTCTCATCATCCATACAGGAGTGTATGGTGTCTCTTTTCCAAAACATGCATCTATAAAAATCTTTCTCATTTTTTCTCCCTTTTTTTATTTAAAAATACCTTTTTCCATATGATATTCACATTTATTCATATCCATTTTTAAATCATGTTCACCAAAAAGTCTTTTAATAACCGATACGAATAAATCCGCTTCCGCACTGTCGGCCATTTTTCTAAGCGTCATATTAGGATGGTGTAAAAACCTTTTAAATGCGTTATGTAAAACTTTTTCCACCTCTTCTTCAAGCTCTTCGGGAATATAATGTTTTTTTACTGCGTTTTTAAGCGCTCTTTTTGAGCATTCATGCGCTTTGTCTTGAAGAAACTTTATAATAGGTTCTATTGAAACGGACTGAAGATATTTTTTATATTCGTTCACACATTTTTTAATCAAATCATTAGCATTTTCAAGTTCATTGTGTCGTTTTTTCAAATTTTTTTGACTTATTTCATTCAAATCATCGACTTTTATAACTTTTATATCCGCACACTCCACTTCTTCTATATCGCTTGGTATAGCAAGATCAAACCATAATCTTTTAAATTTCGTAGGTTTTATAAATTCTTTTTTTATAACTGGCATTTTCGAAGCCGTTGCTGAAAAAAGAAGTCTGTAATTATTCACTAGTTTAGGTAAAGATTCCAAAGAATGAACGTCAATATTCACCTCCTCACCAAGTTCTTCTTTCAATGCCAAAGCGTTTTCCACAGTTCTATTGACAAGTATGATATTCACCCCTTCTTTTATAAGGTTTTTACAAACTATTCTGGCCGTATCTCCCACTCCGACTACAACAGCACTGTATCCGCTTAAATCTTGAAGCATTTCTTTTGCTTGTCTTACCGCAATACTCGCCACACTTACAGGCTCGCTTGAAATATTCGTTTGATTTCTTATTTTTTTAGCACATTTAAAAGAAAAATGAATAAGTCTCGTCAGATCTTGTCCTATATAATTTTTTTCATAAGCTTCAAAAAAAGCTTCTTTCAGTTGCCCGGTAATTTGAGTTTCTCCAACTACCATTGAATCCAAAGAAGCCGCTACTTTGAATATATGTTCTATAGCATCGTCATTTTCATAAATCTCAGCTTTTACCATCTCTTTTGGGGAAATAACCTTGTAAAACACCTTGTCATATAATTCGTTCAAATCTCTTTTTTTATCAAAAATCACTTCAATCCTGTTACATGTGGAAAGAAACAGAACTTCTTTAAAATCTTTGAAATCTTCTAATGTAAGCTTTGCGAGTTTTCCTCTTAAAGTTACATCAGAGTTTCTGTAATTAAAGCTTATAATATAATACATAGTTAAACCTTTTTTATAAACTCCGTTTTAATATATATATTTTTCGCTAAAATATGCCCCGGTGTATCTCCCAATCGGATATTTTTAAATACGGTTCCTCTTTTTATCGTACTTCCGCCTTTTACAGGAAGGTCTTTTATCACCATAATATTATCCCCGTTATTTAGCTTATTTCCTACACTGTCAAATTTTTCTTCTGCTTCAGCATCCGCCCACGCCTGTTCTTCAGGCTCTAAATACATCATATCGATAAGATCACCGCGTCCTAATTTTTTTAACAGTCTGTAAGTTAATACCTTCACTGCGCTTTTTTCACTCCACATAGAATCATTAAGACATTGAAAATGATTTTCATCAAGATTTCCACTTTCAATTTGACTTTTACAATCTTCACATAAATTTATATATTCCTCTTTAGGTTCAACTTTAAAAGATGTAACGTTTTTATTACTTCCGCATAAATCACAAATCATTTTTTCTCCTTATATTCTGGATGATAATCATTATTTTCATTTGTTTGGTTATGTATTAAAGGTTTTGAAACCTTTTGTAATACGGTTTGAACGGCGCCTATCAGCACTATGGCAAACCATGCTCCCATTCCCGCAAAAATAATATTAATCCACCAATATCCTTCCGCAGTACCCTGACCGTAACTGTGTAGTCCTTGCGCAATATAAAAATTCACCCCGAAATAAGTCATGAGTACATAAAAGAAACTTAAAAACGCAAGTAATGAAAAAATAAATTCCCCTTTCATTTTCGGAATCATTTTAGTATGTATCACAACAGCATACACAATCATCGTAATTAAACTCCATGTTTCTTTAGGGTCCCATGACCAGTACCTACCCCAGGACTCATTCGCCCAAACTCCACCTAAAAACGTACCTATACTTAACAGTGCCAAGCCGATATATAAAGCAATATATATAATATTGTTCAAAGATTTTATCTGATTATCTAAAGATTTATATCTTTTTAAAACAAACAATATTAAATTCAACAACCCAAGCATCGCACCCACACCCAAAAATCCGTAACTTGAAGTAATAACCGCAACATGGATCAACAGCCAGTAACTTTTCAGTACAGGTACCAAATTGGTTATTTGAGGATTTATGTTATTAAGATGTGCGACCATCATAAACATACCTGCCACAAAAAGCCCCGCACCAAGAGCAAGCATTGAACGTTTAAAGAATATCAATGAGGCAAATGCGGCACCCCATGCTATAAATATAATAGATTCGTAAGCATCGGACCAAGGGGCATGCCCTGCTACATACCATCTAAGAAGCATATTGGCAGTATGTAAAGCCAGCGCCAAATATCCTAAAACTACGATAGTAAGCTCTATTTTTCTAAATCTTTTCTCTTTTAGAATTTCAATGAATCCTAAAATAATGGCAATAAGACCAAGCGTTGTATAAATTCCTATAAGTTTAGGGAAAATCTGTAATCGGTTATAAGTAATTTCCCATTTTATTTTTTCAGGAGACGGAAGTATTTCACTACTGTATGTTTTTTGTAAATCATAAATTTTTAATCTTGTGTCATGTTCCAGTTTTACATCATATTTTTTTATGCCTTCGGCAAGATTTTTAAATAGATTAAAATAAAACTGCGCGTCAATCGGATTCATAAGTCCCATTTTAATCGCCTGCTGAATATCAGCTATACTAAACCATCTATAATTCATTTTTTTAGCATTAGGAGTTGGAAAAATTTTAAAAATCTGAGCCGTATAAACTTCAAAAGCAACATATACTCTTTCATTGATTTTCAGCCACTCTCTTTGTATTTTCGTTCTGTCTTTATCAGGCGTTTTAAACGCTACATCTATCTCTTTAGTAAATCTAAAATCTCCGTTAGGAAGGAAAAACGCGTTATAAGGAGCATATTTTCCGTTGATTCCCAATCTTTTTCTAATAACCGGATTACCTACATATATCAAAGGAATTTTTTGAAATTCATTTGGAAAGGCAACCATTCCGGCTACTATCTGATTGTAATTCATTCCGTACATTTTAGATTTTAACGTCAGTTTATGAACTATATCCAAATCAAGAGTATCCATCGGTTCAATTCTTCCGCTTTTTTGAACTAAAACCTTACTCCACTCATCACTCACCGCTTTAGATTTTTTCGCATACTCTTGTAAATCAAAGGCATGCGAATAAGTAGCACTTAAAAACAGTGTCAAAAAGAGTGATAATATTCCGCTGTTTTTGAGTTTTTTCACTGTCAGCATAAATCTGCTTTTAGGATACACCATACTCCAGAAAAAACCGATTGCTAAAAGAATATAACCAAAATATGTAATCCACATTCCCGGATCATGATTTACCGAAATTATACTTCCCTGTTCATCCATGTCATAACTCGCCTGATAAAATCTATATCCTTTATATACCAATATATGATTCATATAAATATGAAATGGAAATGATTTGTTTGCGTCAATTACCGTTACATAACTGTCATAACTGCTTGGTTGCATACTTCCCGGATATTTTCTCATAACGAATTTATCCAGTTTTATTTTAAACCCGAGTTCTTTAGGATATACGTCACTCGGATTACTTTTACTTTTTTGAACCATTATTACCGATTTCGTTTCACCGTTTCTTAAATGTAAAGTTCCTTCATATCCGAAATATCTTGTCACGGCCGCTCCGATTAAAATAACAATAATAGATAGATGTAATATAAATACGGGAGTTTTTTTATAAGTTTTGAATTTAAACATTACTCCTATAAGATTAATACCTAAAAGCCACATTACCGCTTCAAACCATTTTTGCTCATAAACATGTTTCCAAGCATCTTCCATTGTAGAAAAACCGAGTGTTGCGTAAATTTGTCCAGCCATAAATATCAATGAAAGAAAAACAGCTGTTTCAAGAGAAAAAAATATTTTGCTTAAACGATTTAATATTTCTCTCATTTGACAGCCTTAAATCTGTCATTTACGTCTTTTAAAATTTTATAAAAAGTTTTAGGTGGTCTAGCTCCGATAAAAGAATAATAAAGTTCTCCATTCGGTTTTATAAATAAAATCGTAGGTGTAGAACCGGTAAAATAATTTTGAACCTCAGCAGGTAATCTGTCCTGATCCGCTAAATAAAACACCGGTATAAAATTATTATTAATGTAATTGGCAACTTCGTCATCAGTATAAACTTTTGTCGCCAGATATTTACATGGAGGACAATGTGAAAGTGCCACATCAACCATAATCAATTTATTTTGCTGTTTAGCAAGTTGTTTTGCCAAATCATAACTCATCGCCCAATTGACTTTTCCGCTCCATTCAAAAGCAAAAAGTATCCACGTAGAAAATAAAAATAAGAGAATTTTTCTCATATTGCCGCCTTTTTTTTAGGTATTGTAACAAAAATATTACATTAAAAAAATATTAAATTTATTATTTTTAGATTAAATTAAAAGAAAAAGGAAGAAAAAAATTTTGAAGGATTATTCAGCTTTTTCCAAAGCTTCCAAAAGATTCGGATGGGCAAAATGAGACATTGTATAATCGTTGTGACATTTAACACAGCTAACTTCTTCGCCTGCTTTTTTAGCTTCCCAATAATATTTCGCATGGATTTCTTTTACATTATCAGCAAGTCCGATTGCTTTTTCAGGTTCTTTTATTCCATGGTGACAGCTCAAACAACCACTGTCGTATGTATAATGTTGCATTTCCCAGAAATTTTCTTTAAAATCCACTCTTTTTATAATTCCGAACTGAGCTAAAGCATCTCTAGTACCGCTAATTCCTTTTGCTATCAAATATCCGATTAAAGAATTGTGCGGTAAATGACAATCGGTACAATGATGAACGGCAAAACCGTGAGGATTGTTACCTCCGTGCACACTGTTATGAAAACTCTCAATCATAGGTTTCATCGTATGACAGTTGGCACAAAATTCCGGTTGTCCTGTTTTATCTACCATTATAGCAGCTACATAAGAAATACCAAGACCTACAATAGCACCTACAATTAAAGCACCTAATGTTGATTTTTTCATTATCAAACCTTTTTTTTAATTTGGATTATAAGTAAAATAAGTGCCTAAAAAGTGCTTTTATTCGTCTTTTGACAATTCTATTACAAAAACCGCACCGTTTTTAGAATTGTAAGCATATAACTTGCCATTGAAATGCTGAGTAATAATGACTCGGCTCATATAAAGCCCTATACCGGTTCCTTGAGATTGAAATTTTGTAGTAAAATAAGGTTCGAAAATTTTATCTTTTATCTCTTCAGGGATTCCACCGGCATTATCTTCTATTTCTATTTTCGACTTCTCTATTCTTATAGCAATTTTTTTATTTTTGATATTTCGTTCTTTTAATACATCAATGGCATTATTGATAATATTCAATATAACTTGTGAAAATTCCGTTTTGTATCCGTAAACAGGCTGCGTACTTTTAACATCCATTATTACTTCAACATTATTCTGTTTTAATCTGGCATCAACCAATTTTAATGCTTCTTCAATAATTTCCTTTGGCTGAAATTCAACTTTTTTTGTATCTTTTTTAAAAAAATTAGTAAAGTCATCTATTGTTTGAGACATATAATTTATTTGCATTAGTGCGTTTTCTTTGAATTTATCAAATCTTTCCTTATCTAATTTTTTCATATTAAAAGCCATTTCCAAATTTTGAATTAAAAGAGAAAGTCTTGTTAAAGGATGTCTCCATTGATGGGCAATATTTCCGAGCATTTCTCCAAGAGCCGCTAATTTACTCTGATGCATCAACAATTGTTCTTTTTGTCTTCTCTGTTCTATTTCTTCTTTTACTCTTTTATCAAGTTCTTCATAAAATTTGTATAAAGGTCTGGAAAAAAACACCCCTAAAGGAATAGCAACAAATATAGAAATAATTATCATAATAAGAGCCATTTTTTGAGAAGCTTCGTTAGTTTTGCTTATTACACTTTTATTTTGAATGAAAATTACTTTAATCTTCGGAGAAAAAGTTTTTACATATATTTCATCATTTATAAAGCCCTCTTTCATTTTAATAATTCTATCGGCAAGAAAATAATTATACAAATCATATATGCTTTTAGCATGATAAAGAGGAAAAGTGCTGAAATATATTTTGCCTTTTTCATCAATTACCATATAATTATAAAAAGTATTATCTTTTTCCGGAAAAGTTATAAGCGCTTTAACTTCTATAAAACCCGCCTGATTATTATTATTAATGGGAGTTATCGCTACGTAATTAACACCTTGAGAAGTGAGTTTTTCTTTAAAAAATATATTTTTTTTATTAAAATTAACTACGTTTAAGTTTCTATTTTTTTCATAACATATGATTTCTTTATTTACTTTTTCACATCCGATGTTTAATTTTCCGTATAAATTATAAAAATTTATTTCTTTAATTTCATCATTGGCAAAAAGCATAGTTTTAAATACCGATTTAATTATAAGAGGATTAATGTGAAAATCGGTATTAAATATATCGTTTTTTGAAAGAGCGATAGTCGTATCTTTTATGGTGGTTTCTTTTTGTTTATAAATATAAAACATATTATTAGCGGCCAGTTTTACTTTATCTTTGAATTCTTCGGTAGTCAAATTCGTAAAAATATAAATAGCCGTATATGTAACACTAACTACGATTAAAAAAGCGAATATAACGAATGCAATGGTTATATCAAATTTAAAATCATTGCTGTTTTTCAATTTTATAACCGCTCCCTCTTACATTTTTAATAAAATTTTCTTTTAATTTGTTTCTAAGTTTTTTCACATGCGTTCTTATTGTATTAGAACAGATATCTTTTCCGTCCCATACATAATCTTTAAGAGTTTCACTATCGACAACCTGACCTATGTTTTTTACTAAAATTTCTAAGAAATATTTTTCATTTTGAGTCAGCTCAACTTCTTCATTTTTATAAAAAAGTTTCAATTTGTTCAAATCAAATCTGTAATTTTCAGTTATTTTCACTTCATTTATTTTTTTAAATACAAGCCTTTTTACTCTGAGCTCAAGTTCTTTTAAATCAAACGGCTTTTTTATATAATCGGCAGCCCCTAAATCAAAAGCCTGCTCAACATGATCGATATCAGAATAAGCGGTTATAAAAATTACCGGCACGTCACTTGCGTAATTTTTGAGTTCTTTATAGAATTCATAACCGTTCATTCCCGGCATATTGATATCTATTAAAAAAATATCGTAATTATTCGGATAAATTTCTTCAAGGGCTTTTATAGGAGAGGAATAATAATCGACTCTATTACCTTGAAGTTCAAAATAATCTTTTATTGATTCTCCGATAAACACATCATCTTCTACCAATAATATTTTCACTTTAGTTCCTTTTTTCTTATATTTGGATGAAATGCTTTTGTAGATATTATAATTTTATCTCCGATTTTTAAATTTTTGTTTTCATTTCTTGAAATAACTATTTCAACGATTCTATTACCAATACTGACAATAGCCACATTCAATATATCGGCTCTTATTATATCAATAATCGTACCTTCCAAAGAAAATTTTTCACTTGTGTCGGTTTTCAACAAAACCTGAGAAGGTGTACCGATTTTTTCAATTTTACCTTTATTTAACTGTATCATTTTATCAGAAAGTTTATATATTTCGCTTGGAGAATGAGAAATCATTATAGTTGTAAGTCCGAACTCTTTATGAAGTAAAGCTATGTCGTCTTGAAGTTTTTCCCTCATATCAGGATCAAGAGCGGAAAAAGGCTCATCCAATAAAAGTATTTTCGGTTTTCTCATCAGCGCCCTGCAAATAGCGACTCTTTGTTTTTGACCACCGCTTAACATATTCGGATATCTGTTTTTAAGTTGGAAAATGTCAGTCATTTCAAGTAATCTCTTAGCAAGTTTTTGATCTTTATTTACAAATAATAAATTCTCTAAAACATTCATATTAGGAAAAAGAGCATAATCTTGAAAAACAAATCCTATACTCCTTTTTTGAGGGGGAAGAAACTTTTTATTTTCAAGCCATATTTCATTGTCTACTTTTATTATTCCTTCGGCTTTTTCAAGCCCGGCAATTATTCTTAAAAGTGTAGTTTTCCCACTTCCGCTGGGTCCTGATATCGCTAAAAATTCTTTATGTTTTAATTCGAATTCACATTCAAGATTTATTCCACCTTCACTTCCGTGAAGCGTCTTTCTTACATTAATATACATCATTGAATTTTCTTTTATTTTTATGATTAATGAAATATACGGCAAAAAGAACTAAAAAACTGATAACAAGCATTATGGCACTGTAAATATGAGCTTTTTCATAATCCATCATTTCCACAAAATCATATATTGCTACACTTGCCACTTCTGTTTTTCCGGGAATCGAACCTCCAACCATCAAAACCACTCCGAATTCACCGACCGTATGGGCAAAAGTTATAATGATCGCCGTTAAAAGCGAATCTTTCATATTTGGCAAAATTACTTTAAAAAGTGTCATTATAGTACCTTTTCCACTTAAATAGGAGGCTTCTATTATATTTTTGTCAATATTTTCAAAGCCGTTTTGTAAAGGTTGAATCATAAAAGGAAAAGAATATATACAACTAGCCACTACCAAACCTTCGAAACTAAATACGAGTTTCATATTGAAATATTCCCAAAAAAATTTTCCTATAGGTGAGGACGTCGAAAGAATAACCAATAAATAAAAACCTAATACCGAAGGAGGCAAAACTATAGGCAATGCCGTCAAAGCTTCAATTACAGGTTTTATTTTAGACTTTGTTCTTGATAAATACCACGCAAAAGGTATCCCTATTACCAACAATATTATCGTAACGGTAAAAGCAAGCTTAAAAGAAAGTAAAAAAGGCGTAAAATTCAACTCATCCATCACTTTTCCCCAATATTGAAATATCGCTTGATTTAAATAAAAGATATGCTTCTTTATCAAAATCCACCATCTCGCTTAACATTATAACTTCAAGAGTATTATGATCGAACTCGATTATCACGGATGACACTATTTCACCTTTTTGAATATCTTTTATTTTTACTTTTAACACATTTTCAAAATTACATTTTTCTTTCGTTAAAAAAAGTTTTGTAGGTTTTATACTTAAATCCGCTATATCTCCGATATTTAAAGAGACATTCATTTGTAAAATCAAAACTTTTATTAAAAAATCTCCGCTTTTAAAAGTAAGCAGATTAATGTTTTTTAGAGAATGTTTATCAATTAATTGAGCTTTTATAATATTCATTATTCTATATATCCGTATTTTTTAAAAATTTTTTTCGCTTTTTTAGTAAATAAAAAATCATAAAATTTTTTAGCATCTTCATTGTGTTTCAATAAAACGACTCCCTGTTTAATAGGGGTATAATATTTAGGATTGACATCTTTGGAATAAAATTTACCTATCTTTTTTATATTCGGTGAAAATAAACTGGATTTTGCCACAATCCCTACATCTGCCGAATGTATCGTATACGGAATTACTCCCGTAACTGTTTCTGAATATACTAATTTATTTTTTATACGATCATATATGCCTCTATTTTTAAACGCCTCTATGGCTGCTTTTCCATAAGGAGCAAATTTAGGATTAGCTATTGCTATTTGTCTTACTTTTTCTAAAGTATCAAAATCCGGATTTTCATATTTTACACTGAAAAAACTAATGGCACCCTTTGCGTATACTTTAGGTTTTGTTATAGCGATTCCTCTTTTATAAAGTAAATCGGGATATTTCATATTCGCAGACATAAATATATCATAAGGAGCCCCATGCATAATTTGAGCTGTAAGTTTTCCGCTGCTGGCAAGTGTGGTTTTTATATTAATGTTAGGATTATCTTTTTTGAATTCTTTTATAAGCTCATCTAAAGCATAACTTACATTTGTGGACGTAGCCAAAAAAATATTTCCAGCCATTAAAAATTTTACTAATAAAATTGAAAACAAGACTTTTCTTATCATATTTAAACTCCTTGAAATCTTAAAATAATGTTAAAAAAGTGCCAATAAAGTGCCTTCAAAATTAATTTTTGTACAAATTTTACCACAAATGCCCATAAAAGTTGTATCATTATTACGTAAAATCTTGCAACTATCTCAAAAAGGAGAGCATATGTCAATGGACAGAAGAGAATTTTTAAAAACAACAGCAGCTGTAGCAGCAGCAAGTGCAGCGGGCTTAAGCATACCACAAGATGCTGAAGCAGCAGCAAAAGAATCTCAAGAAGGATGGCAATGGGATAAAGCCGTATGTCGTTTCTGTGGTACCGGATGCGGTATTATGGTAGCGGTTAAAGACGATAAAATCGTAGCGGTTAAAGGGGACCCTGAAAGTCCTGTAAACAGAGGTATCAACTGTATTAAAGGTTACTTCAACGCTAAAATTATGTACGGTGCTGACAGACTTACTCAACCACTTCTAAGAATGAACGATAAAGGTGAATTTGACAAAAACGGAAAATTCAGACCTGTTTCTTGGAAAAGAGCATTTGATGAAATGGAAAAACAATTTAAAAAATATTATAATGAATTAGGACCTACAGGAGTTGCGGTATTCGGTTCAGGACAATATACAATCCAAGAAGGTTACGCAGCTGTAAAATTAGTAAAAGGTGGATGGAGAAGTAACAACATCGACCCTAATGCTAGACACTGTATGGCTAGTGCGGTTGTAGGTTTCTATCAAACATTCGGTATAGACGAACCGGCAGGATGTTATGACGATATTGAAATTACTGATACGGTAATTACTTGGGGTGCTAATATGGCGGAAATGCATCCTATTTTATGGTCAAGAGTATCGGATGCGAAACTTAACAATCCTGATAAATATTATGTAGTAAACTTATCAACATATAGAAATAGATGTTCAAACCTTGCTGATATGGAAATCATATTCAGACCAAATACTGACCTTGCTATAATGAACTACATAGCAAGAGAAATTATTAAAAGAAATGCTGTAAATTGGGATTTCGTAAAAAAACATACTATTTTTGCAACAGGACATGCGGATATCGGTTACGGTATGAGAAATCCTAATAACCCTAACGTAACGGAAAAAGAAAAAGATACTGTTGTTAAACAAGTAGTTAAAAAAGTAACTGATGAAGAAGCTGTAGCTCTTAGTCCAATCGGTAAATGGAAAGCCGGTGATGAAATGGAAATGAAACACGCAGCCGGTAAAAAACCATTCTGGCATTGGGAAATCAGCTTTGAAGATTTTAAAAAAGGAGTTGAACCTTATACTCTTGATTACGTAGCGAAAGTAGCAAAAGGTGATCCTGACGAATCACTTGACAGTTTCAAAAGAAAACTTCAAAAACTAGCTGATCTTTACTGTGATCCGAACAGAAAAGTAGTATCTTTCTGGACAATGGGATTCAACCAACACGTAAGAGGAAGTTGGGTTAACGAACAAATTTATATGATTCACCTACTACTTGGAAAACAATCACTTCCTGGAAGCGGAGCATTCTCACTTACAGGTCAGCCAAGTGCGTGTGGTACGGCAAGAGAAGTTGGTACATTCGCACACAGACTTCCGGCAGATATGCTTGTAGCTAATCCAAAACATAGAAAAATTACTGAAAAACTATGGAAATTACCTGAAGGTACGTTAAATCCGAAAGTTGGTAGCCACTTCTTAAAAATTATGAGAGATATTGAAGACGGTAAAATTAAATGGGCTTGGGTACATGTAAATAACCCATGGCAAAATACCGCTAATGCAAACCACTGGGTAAAAGCTGCTAGAACTATGGATAATTTCATTGTTGTTAATGAAGCTTATCCTGGAATTTCAGCAAGAGTAGCAGACTTAATTTTACCAGTAGCTATGATTTATGAAAAATGGGGAGCTTACGGAAATGCTGAAAGAAGAACTCAGCATTGGAGACAACAAGTAACACCTCCGGGGCAAGCAATGCCAGATATTTGGACAATGATGGAATTTTCAAAAAGATTTAAATTAAAAGAAGTTTGGAAAGAACATAAACTTCCTGACGGAACAGTACTTCCAAATGTACTTGATAAAGCAAAAGAAATGGGATATGATCCTGAAATGACACTATTTGATGTTCTTTACAACAGACCTGAATATCACAAAAATTTCCCATGGCCAGATCCGATAGCTAAAAACCCTCAAACTGGAAAAATGCATAAAAATACTGAAGCTGCAGGTGACGGTAGAGAAATTATGGGTGAAGACGGTAAACCGTTCAAAGGATACGGATTCTTCGTACATAAAGCACTTTGGGAAGAATATAGAAAATTCGGTCTAGGACATGCTCACGACTTGGCAGACTTTGATACATATCATAAAGTTAGAGGTCTAAGATGGCCTGTAGTTAACGGAAAAGAAACAAAATGGAGATTCAACGTAGAATACGATCCATACGCAAGAAAATTTGCTAAACCTGGTGAAAAATTCGCATTCTACGGACCGTTATTAAAAACAATTAAAAGAGGTAATCTACAAGGGCCAATCGCAAGCAAAGGTAAAATCAACCTCAAAAACAAAGCGAAAATTTTCTGGAGACCGTTTATGGTACACCCTGAAGATCCTAAATACGATACAAAAGGTTACAACCTATGGCTATGTACAGGTAGGGTACTAGAACATTGGCATAGTGGTACTATGACAATGAGAGTACCTGAGCTTTACAGAGCAATGCCTGAAGCATTATGTTATATGAACCCTAAAGACGCTAAAGCACTTGGATTAAAAAGATTTGACTTGGTAGTAATCGAATCAAGAAGAGGTAAAGTAAAAGCAAGAGTGGAAACTAGAGGTAGAAACAAACCTCCAAGAGGATTGGTATTTGTTCCATGGTTTGATGAAAAAGTACTTATCAACAAAGTATGTCTAGACGCAACATGTCCTTTAAGTAAAGAAACTGACTATAAAAAAGCAGCAGTAAAAATTTATAAAGCGTAAGGATTTTAATGGATAATAAAAGACGCTCATTTTTAACTTCTATGGTTCAAGCCTCAGCTGCTGCTGTGGCTGCCGGAAGTATTGTAGCCGGGTTTGTCGAAGAAAATAAAGACAAACCTTTAACACTTCGCCCTCCCGGGGCATTAAAAGAAGAAGATTTTTTAAAAACTTGTATAAGATGCGGGTTATGCGTCGAAGCTTGTAAAAACAGAGATAATAAAGTAATAATTGACGGAAAAGAAATTGTTACTTTATTTTTAGCTGCACCGGGAGATAAAAAACCGATTGGGACACCTTATTTTATACCAAGAACTGGACCATGTTTTATGTGTGATGACATACCTTGTATGTATGCGTGTCCTACAGGTGCTTTAACACCTGATATGTGTAAAAATGAGAAAGGTGAAGTGGCAATAGACTACGCAAAAATGGGGGTAGCCGTAATTGACCCTAGCAGTTGTATCGCTTTTTGGGGATTACAGTGTACGGCTTGTTATAGAGCTTGTCCTGAAATGGATAAAGCTATTAAAATCGAATGGAAAAAAAATGAAAGAACAGGAAAACACGCATATAGAATTCCTGTCGTATATGAAGATGCTTGTACGGGATGCGGAATGTGTGAAAATGCTTGTGTAACCGAAATAGCCGCTATAAAGATTTTTCCAAGAGAAGTTTTCTTAGGTAAAGCGGGAGACAGATACGTAAAAGGATGGGATGAAAAAGATCAACAAAGAGTAAGAAAAGCGAGTACTCAAACTACAACAAAAACAGGCAGAAGTAGAAAAAGTGCCATTGAAAATTTAAATGAAGGCATAAAATGGGATCAATAATAAAAAATAAATATCTCATCCTTAGACGTATTACACAATTCACTATTTTATTTTTGTATTTTGCAGCTCAATATTGGGGTTGGAAAATATTAGAAGGAAATTTAAGTTTTTCAAAATTTTTTGACATTATTCCGTTAGCGGACCCATATGCGGTACTCCAAATGATATTTGCAGGTGCTGTTATAGCAACCGATGTCATAATAGGAGTATTAATAGTCCTTTTAATTTACGGACTAATTGGAGGAAG
>Ga0256836_1000516_pt1 | contig 20014 bp, 28 predicted proteins | sample 4561380metaG_FD_185974 | JGI IMG/M metagenome (GOLD analysis project Ga0256836, IMG submission 185974) | Hydrothermal vent microbial communities from Guaymas Basin, Mexico - 4561-380 | ecosystem: Environmental > Aquatic > Marine > Hydrothermal vents | place: Mexico: Guaymas Basin | collected...
GAGTTATAATGAATTATAATGAACACATCAAAAGAAATATTAATGAATTGTATGATAAATTTTTTGAAAAGAAATCTTTTAGATTTGTTAAAAAATTTAATAATTTATATAAAGATTTTATAATGAATGAAGTAATAAAAATTTATGAAGATGAAATAGACAATAAATATATTTTAATATTAAAGGATTTTAATACTCAATATATAAAGAAGAAAAAATTAGATGATTACAAAGAAGAAGATTTTGAAAATTTTATAGTTTATTCTTTATAATTAAAAAATCTTTATAAATATTATAGAAGATTAAAAATCTTAATCCCAAAGTCTTGGCATTAATTTTCCTAATTTTCTAAACCATTCTTCTCTCATTTTATCTACTTTTTTATCAAATGGATGTTCGTCTTCATATTCTTTAATTTTATTCCATTCTTTTAACATATATTGAATTCTTTTTTTAGTGAAACAATCACCAACATAATGTGTATCTTTTTCCCAATGTTTTTCTAAATCTTTTAATTTGAATATAATTAATTCTTCAAAATGAAAAAAATCCCACCATTCATCTTTTTTAATAATATATTGATATTTTATTAAATTTCTAAAATATCTTTTCGTGTTATATATTTTTTCATTTATATAATCTGTAACACAATAACAAATAAATATATATTTACATTTATTTATAAATGTTTTTAATGTTTTTAATGTTAATTTGATTAATCTTTTTGAATAATCAAAATCAATTCCTAATACTTGCATTATTTATCCTTTGTTTGAAAAGTTGTTTGAAAAGTTTGAAAAAATTCTACTACATTATTTAATTCATGTGTATGTGTTAATCCATACATTGCTACAAATTGTTTATCTGATGGTACAAACAACATTGTTAACAAAATGAAAATAAATCCAGCAATAAAAGTTTTCTTTTTTTCTAATATTTTTTCTTTTATTTCTTCTTCTGAATAATATTTAATATAACCTAAATATATCGTTGGATAAATTATCATCCAACTTATGAATAATAATGTGATAATTATTGCAATATCTTTAATATATGTGTATATTAAAAATGCACTTAAAAAATCTATCATTTTATTCTCCTTTCTTTTCTATATAACAATTTTTAGCATATCCATTTTCGAATATAAATCCACCATCATCAGTAAATCCTATTATTTTACTTTTGTCTATAATAATAGTACCTTTACCTTTTATATTACAAATAATTTCATCATCTGAATTCTTTATGTTATTTAATTCAGATTCATTTATTAAGTGTAATAAATAAAAAGGTAATATTAATACGAATAATAAAAATAAAATTTTATATTCTGGTTTAGTTTTGATTCTTTCTATAATATTTTCCATTTTGTCTCCTTTATGTTTTATATTATAATTATAATATAATATTTATAAAAAATCAAGTTATTTTATATTTCCTTGTTTAATTATGTGTTTAATAACTTCTAAAGTCCAACCATTACCTATCATTTTATATCTTTGAGTTTTAGATATTTCTTTTATTTTTCCTTCAAAAATTCCGAATTTAGTATAATTATCAGGTAAAGTTTGAAGTCTTTCTGCTTCTATAGGTGTTATTTTTCTATATATAATATCTTGTTTTATGTAAGTAGAATTATTACCTGCTCTTAATGTTGGAGTTTTGATTAAACCTATTTTATTATCTTGAAATCCACTTTCACAATTCATAGTAAAAAAATCTTTATCTGATTTTTCTATGTCTGTATGTTGTTCTACTATATTTTTAGCAACACTAGGTTTAATAGATTTGTCTATAATAAATTTATTTCCATGTCCACTTCCTGTTGTTAAACATTTTGCTTTTTCTTGATTTAACCAATTGTATTCTCCTTTTTCTATTCTATTGACTCCACAATAATTTCCAAAAAAACAACTAGGTGGATTTTCTTTTAGTGGTATATTTTCTAAAATATCCTTTAATTTTATGTTTTTATCCTTAGGTTGTTCTATTTTCCAATTACACCAATATAACCTTGGTCTATTTTGAGCAGATACTAAATTACTATTTATTAAAACTCCTTCAACACCTATTGCTTCATCTAAAACCGATTTCCATTTTTTAGACATTTTAACATTTTCTAATAAAAATTTAACATTTGGATTATATTTTTGAATATCTTTAAGTATTCTCATATATTCCCAAAATAGATAAGAATATCCATCAAATTCGAATTTTTTTTCTTTTAATTCTAAATATCTTTCTAGACTAGTTATTTCTTCTTTAGTACTCGATGTCATACCATTTCTTTTACCTGAAAAAGAAAAAGATTGACAAGGAGAACCACCTATTAATAAATCAATTTTAGATAATTTAGAAACATCTACATTTCTAACATCTCCTATATGTATAGTGTTAGGAAAATTGTATTTGGTAACTCCTATAGCATACTTATCTATTTCACTAGCAAAATAATTATTTACTTCTATATTTAACTCCTTTAGAGTTAATTGACCTACACTCATTCCATCAAACAAACTTAATACATTCATATATATTCCTTTTTTATATAATTATATCATAATATTTATAAAAAGTCAACTAATTTATAAAATTAAATAGTGTTATTTTATAATGTATTTTATAATGTATTTTTCAATTTATTAAATAACTATATATAATAAAAAGAGTTCATTATTAAAAATTATTAAAAATAAAAGTTATATAAGTTATCCTATTATAATTAAGGATTTATAAAATGAATACTAAAATAAAGCAAATGCTTGAAGAATTAGATAAATTAGAAAAAGATTTAATAAATGATCTTAATAATATAGATATTAATAAAGATAAAGAATTGCACGATAATATTATTCGATTGAGTGCTAAATATCCAGAACAAGGTGATATATTAAAATTTATACTTCTTATCAATGATTTACAAAATACTTCACGAGCAAATTTAGAAAATATATATTTAGATAGTTTCAGTGAAATTGTTAAAAAAAAGAAAAGTATATTAAACTTACTTAGTGATATTGTTGATGAAGTTAAAAAAAATGATATTGAAATAAAACAAAAATACAATCCAAAATATGATTGGAAAAAAATATTATTTAATTTCACTTCTAAATTAACTCCATCTCATTTTATATGGATAGGTGTACTTACCACAAGCATTTTGTTTATGATATTTATAATTGAACATCCTGATAAATCTGAAAAAGCATTCGAAGCAGTTAAATCTACACCAAAAATTATACAAAAAAAATTCTAAAGGATATATATATGATAAAAAAGATAAAAAAATTTTTATATGAGTTTAATTCTAAATTTAATTCTAAATTAAAATTTTCTAAAAAAAGAAATAATGTAAATGAAAATTTTTGGAAAAATAATAACAATGAAGATGAATTTGAAATAGATAGCAAATTGTTAGATACATATGATTTTAAAAATTTATGTTCACAATGTAATAGTTGTAATAGTAATAATAATTGTAATAGTTATTATAAAAATATAAAAAAATATAATTTTATAGTTATAGACGATAATTATGGTGTAATAGAATCTATAAAAGATATTATTGAAGATTTAAAGTCTAGAAAAATAATATCTAAAGATTGGGGATTTCAATATTATTATACCAAATTAGCACCTATTTATTTGTTAAAAGACATTAAACGAAAAAATTATATTCCAGATGCTGGTTTAATAGATATTACTTATGGTTCTATAATAAGAATAAACGATAAAAATATTAAAATAAATGGTGTTCATATTTTTGATTTTATATTAAAAATAAATTCTGATTTTAAATTTTATTTTTATACAGGAAATACATTAAATTCTTATGTAAAAAACATTAATAAAATGATGAATTATTTCAAAAAAATATATAAAAAAGATATGAATAATTATATTTTAACTAAAAATTTTCAAGACGAAAAAGAGATTTATAATATAATAGAAAAATTAATTAAAGATGTTGAAGGTAAAAAATTATGACGATGAAACATATACAATCAAAAACACAAAAACAACTTTTAATTATAAATATAATTTTTTTATTTATAATTTCTATATATATATTTTTATCTTTTAATTTATATGAATTAATTTGTGAATGTAATTCTAAAAATTTTAATACAACAGGTAATATAATAGAAAAAACACCTGATAAATATGATTTGACGATATATGAATATTCATTAAATCTTAAAAGTGGTTATATTGGTATTTATGATAAAAAACATAATATAATTCATTATAAAAAATATAATATAACTTCATTTCATTTAATATTTTTAATTTTATCTTTTGTTATAGTTTTTATTTGGATATTTATAGTATATAATATGGTATCTAAATCAGAAGAAGAAAAATATTTGTTAAAGGCAACAAATTTAGAAAGTCTTGCTACTCAAAATAGTATGTCAGTTTTAACTGAAAATATACATCACGAATTAAATTCTCCTTTGAATGTTATAAAATTGAAATTTAGAAAAATAATAGAAGAACTTAATGATAATGATATTGTTAAAAATAATATAGATTTAATAAATATGAGTCTCGATCAAATATCTACTATTTTAATAAATATGTCGAATTTTAAGTCTTTGAAGTATTCCAATGGTAATAAAAATTTATATGAAATTATTGAAGGTTCATTTAGGATGATAAAAGTAGTAGTTGATAATGAATTTTCTTTTACAATAGATGAAAGATTTAAAATGTATAAAATAAATCATTCTTATGGATTAAAAAATGCAGATGTTGTTAGTATTTTTATAAATTTTGTTAAAAATAGTCTTGAAGCAAATGCTACTCATATTGATATAAAAATTGAAAATGAAAAAGAAGAATATTTATTAATAAATATAACAGATAATGGAAATGGTATTCCCAAAAATATGAGAAATAATATATTTACACCAAATAAATCATCTAAAGATGATAATGATTTAAGTCTTAGAGGAAATGGATTATTTTTGGTTCAAAATTTATTAAAAATGTTTGGAGGAGATGTTAGACTTAAAAAGACAGAGTTAGGAGAAGGTACAGAATTTGTAATTAAAATACCAGTAAAAAAATTAAAAAGTGAAGATTAAATTCCTATCCTAAAGCGATGAAATTATTGGAAAATGTTTTTATTAGTAATGGTAATCCATATTTTTGTAATACAAGATTATCTCTATCATTAATAGAAACAAACTTTCCTTTTATTTTATCTATTTTTTTAACATGATAATTCCAGATAATATCATCAGGTTTGATGTTAGTAATAGGATCTTTATCTTTATCAAAATAAGATTCTTTATTTATAATTTCAAATTTATTTATATCTTTGATAAAATAATTAGTACCAAAATTCATATTAGCACTAATAAAAAATCTATATTCATCTAAAAATGTTAAAACTTTTATATATGTTATATTACTATCATTAAAAATTCTACAAGGTAAAATATCATTTCCACACCTTAAAAAAGGTTTAACTATATGAAAATTACTATTAGGTCTTGTTTCTAAACCTAAATATAAACTGAATTTTAATTCTTCTATTTTTCCCCTTTCTTGTAATGCTTTTCTTGAATGTTCGTTAAAATAAATTTTTACTTCGTCATTTATTTTTATCATGTTTTCTTTCCTTTTTTATCATTTTAATATATTTAATATTAGAAAAGAAGAAATTACATAAAATCTCCTAAATCTAATATATCGTTCTTTTCTTCTTTTTCTTGTTTCTTTGGTTTTTTAGTTGGTTTGGTTTCATCTTCAATTAAATCTTCATCTTCGTTATTTTTAATTACAATATCTTCTTCACCTACTAAAATTTTATAAAAATCAGTATCTTTTGCTAATCTGATACCAAAATTTATAATAGATTGTTTATGAACTTTATCGAGTTTATCCAAAATTTCAATACTTTTATCATCTAATCCTACTTTTACTTCTACCATAATATTTCCTTTTTATAATGCATAATTATAAGTGTATTTATAATGTGTATTTATAATGTGTAATTATAATGTGTAATAACCATTAACATTACTAAATTCTCTTCTTGGTTTTCCATCAATGATAGTAGAATTATCTAAAATCATATTATCCTTTAATTTTACACCTTCAAAAAAGTTACTACCACCACCAGATAAAATAACTAAATCTGCTAATGAAAATACTTTTTTACTTTCTACTAATACACTTCCAAATATTTTAATAATGAATTTTCTTTTAGCATCTTTAATATATTCTTCAATATCTTTTTGTTTTTTACCATTATATCTGAAATAACCTTTGTATAAGATTTCATTTGCTTCTTGTTCGCTAAAAGGGTCTTTGAATTTGTTTTCTAAATAATCTCTAAATGGTTTAATTAAACTTGAAACACCATGTCCTGGGTAACTTTTAGAATTACTAGGAATAAATTTACCATTTTTCATATTCAAAACATTTATTGTTCCATATCCGATATCAATTATTGCTACATTTAGATTTTTTAAGTCTTCATCTCCTATATCTTCAGGTAATGTTCCATATTTAGCAAAATTTAGGTAAATACCCACACCTTGTGGAACAATCTTAACATTAAGATTAATTTCTTGTCCATCAACTACAAAATGTGATAATCTTTCTTTGAATTCATCTCTATTTTGCCAATCAACTAATGCTAAACCTGTTTTTAATTCTACTGGTCTATCTTTATCAACTTCATCAAATTTATTTAAGATATGATATATAATCAACGGAGCATATTTATAAAGAAAATTATAATCTGTTGTACTGAAACTTTCTCCACTTAAACCTTCACTACCTACTATATATTTTTCACCTTCAAATTCATAAACTTTTTGATCGCCATAAGTTATTCCATTATCTACATAAAAAGAAATAGAAGTAGGAAATTTTACATTTTTTCCTTTATAATTTATTTTAGTGTCGCCATATCCAACATCTATAGAAATACTATTACTCATTTAATCTCCTTTTTGTTTATTTAATTTTTTATTTAATTTTTATATATTTTCTTTTTTATACTCAACCATTCTAAATATTTTTTATGAATTTTATTTTTATATTTTACATTATTTAATCCACCATTATATCTACTTATAGCAATGTGATAAGGGTCTTTATAACCTTTTAATTTATAAGTGTTATACAAATGAATAAAATAAATAGTCATTATTTTAACATTAAAAGAATAATCTGTTAATAAATATTGTGCTAATTGAATATCTTTTTCATATTGTTTTTTATATGGTTTAACTTTTCTTTTGTAATATTTTAATTCTTTTTTAGACCATTTTATAACTCTTAAATCTCTTTTAGTTTTATGTTTTTTCCTATTATATCTATAATATATGTTTTGAAAATAATCTATTTTTTTAAAATAAATAGCATATTTTTTATAGATAAATGGATTTTCATAATTTATCAAATTTTTAATTTCGTCGTTAAAAAATTGAGGATATTTTCGTATAACAATTATCACTGTTTCTAATTTTACTTGACCTATACCTAAACTTTTTAATAAAAATGGTTTTTCTTTACCACTATTGAAATAACTATCACCTATAATAAATTTACCTGCACTACTTTCACCTAAAATAATAGAACAAATGGTATTTTCAAATGTTCTATTATCAATTGAACTATATTGTTTAGCAACATTATAAGATGTTTTCAATACTTTTATTTGACTGTTATTTATAGCGAATGAATTTATAAACATAATTAAAAGTAAATATTTTTTCATATTATTCCTTATTGTTCAAAAAGTTTTTCTAAATCTCTTTCAACATTATATGATTGCCAGACAACATAATTTTGATTTCTAAATTTCTTTCCATTTAATTTTTCTTTTAAGAAAAAAATAGCATCAGACGGATTTTCATAAATATTTTCAATATTTCTTATTTCATTACCATAACTAAAATGTATTTTATATCTTGGATTACCATACATATCGTTGTTAATTCTTTCATATTCAATCGTAATTCCATTTTTTGTAAATGTTCTCATGTTTTCTCCTTTGTTTTTATATTATAATTATATCAAAAAATAAAATAAAAGTCAACTAAAAATTATTTTTATTTCATGTTTAAGCAATTTTATATTCATAAGAAACTTTTTTAAGTTTCTTTCTATTATAAACTTTTTTCTTATTTACCACTTTTCTTTCACTTAAATTTATCTCACCTTTAATATGCATTTCAATATTTCTATCTCTTGTTTTTATGTTTTTAATTTCTTCTTGTAATTGTTTGAAAGATTTAATATGTTTTTTCTTTGCCATCATATATCCTTTTTAATTATTTAATTTATATAATTATACAATAAAAGAAAAATAAAGTCAATACAAAAATTTTATTTTTATTGACTTTTATTAAAATTATTTCATTAAAATTATTTCATTAAGAAAATTGCTTCTCTAACATATTTAGGTAAATAATTACTATCTTTGAATTTACTAAAATTTGTATCAAAAATATAAAATATTGCTTTATCGTTTTTATGTCTTACTGCTCTACCATAACTTTGAATTATTTTATTAGCAGCATCTTGTGAATACCATTTAGGATACATTTGTGTTTTAGTTTTAACATATACATCACCTAAACTAGCATAAGGTATTTTCGTCAAAATTTGCCATCTAGCAAAATCATCTTTGAAATCATGTCCTTCATATAAAGTAGGTCCGATTAAAATTTTTTTGCCTTTATATTTATTTATAGTTTCACTATCTTTTGCAACCACTATTTTACTATTATATTTAGATTTATTTTTAATTTCGTGTGCGATAAAATAACTTGATGTATGAATTAAACCATTTTCATTTTTATGTTTTTCTATAATCTTATCTACAATTTTTGTAGTCTGATTGATAGCATTTTCTTGATTTTTATAATTAAATTCAATTAAAGGTTTATAAACAATTTTTCTATTTTCTATAGGAAAAGGAGAATCACATTCATAACTATCATATGTTTTTATACCATTTTCTTTAGCATATACATCTATATCTCCAATTGTTGCTGATAAATGAATAAAAAATGTTCCTTTATCAAAAATAAAATCTGCAACTTGGTAAGCAAATATAGGTTTAATTGAAATTATTTTATATTCAGAAAAATCTCTTTTTACTTCTTCTAAATGTAATATATAATCACCTTCTACTTTACCAAATAATGATATTTTACTAATCATATCATTTACCCAATTATATAATCGATTATAAAAACCATTTTCATCTTTTAATTCTTCTAATTCATCAATTCTTAATTTTAATATTTTTAATAAATCTTGTGAATTTTCATATAAAGTTTTAGATTCTATTATTATAGAATTTAATTTATTTATAAATGTTTCTAATGCTATTACAATAGTTTCAAAATTCATATAACCATTATCTAAACTTTTTTCTTTGAATTCATTTATTACATTTTCATTTATTGTTAAAGTTCCATAATTTACTAATTCTCCCGATAATGTATGACATTCATCTATCACTACAATATCAGATTTTGCTTTAGGATATGTTATGAAAAAACTCATATTGGTAATTCTTTCATCTTTGGATGTTTCCCAATGAATTCTTTGTTTTATGTAAGGACAATCTTCATTTTTATCACATTTATTTGAATTCATATTAGTAAAACAAACATCTGTGGTATATGTTGTTCCTAAATGACAAGTATAATTTGTTTTACCTTTTATATCAACTAAATCAGGAAATTCATTTGTATATTGATCTTGTAATGCTTTAGTTTTAGTTAAAATAACACTTTGTTTTAATTCGTTGTTTATTTCTTTTAATATTTTAGGAATAACAATAGCAATATAACTTTTTCCTACACCTGTTGGTAATTGTCCTATAAAATGAGTCTTATTATTAATATAAGCATTTACAATTTTATGAATAGTTTCATATTGTTCTTTTCTAGGTTCTTTTCCTTTTGGAAAATGTTTTTTAATTAAAATATCAATTTTATCTTTCAATTTTACTCCTTTTCATTTCTTGTTATGTATTCATAAAAATTCATTTTTTAAGTTATTTAAACAAATCCGACTTTCTTTTCTATTTTTTTATGTAGTAATGAAATATCTTTTTTCAAATATTTTCTATCTATTATATCATTTTTAATATCATTTATTAAACTACCTAAATCAGATTGATGATAAATGTCTTTATAAGGTAATTTTTTGTCTGTATGTTTTGCATAAATTTTTTGTGCTTCTTTATATTCAAGTGGTAAAAATCTTAAAAAATCAAATAATCTACCCTTTCTTTTTAATGCTTCATCTATTTCATCAATAGGTTGATTTGTAGTGATTATGATTTTTGTGTCATTTTTAATAACACCATCTGAAAATGATAATAATTTACTTAAAAAATTATTTTTTGAAACATCATCTCTACTCTCATTTCTTTTACCTAAAAGAAAATCTAAATCATCTAAAATTAAGTAGTCATTTCTTTTTGCTATCTCCCAAAAATCATCCATATTGAAAAGGCTTATATCTTTTGCGAATAAAAAATTATGGTATCTTTTACTATCAGTCGATGTATTATTTTCCAATAAATATTTCATAAGTAAAGCAATAAATTTAGATTTACCTGTTCCAGGTTCTGAAGCAAGTATTAAAATGTTTTCATTACTTTTTGTAAATTGTTCTATAAATAAATCAACATCAAGAAACGGATAAAAATCTTTATCTATATCTAAAAAGTCTTCGTGAAATTTTTGTTCAGAACTTTCTTTTATACCACCCTGCATAAGACTCATTGTCGTTAAGTTGATATAATCGTTATCATCAAAAGATTTATAGTTTTTAATAATTTCATAGATCTTATCTAATAGGTCATAATCTTTACAATATATTTCACTATTATAGGTTTCTTTTCCTGATTGAAGACTAATGAAAATATCTTCACTAACTAAAAGATAATAATCGTAATACTCCATATCATAATGATGGACTTTTGTTTTAAAAGTATCTGAAATTTCTTTAATAAACTCACTTAAATTTTGTTTTAAGATTTTTATACCATTTTGAAAAGCATTAAATTTTAATAAATGTTTGTCCCAAATTGAATCAGCAATATCACTGCTTCCAGGGCGATGAGATAAAGTATAATTCATATTCACTCCTTTATGTTTTATATTTATGATTATATAACTTTTCAAAAGAAAAGTCAAGTAATTTTATATAACTTTTTATATTTTTTATAAAATTTATTTATTTTTTCCCATTCTTTATCTCTATTTTTAGTTGAGTCTAAATATATTTTTATAAAAGTCAAATAAAGATTAATTTCTTCGTTTGTTATTTCTTCTTCGTATGAATAATCTTCATCGTATATAGTGACTTTTTTATTTTCAATAGCGTTCATGTAAAAATCAACTTCCATATCGACTATTAAATTATATAATAGTTCAAAATTTCTTTTTTTCTTTCTTTTTAGATGAGATAATTTTTTTGTTATTGAACTCATACTTCGCCTTTTCATAATAGATATTCATTTTAATTCCTTAAATTTTTCAACCAAAATTTGTAATTCTTCTTCATTTAAGAATATATCATCTAAAAGGTCTAGGCAAGATTCATCAAAAATAAAGTAATCATTGCCATTGTCATTTTCAACTGAATATAAAATAAAAGGTAAAGTAGTATCACCTTTTTCAATTTCATAAGATAAAGTTACTCGGTCTTGAAACAAATGTTCTATTTCTTTAACCTCTTCTATTGTAGATATTGTAGATATAATTTTCATATGTTTTCCTTTTTTTAATTGTTTTTACATAATAATTATAACATATATTTTTTAAAAAGTCAATAATTTTTAGTCAAAATTTTCAAAAAATTCAATTTTTTATTTATTTTTTCATGATTTTAACAAGAAAAAAATCTTGTTAAAATTTTATTATATTTTAACATTAAATATATTTTTTTATAAACTTTCTTTTAATGATTTACCAATCACAAATTTAACTCTTTTTCCTGGCGCTGTTTCATAAGGAATTTTTGTTCCGTCAGGTCTTGTTACTTCACCTTTTCTCCCTGCTTTTTCAGCAACTTTTAATTTACCGATTCCAGGTAAAACAACTTCTCCATCTTCAACTAAACTTCTTGCGATTGTACCAAAAATTTCTTCAACGATTTCATTGTTTAATTGGTTTGTTACTCTAACATCTTCACCTAATTTTTCTTCTAAAATTTCTTTTACTTTTTTTACTAATTCTGATTTATTCATCAAATATCCTTTTATTTTTATTTAATTTTTTAAGATTTTATTTTCAAACTATTTCATTAAATCTTTCAATATATTTTAATATATTTAATTTTTTTTATTCAATTTTTATTCAAATTTTATTCAAATTTTTTTGTTATTTTCTACAATCTTAGTTATTTCTTCTTGTTTAGTTAAAACTCTATCAATAAAGGACATATCCCCATTTTCTATATATAAATCCATTATTGTTTTAGTTTCTTCGTATTTTTTGAATGAACTATCTAATAAATCTTTTGCTTTTTTTGGTATATTGTCTTTTACTTCATTAGGCAAAGAATAATAAACATATTTAAGTGCTGAAATAGTAAGAAAATTTAACTTAAATAAATCAGCAATAAGGTCATCCCTATCGCTAATTTTAGATATATCTTGCCTAATCTTACCTTTCTTTATATTAACTTTTTGTGGTTCTTCTTCATAATAAGTTCTATGTCTCATTCCAATTATTTCAGTTTTCTTTTTATATCCCATTTTAGCTATCCTTCCACATATTTGATTTTAGATAAGTTATGTTGGCATTTTTATCACCAGTTATTTTTCTTTGGAATTTATTTCCACTATAATCACTAACTTTTTTATAACTATTTTCTTTATAGTCATTATCAGTATCTATTTTCCAAGTATCTAAATCTTCATCGTTAAAATCATCATCTGTTGGGTCATTATCTTTTGTAAGTGCTGTTTTTATTGTTACATTTTCTTCTATGAAATAAGCACTTGTAGGAGCATTGTCAAGGTCGTTTGAAGAGATGTCAGCTTTGTATTTTGATATTTCTTCATTGTATAATTTATCTATTTCATCGTCTGATAATGGTTTGTTAAAAATTCTTACTTGGTCTACTATTCCTGAAATAGAATTTCTACTGTTAAATGCAATTTTTTTACCATTCCAATAATCATTATAACCTTCTGTATCTTGTTTTTCATTATTTATATAAATTTCTGCTTTATCATCATCTACATTTGTAGCAATGTGATACCACTTATTATATTCAAACTTCATTTTAGTCATATCTTGAGTTATATCATCATCATAAAATCTTTCTACAACTAATTGTTTATTATGAAAATAACAAGCAACAACCGGAGAATCATTGTCTGTATCAGTATCTCTTGGACATCCAAATATATGAACATGTTTATCATCAATTGATACATCATCTGTTAAATAAAACCAACCAGATAAACATACTTTAACATTCTTAGGGAAATCATCTGGATAGTCTATATAATCATTATCTCCTGATGAATAAGCACCTTTTTTAAACTTACCATCATCATATGTTCCATCTATATCATTATCATCACTATCTTTCCATTGCCCATCATAATTTCCACTTAAATCAGTAGCATCACCATCAAGATTATAACAAGCAATACAACTATCATCATCAAATATATCTAATACATTTACTGTTCCTTTATCCTCATCAACATCCCCTATATCTATCTCAACTCCGTCAGGGTAATCATCATTTATAATGTAACATTTAGACACATCTTTAATTTTTTCATCTGTTACTACTAATGTATCTTTATCTGTATCATCATCAATAATATTCATTTTTTCTAATTCTATCCTTGCGATTGTTTGATAAGATGACCAATCCTCTTCGTCATCTCCTTGTTCTGTAATAACTTCTTTATATTCTCCTCCGTCTTCTGTAAATATCACTTTATCGTTAGTTACATCACAATCGCTTGAAGTGTCTTTATTATCAGCAAAAGCATCATTTATAATCGCATCGTCTTCCTCTTCTGGTTTATCTTTAACAGTTATTGATATTTCATCACTCCACGAACTTGAAATATACCCTGTTTTAATTGCCCTAACTCTAAAAGTTGTGTCTGTATCTTTATCAACATTTCCGAAATATACCTTAAAAGTTTTATCACTTTTATAAACAAATTTCGTAACTAATTCATTATCAACTAAATACTCGGCATTTTCATCGTAATTGTCTATATCAATCTCGATATAATCTCCCTCGTTTATTTCATCAGCACTTTGATTGCTTAATTCAGGAATTTCGCACATAAACTCGGCAAATAAACTTCCTAAATTTTGTGTTCCTACAATAATTAACAACCATTCATCAATATTTTCATAATATTTTAATTCGTATACAGAACTATCTAATTTACATTTGTATTCATTTGAATTATTTATTTTTTTATCACTTTTAATTATTACATTATTATCTTTGAATGAACCTTTGTAATTAAAAATTCTAATTGTATCTCCGTTTTTAGGTTCTTCAGGTAAAGTAATTTCAAATCCACCATTTTCAACATCACATAAATATATATAATTTGAATGTAAATTTGTATCACTGTTAATTATTTCTACATCTAAATCACTTTTTTCACTTTTAGATAAAAATTTATCTTGATAAGCATCTGTGGGATTAATTATAAAACTATTTGTTCCAAACATTTAATTTCCTTTAATTTAATTATTCAGAAAGAATAATTTTAGATTTCCCTCTACCATTTTTAGATGCAATCCATACTTTAGTTTCGGCTGGTATCACTACTTTTCTTTCAGATACATTAAAATTAGATATAGGTGCTAATTCATGTCCTTCAAAAACAGAAGGATGATTATCACCTAAAAAGAAAACAACAGAAACATTTGATATATTTTCAATTGTTTTGTCTTTATCTACTGAACCTATTTCAATCCATTTATTTTCTGCTATATTATAAATATTTGAATTTTTTTCTGACATTATAAATATCCTTTTATTTTTATTTAATTTTATAAATAAAAAATATTAATAAAAAATATTAATAAAAATATTAATAAAGATTAGTCAGAAAAAAATTAACTAATTCATTTAAGTCTTTTATAACTTTAACATTTTTCAAATTTTCTTCACTTTCTTCTAACTCATCGTAAATATATTTTTTATCTAATACTTCATTCAACGATAATTTATTTGTATTTAATAAAATAGCATCTTCATTCATTTCATCTGAAACTATATTATTTCCCTTAATATTACAAGGATATAATAATCCTCTTTGTAAATCAACTAATCCTACAAATAATTCTTTATCATCCTTACCAAAATTATTAGAATATCCTACTTTTAATTTTTCAGGATTAAAATATTTTTTTCTACTATCATCATTAACATCATCTTTTTTGAATTGTTCGATGTTTGTCATAATTCCGATATGAAAATTATTCGGTTCTCCTGAATATTTATTTACTTTTAATCCTATAAATTTAATATTTTTATGATTAATAATATCTATAAATTCTGCTGCACCATTAGGAGCATCTGTTACATCTCCACTAAACACAATAGATTCATCATATGTATAATCTGAATTCCATCCAATTTTTACAATATTATTATCATTTGTTTTAATAATAGCACTTAAATCTAAATCAACACTTTCATTTGAATTTTCCCAATAAATACCACATCTTAAAGTTTTAGATGATTCAAATTTAATTGAACTTCCTAATTCATAATAAAAAGTGCTATTTTCTTCTAATCTAAGTGATATTGGATATTTAATATCATTTTCTAAAATATATTCAAGTAATTTAGAATCAATTTTAATATTTTTATTTTCAAATAATTTTTTAACATTATCTTTAACATATTCATTAAAATTACTATCTAATTTTAATAATCTTCTAAATTCAGGTTCAGTAACAACATCGTTTACTTCTTCTTTAGTATAAGACGAATGTGGCAATACATATGTTTCTTTTAATTCTCTTCCTGTTTTAATTAAATTATGTTTAGATAAAACTTTTCTAATGTAATTTACAATTTGAATTTGATTTTTAATAGACATTTTTTCAAAGTTTTCTAAAATTTTATTATCATCATATATTCTAAAATACTCAATAAATTTATCTCTCATTACATCTAAATGTAATTTTGAATTGTTAGTATGTTTAAATAAAACTTTACTATATTTAGTTTTAACTCTTTGAATTCTTTTATTTTCTCTTAAAAAAGGTTTTATTTCATTATACTTTTCACTTTTATTATAATCAATAACAGCAAGTAATTTTTTAATCATTCTTCTTTTTTGTTTTAATAATTCTAAAAATGAATTATCTACATCATTTTCTATAACATTATCAATAAGTTTTATACAATCTTTTTTTATGTTATCATCAACATTTATACTCATCATTTTTTTCAAATCTTTAGTATATAGCATATTAGGATTTAATCCTAATTTATATTTAATATATCTAATTGCTAATTCAGGATTAGAAGTTTTAACACCTTTTTCTAAAAGTTTAATTTGATTTTCTTTGAAAACTATTTTATCAATTTCTACAGGAATGTTTTCTTCTAAAATAATTTCAATATCTAAATCAGATAAAGGTCTTGCATATTTTTCATAAAATCTTGCTAAATCTTTTTTTACATCATCTATATGTTTGAAAGTTACATTAATAATATTTTCTTTGAATTCGACTTCATCTAACATTTCTTTAATTTTAGAATATTTAGATTTGTCTTCATTACTCATTTCATTTGGAAAATATGTTTCTATATCTACACCAAAATATTCTGCGCCATAAGTTGTCATATAATGAAGTAATGTTTTTAATCTCGTTAAATCTTCATTTTCAATAACTTCATCAAAAGAAAATAAAGTGTTTTCCCAATTATTATCTAAATCTCTAATGTTAGCAATTGCTTTAATTACTTTTTTAATAGATTTTGATGTTCCTTTAACATTTTCATATTCACCTTTTACAATTACTCCTAATTTTGCTAATCTATGTGCTGCTAAAACTTTTTCACTTTCTGTAAGAGTATCTTTTTCAAAAGGTACTACATTTAAGTTTAAAACACTAACTCTTACTAAATCTTTTTTCATTTCATCTCCTTGGTCTTTAATTTTAATTTTTCATGAATAAACTTGGATAAGTAAATAAGTACCAGTTAATATTTAATTAAAGTAACTTATCCTATCGTTTTATCTTTATAAAATTATATTATATTTTTGTAATAAAGTAAACTAAAATCTTAAAATTTTTATCAATTAAGAAGCATTACTTATGATTTCAATAAAATCATTTGCTTCTTTTACCATTGTATTGTAATCACATTGTTTAGGTGGATTTGCATTTTCTATTACTTCAATATAAGATATAATATCATCTATTAAAGAATAAAACAATACATCGTTTTTGCATAAAATTTCTACTTCGTTATTTATCGAAACACTATTTTTACTTACATTTATATATAATTTTTCTTTTTTAGAAGTTATAATATTATAATTATCTATTCTTTCTTTGTTTTTATTTAATATTGTATATTGATCTGATGTTATTCTCATAACCGTAATATCATTTATATCGTAATTTTTATTTGCCTTATCTATTAAATTATCTAACATTTATTCTCCTTTATGATATTAAAAAATTGTATTAATAAAAATTGTATTTTAATCTATATTAAATCCAAATTAAAAAACATAATATAAATGTTAGAATTGCAGATATTTTTGCCATTGCTAAATTTAACACTTTCATTTTATCTTCACCACTTAATGAGATAAAAAATCTTTCAAAATCTCTTCTATCTTTAATTTTATCTTCAAATCCAAAAGGAATTGATGTAACTATTATTAAAATCATTATACTCGTTATTAAATACATGTTTTTCCTTTCATTTTATTTCATGTCCAAATGAATATAAGAAAAGAATTGACTTTTCTTAATCCTTTTTATATTTATTTATAATTTCTTGATAATTTTCGTCTGTACTTTTTACAAATGTTCCATCAGGTGTTAAAAACCCTTCTCTATCTTTTATTTCATCATAAGCAACTTGAATACAATTTGTTATTTGTGTATCAAATTTATTTGCTAAATCTGTTAAATATAATAATGAATTGTTAATATATTCAACTGTTTTTTCTAATTGATTTTTTGCAATACAATCAGCAGCATTTCCTAATTCAACATCTAAACAAGCAATATCATAAATGTGTGATTCAAGCATTTTATAATTTATAATATTATCAAAGTTTAATTTTATATTTTGATTATCTAAATCTCTTTTAATAATTTCCACGACCATTACAAAAGTAACAAAAGTATCACCAATACCATCAATAATTTCATCGACATTTTCATCTAAAATTGCTTTAGTAATTTCTGATTTTTCAGATATTGTTTTTAAGAATTGAATATTAACTTTTGCATTTTGAATAATACCATTTTTAATACCCCAATTTTTAATGTCTTCATATAATTTTTCAAGTTTTTGTGTAATTTCTTTTTTATTCATTATACTCCTTTTATTTTTTTAAAATTTGACTTGCAATTTTCATATCAAATGTTCCATCATTTAGTTGTTTTAATTTACTCATAATTTTACCAAAATCTTTAGGTAATTCAAATTTTTCATTCGATAAAATGTTTTGAATAATTGTTTTCATTTCATCTTCATTTTTCATTTTAGGTATTAAATTAAGACTTAAAATAAAATCTAATTCATCTTTAACATTCATTCCATTTTTAAGAGAATCTTCTAATTGTTTTATATATTTTTTAGTACCATCAATAATCATATCGTTTTCTGATTTTTTATTTTCTTTTGCTAATTTTTGAATTGTATCAATTAACATAACTAAATTTTTAGACTTAGTTGGATTTTCTTTTTTGTATTTAAACATAAGTTTTTTTAATTCTAAAATATTCATTTAATCTCCTTTTATAATTTAACGACTATAATTTAACAACACAAGTCAATAAATATTTGTTTTTTTCAATTTCTTCAAAACTTAATACTTTTGTTATATTATATACTTGAATTTTATCTTTGAAATTATCTATAACTTTATTATTTATAAAATATTTTTCTATTTCTTCATCTGTAAATTCAACTATCAATTCTTTTAATTCCCTAACTTTCATTCAGTCTCCTTTTTTATAATTATAACATAAAAAGAAAAAAAGTAAATAAATTTTATCATAAAGATTTTTTAATTATTATTTTTAATAACACCTTTAATATCTCTTAATTCCAATAAGAAAAATTCACCTTCTTCAAAATCTATTGCTTGTGTAATTGATAATTTACCATAATAAACTTCATCGTCGATGTTTATTTTATCTTCTAAATCCTTAGATATGGCAATAACTTTTCCTGTATCTGGTTCTTTATTTGTTTGTAAAACAATTCCACTTGATGTAGTCTTTTCTTTATTTATTTCTATAAGTATTCTTCCACCTAATGGTGTAAAATTTTTAATTGTCATTCAAAACTCCTTTTTATTTGTATTTTTTATTTGTATTGTTTATTTACATTTTTCAATATGTTTTTTATAACTTGAATATCTTTTATATTCTTTATCACACTTAGAACAAACAAATTTAATATTTATTTTTTTATCAAATTCTTTTAATACATTTTGTATTTTTAATTTATCATCATCTGGTAAATTATTAAAATCTAAATTGATAAATTCTGGTTTATTTATAAATTGTTTGAATTCTTCTAATTCTTCATCATTCAATTTATTATTCAAATATCTATTACACATAAATAATGTATATTCTTTTAATTTATCAATATTATTAACATTGTTAATAGATTTTTTGTTTTCAACTGTATTAATGATTGATTTTTTAATCTTTTTTTCTTCATTTAATATAAAAGATTTAAAATATTTAAGTCTATTTCTTTTTATTTTTCTATCAAATTTACTCATTATTTTCCTTTTTTATTTTAC
>Ga0256836_1000517_pt1 | contig 20008 bp, 10 predicted proteins | sample 4561380metaG_FD_185974 | JGI IMG/M metagenome (GOLD analysis project Ga0256836, IMG submission 185974) | Hydrothermal vent microbial communities from Guaymas Basin, Mexico - 4561-380 | ecosystem: Environmental > Aquatic > Marine > Hydrothermal vents | place: Mexico: Guaymas Basin | collected...
ATATGTCCGTATTTGAAATAAATGATTTTTTATCTGATATTGAAGATGGAGAATCTGATAGAAAAAAAGTAAAAAAATTAGTTAATATAAGAAAAGAAATTTCTAGAGATATTTTTGATAATTTTTCCAGAAAAATTTCTCCTAGTTTGTTATGAGAGGTTGTAATTTCTTTACCTAAAAATTTAGATAAAGAAAAATTAGAAGTTTTTAAAAAATATTTTGTTGTTAGTGATTGAAAAATTTGGCCTAGATGATGGTCGTATTATTTTTTATTTTGAGATTTTTATAGGAAGGAATGAAAAGGAATAAATAGAGAGACTTTAGATAGTATTGTAGATAGTTTTTTAAAAGAGTTGTTTCAATTTTTGGAAGATTTTGAAAAGATTTTGAATACAGAATGATTAGAGTATTTGATATTAGATAATTTACGTAATATGATATTATATTTGTTAAATTTTTATATGTTAGTTTATCAAAATACAAAATTTAAGAGAGTTTATAAAATACCGTTTACTTTTAATTTAAAGGATATAGGAGAAGAAAATATTATATATAGAATACAAGGTTTAAAGAATTTATATTTTAAGGTAGTAGACTATATTTTTATGTATTTCTTTTATAATTGACAAGTTGAAGATAAAATTAAAAATGAAGAGCTTAAGATAATTTTTAGAAAAATAAAAAGGGAATTTGAATATTTATATAAAAAAAGTATATTTATTCATAAAGGTAAAAGATGAACATTTTTTGATGTTTATAAAACTTTGAGTCTGGTTCATCAATTTTTTAAATATTTAAATAGAAATATAAGAGAAGAGGATAATCTATTTGTTATTTTTGTTTCTCTTTTACAGAAAGATATTTTTTTATTTAAAAAGATTTTTAAGACTTTTATAAAATATGAAGACGTTCAACAAATTGTTAAAAAGAAAATAAAAAAATCTTATTCGGATAAATTAATAGGAGCTATTTTGTATGGATGAATTGAGTATTGAATATTAGCTGAGTATTTGTGATTAGATGTAGTGTATATTTATTATTCTAAATATAATTTAAATCAAAAAGATAAAATCTATGATTTAAATAGATTAGTAGTTAATAGTAATGTAAAAGATTTAAACAGAGTAGCTAGAGAAAAGATATGTTTATTATTTGATGATAACACACAAACTGGAAATACTTTGTCAGATATAAGAACTTTCCTATCTATTAATTGAATCACTACTATTCCAATAGTTTGAAGGCATGTATTGTTGTCAAAAAAGAAACCTTATTATTTTGAATGAGAAAAATTAAAAGATTGAGTATGAGATTCTAATATTTTGATAGAAACCTTAATAAGAGCTTATAGCTGATATTTTAGATGAAATAGACAATTATTTATTCCTTTTGAAAGAAAAAAGAGACAGATTTTAAGAAATTTTGGAAGATTTATTAAAGATTAAAAGTTTGAGAAGGAGTTTTGTAATTTTAAATTTTTCTTCTTGAAATTAAAAATTAAATTTTTATCATCAATTTAAACTTTATTTTCTCAGCTTTTTATAATGCTTTTTCAGATACTCTCTCAGACTTTTCTCAATTCAATTCAATTCAATTCAATAATACTGCTCTATTTAGAGCAATTTTGATTAGTTGTTTAAAATATTTTAGTTAGCCAGCAGTAGTACTAGTGCTGGCTTTTTTATTTTATTATTTAAGATTAAAAGAATGGACAGTTTAAGAAAGAAATTAGTAAAATTGATTTTAAGTTTGTTTGTATTGTATCAGATTTTAAATCCTTTAAGTTATTTTGGATTAGTAGGTATTGTTAAGGCTGATTATTTATGAAGTATTACTACTTCTCAAACTATTTCAGGAGATAATACAGCAGATTATATATGGCTTACAGGTGAAAATCAAATAGTAGAAAATCAAAATGGTCAGCTTCTGTTAACTAATACTATAGATTGACAAATATCTGTTTTGCTAGAAGGTTCTGGTGATTGGTTAAAAGTAAGAAATAATTGACAAATAATTGTTACAGGAGGTAATATTTTGGTAACATGAAATACCAATTATGTTGAAATTCAAACTGGTGTGATTGTTACAAATAATTTTGAAGTTTCAAATTTAAACTTACTTTGAAATGCCCATGTTAATGCTGTAAATATAAAAGTAAACAATTTGGATGCTACTTGAGAAGATAACAGTTTAGATATTGATTATGTCTTATGAAACTCTGGACAAATTGTTTTGCCTAATGGTAATTTGATGTATAATTTTAATCAGTTTAGTTATACTGATCAGTCTGGAAATGTTCTTAGTAACTGAGTTAGTCTTCAAAGTTGAGATAAAATAATTATCAATTTTTCTGGAGCTATAAACTTGCAATGAACAGGGTTTATTGTAGAAAGTGATGAGAAAAGTGTTTATGTAATGACAGGGTCTAAAGATGGTTTTGAAAGTAGTTATACTTGATTTATAATAACTTGAGATATTGCTGAAATAAATATTTCAGATTTATCTGCTGGTAAAAATTATCGAATTTGAGTTACTGAAAAATTAGCTTATCAGCAAAATGGTAGTTTTGTAGTTATAGAGATTAGATATCCTAGTTTAGATTTTAGTGTGGTTGAAGCAGAAAGTGGAAATGAACCTCAAAATACTAACATTATTACTACTTGATGACTAATAACTTGAAATGTAACTGTTGAGTATGTTCTTTTAACTGGACAGAATCAAATATTAGAAATAGCTACTGGAGCTAGTTTGGAAGCAACTGGAAGCGTTCCAGGATATGTGGTTAGTGAAGGTATATATATGCCTATGACTTGATCAGTGGTAATAGATGGTTTTAATAATAAGTTGATTGTAGATGAAAATGCTAAAATAAATATTCCTTATAACAGTATTTTGGTAATTTCTGGATTAGATAATGAAATAATTTTTAATAGTTGATATTATAGTAATCCTTGGATAGGTTTTTTTGGTAGTTGAATAAGTTTTAAAGTTTTTAGAGTTATACCAACTCATGAATTTATAGTTCAATCATATTCTAATGTAAGTTTACAATATGAAAATATACAAAAAGATAGTTGATGGAATGTTTATGTGTGAAAGAATGCTAAAGTGACATTAAATATTAAAAATAGTACTATTTCATACTTAAAATCTATAACTGTTTGAACAGGAAGTCAGTTTTATTTTAATTATATTGGTGTAAACTGGACTTGAGATACAGTAAATGTATGAGTTAAAATTTTTGCATGGCCAGATGCTAAAGTTGTTATTAATGGGGTTGATTATACTACTTGATTAATTGAATGTAATAAAATTTATAATGAGTATGAGTGTAATTATAACTGACCATATGTTCTTTTAGTTAAAAATTGAAATATTATTGCTGGATTAAATGAATTGGAGATAACTAATGCTGGAACATATAATTTTGTTCCACAGGAAGGAAAGTTTAATATTGTGAAATCTTATTATACTGGAAGTGATGTAGTGGTTAATATGGATGTTAGTAATCTTTCAAAATCTATGGTTTCAATTTTTGATTTGTCTGGTGAAAATAAAGCAAATATTAATACTGATTTCTTGTCAATTCCTTATGGATATGGAGTTAGTGTAGTTAATAAATATAATAATTTATTTGTATTTAAAAATTCTTGGTATTCGCATATTAATTATTTATTTAATTTTGATACTTGAATTTTAGAATGAGATTATTGGCATATTTGTAATGGAAGTTTTAACGGTAAATATTTGGATATTTTAGGAGATTGGATGTGATATAAAGATTGTTGATATACTATAAATAGACAAATAAACGTTGATGAAATATATTTTGACAGTGAAGGAGAATTAAATCAATATCAAATTTCTTCATTAAAGAATAATACTAAAATAGTTTTTTCTACCGGCTGAATTCATTGGTTAAATTTGATAGATGGATTGTATAAAGTTGTTTATAGTTGATGAAATATATATATTTATAAATGAACTAATATTTGGACTTGAAGTAAAACATATAATATTGGTTCGTCCTGGATAACTATTAATATGGATTTTACATGATTGACTTTAATTGATAGTGGCAACACTAATATAATTTACTATTGCAACAATCAATTTACTTTTAACTCTTGAGATTGTGTTCCCCCAACTCCGCTTTTCTACGGCTCTTGAAGCTTCCAACTAATAGAATATACTTGAAACAATCATAAACTTATCTTAACCGATATTAGACCAGAGATCCTAAAAGTAGGAGAGATTAAATGTTTATCTGATGAGTGTCATCTGACTTGATTTAATTTGAAAAAGATTGATTGGAATGATGGTAATATAGTAGAAACTTGAATTCTTTTAACTTGAAATTGGAACCTAACTTCAGGTGAAGTTTTGCCAATTTATATTCAATTTGGAAATTACAACCAGACTTTGCCTGAGGGTATTATTTACAAAGTAGATACATTAACTGGTGATAGTAATTTTATTTCTCATGAAGTTTGACCATTTGTATGGTGACCGTCTGATGAATTAGGTGTAAATGTTGGGCAAATAAATATACCAGTTTATTCTAATACTTGATTAAAACTTTCTCCGGTGAATATTAACACATTAGTAGAAATTGAAAGGCATTATGAAATGTTTGGAAACGTTTATGAGTTTACTACTATTTGAAATATTATTAAAGGTATAAATTGAACAGGTCAAGTTGTATATCATTTTAATAAAGATTACTGGTTTAATTTTGGAGGAAATAAAGTAGAAAAATTAAATAAATTTACAGGAGATATTGATACAATTTCTTATTTAGTTGATTGAGATACTGTTGAAGTTAACAGTCAAGTACCTGTTAAATGTTTTGGATTAGGGTTGAGTATGAGTAATAATTTAGGCAATTTGTTATGTGATTTATTAGAGATATATAAGATTTGAAAGATATTTTTATCTTATACTCAATATAGTTGATCTAAACTTTACTTTGAGGTATGAAGTGGTAAGTTGATAAACGGCGAAAATTATATTAATGGTAATCAAATAATAGGAGCTGTGAATGTTCAAAGTTTGAAAACAGGTTATAATGTAGCAAATATTGAAGAGTTAGATACTAATTCTTATAGCAAAGTAGATATTTCATTTAAGGTAGATACTGATGCAGATGATAAAAATAGTTTCTTTAATAATTTGCCTGAAAGTGGTAAATTTGGAATTAAAGTTGAAACAGGGGATTTGAATGTAACTTATATTGTTGATAACTTAACAGGAGATTATAACATTTTCAAAGGTAATATTGTGGTTTATGCTCCAGTTGTAAATGGTATCTGCCCAGTAGGATTTAGTTTAACTAATTGGGAATTACAACCTGATAAACAATATTGTGAAAAGCAGATTTCTGATATAGAAGATAGCGATGTAATAGAAGTTTATTATGAAACTAAAAAATATATTAATTTGAAATTTAAAGTAAGTGATGGTAGCAAAGATTTTACTGGATATAATTATGAAATAGAAGGTTGGTTAGGTAATACAAAGATATATTCTGGATTTTCAGAAAATTTTTTAGTGAATTTATGAACTATACAGGCTTGATATGTACTACATGATATTAAAGTTAATGCTGACTGGTTAACTGGATATAGAGTAGTAGGATTTAAATTTATTTCATATACTTGAGGTGATATTACTCCTCCAATAGAATCAATTTTTGATGAAGGTTTAACTTGAATATATATTCATACTACAGATGTTGATGATTGTACACAGTTAACAACTAGTTGAACTTTAATAGTTTACATAACTGGAGCATCTATTGATGGTAAAGTTATTTTGACAGGTGGCAGTTTATCAGATTATATAAATGATGTTGAATATATATGATTAAATACTGTTTTAGGATATAAACAAGTAGAGGTTGTAGATTGAATTTTTACTGGTTTATATGCAAGGTTACCACATTCTAAAAGTTCATTGTATTTAGTTATTACAGGAGATAACATTGTTAAATGAGATACGTGGTTGGATAAATTATTGTATGCAGAGCATAAATTATGAGCTTATTATTATACTGGAAATAAAATTGTTTTTGCTTCATGGTATACTCAAAATTTGTTAAATACTTGAAAAGTAGTGGTTACTCTTAAATATCCTTGACATTCTTTATTTGTAGTAGATATTCCTTCTGATATTGTTTGAACTTGATATGATATAGAATTACCTAATAATTGAGAGTATTTTGATTGTGTAGGAAATACTTTATATCTTGGTGATTGTACAGAGTTTATTTTGAAAGATGTTTCTTCTCCTTCTGAAGAGCAGTGAACTGTAAGAATAATAATTACTAATCCAAATGTAGTCGGAAATTATGTATGTTGAGGTGATTGGCAGACTCAGGAGACATCTAATGCTTTAATTTGTTACAAAAATATTAATTTTGTTCAAGGAGATAATGTTATTCATTTACCGTTGAAGTTAGTTGAGAAGACTAACGCTGTTACATTAAAAGCATTCTATATAAATGAAAACAATCCTGTAGTATTTACAGGTATTCTTTCAGGTGTCAATAATGGTAAAGTGTATATATCTGAAGGGACTTGAATTGTCAGTTTTGAATGAGTAGAAACTGGTGATTATGTATTGAAATATGTATTTGATTGGGCAAACAGTGAAGTTGGTCAAGCTATTGTAGATAATTGGCAAGCTATAAATTGGAAACCTATTGATTTCGAAATTCAACGACAACCTGGTTCAGATGTAATAGTTTATAAAAACATTTCTTATACTTGAAATTATACTTCCACATTGATTATACCTAAATTTTATTACTTCAATATTAACATTACTTGAAATCAAGTAAGTGATATGCCAGTTAAATTGTATATTCCAGAAAATATAAAGATTATAACTTGAAATGTGAATATTACTACAGGACGGAATACTGTAGATTTAAATTATAATGGCAGATTTAATTTTGTGGTATCACCAGATATTACAAAAGCTATTGGTAAAATAGTTATTCAAAAACAATGACTCGATTGTAGTATTTATGATTGATGGTTTATAAATCAAGATTGATATTGTGAAAGAGATTTTGATTTGGTTAATACTTATCAATTACATGTAAATGTTGCCTTTAATCAAAATACTTTAACTTTTTCTTGAACTTGGGATAGTAAATGTGGAAAATGGTTAAGTATCCAGGTATATCCTGAAGGTCATAAATACGACTGGTGGACATACAAATACTTACGGAAAGAAATAACTGGAGATGTTAATTTCCAGGTTTCTACAAGCTTAGTAGCAGATGATTATGAATATACAATTTGGTTAGACAGATGCGGTAGTCTGACAGGACATATTAGTTTGACTTGAGATAAGATCGTTAATATTTCTGTAGATCCTGGTAAATGGATAAAAGTAGTTTGAAAAGAAAATTATTTGACAGGAGAAGAAAATAATAATATTTTTGTTGATTTATTGCCTGTAGATAACAATAATGAGCGGCAAGACGTTAAATGGGCTGATGAAAATGGGTATATTGTTAAGATAAATGATAAATCTTATAATGTTGTTGTAAGAGATAGATTTAATCGGGGAGAAAAACAAATACTTGGAATTTATTCAGGAGACACAAGATTAGATAATATTATGACTTGACAGGTAGATTTTGCTTCAGTAAATCCAGGAACAATATTGACTATTGTATTCAAAGAAGGTTATACCATAGAGTGAATTTCTAATATTAAAAATTGACGGATAAGTTTATATAAATCTTGAACTAATGATTATGTAGCAGGTGCTAGGATAAACTATGGTAAATTTGTACTAGTTTGAATACCTGAAGGTGAATATATATTGGAAGCTTATCCACGAAGATGGGATTATAAAAACTTTGAAACTTGACTAGTAGTTAATAGTGATATATCAAACTTTGTAATTAATTTCAAACAAGCAAATGTAACTGTTGATATGTCATTTGATAAAGATTATGTAATGCCTTGAAAATATGTGAAATTGAAAATAAATCCTAACGCTAATCCTACAGGTTCTCTAAGTGTAGATAATTTTGATCAATTAGTTGATTCAGCAAATTATTATATCTGGTCTTGAGATTCACTAGTATCTTCATGAAATATCACTAGTGCTACAAAAACATTTAATGACATAGCAAACAAAACTATAACTGTTAAGTTTAAACTAAAAGAAAATATTTCTGCAAATAACGAGTGGTTTAAAGTAACATTTAATAGTGTAGAATTACAATTACCTATTCAAAGATTAGAATTAGAAGTTCCTCCTACTGCAAAACCTAATGAAGATGTAGCTATAAGAATAAAAGCACCTAAATGAGATATTGTAAATGTATTGGTTAATGGACAGATTTATACAGGAGTTACTGTACAAAATTGAGTAAAAGATGTTAATGTTAAGTTTGTTTCTGAATGAACATGAATTGTGCAAATTAGAGATATAACTAACAATGTTACTTCTCCTGTAAAATTAGTAGTTGTTAAGTCAGATGTTCCAGTTCTTAAATCTTATATTGTAAAAGTAAATGGATTTACTAGAGTAGAGGATAATTTAGATGATGATGTATTAAGAGTAAAATACTTTAATGTTTGGGCTCATCCTGATTTGAAAATAGCTGATAAGATTGAAGTTAATACAACATTTGATGGTAGTCCAGATAGTGTAAGTTATATTTTAGCTGATATAGAATCTACAAATTGAGTATTTGAACCTGAAACTATTGAAGGATATGGTATAAAGGATCTTGTTGTTAAATTTACTAAAGATGGAAAAGAATATTATCAAACTATCGCTAAAGTGGTAATTTTGATAGATCCTTCAGGTAAAGTAATTAACAAAGTAACTAAAAAGCCTGTTCCTAATGTTAAAGCAACTCTTTATCAATTGGTTGGTAAGAATTGACAACCTGTGATTTCAACAGGAGGAGTTGATCTTACAAAATTAGCTAATTATTTAAAAAATGGATATACACCAGAAGAGCTTGTGAATGACTTAACTGTATGTCAACCTGGAGGTGAGGCGTATCCATGTAGCTGGCAGGTATGGGATGGTACTTCTTCTGATCAAGTAAACCCTCAATATACTGATGAAAATGGTAAATATGGTTGGGATGTGTCAGAGTGATATTACTATGTAGCGTTTGAAGATATAGATGATGAGACTAACTGAGAATTTGAGTCATTTAATAGTTATGTAGTCCATATACCACCTGCTGTTACTGATTTGGATCAATATATTGTTACAAATGATGTGCCAGAGTTTGTGAAGAATATAAAAGTTTCAGATATTGCAAGTAATATAAGTATTACTTCTAGTCTTACAGAAAGTAGACTATTGGTAGATAGTAGTGGCCAGATAATGATATATTTTCCTGCTTGACTGGCACTTTCTGGAATATCGAATGTGACTATATCACAACCACAAAAAGAAAATTTATCTAGTATTTCTGTAAATGGCAAAAATGTAGAAGTAAAGATAGCTATAGAGATACCAACTTCTACTGGAGTAGTATTCAGTACTGGTGTTAAATTGTGTGCTAAGGAAACAGTTAGTGATTTGTCAGATTATAAAGTTTATTATTCTACAGGTATTAGTTGGATTTATGATGAAAGTGCTACAAATACGTTAGCTACTGAAGGTGATTATATATGTTTTATAACAAATCATTTTACTAAGTTTGTTTTAGGAAAAGAAAAAAGTAGTAGTTCTTCAAATTGAAGTAGCTGATCTTCAGGTGGTACTTCAAGCGGAGGTTCATCTGGAAGTTCTAGTAGCTGATGATGAGGATGAGGAGGATGATATTATTATGGAGGTTGATGATGAGGTGGTTATTGGTTTGTTAGTAGAGTTGAAAAGAAGGTTAATAGAAATAGTACAACTAAGAGATTTATAAAGGTTACTATATCAAATTATAAAGCAAAACTTAGTTCAATTAAGTTTAAAACACCTAAGTTTAAAAAGATAGTTCCTGTTTTGAATAAATTAGTTGAGGAAAAAGTAATTGATGTAGCAAGATTGATTAATGTTAAGGTAGCTAACAGATTAGCATCTGAGTACTATGAATTTGTTAAAAAGTTGGCTGAATATGAACAGCATAAGATAACAAAGAAAGAGTTGAAATCCATATTAGCTAAATTTTTGAAAGATTATAAGAGCTTTAAAAATCAATTTAACCAAATTGTTAGGGTAGAAAAGATAGATATCCAAGGTATAAAAGTAAGTTTGTGGAAGATAAGATTTAAAAATAAGAAAATAGAAAAATTAATAGATAGATTGGATGGTGTTATAGTTAAATATTTAAGTAAGAAGCATTTGGCTAAAGAAAAACTAAAGAGATTTGTAGAATTATATAATAAATTTAAATTGGCTATAAAGTATATGAAAGAAAAAGATAAAACAAAAGGGAAGAGAGTTGCAAAAGAGTATCTGAAAGAAATGTTAAAGTTATTAAAATAAATATACAAAAAAATCCCTGGTCAGCAATGGCCAGGGATTTTTATAAAGGAGAATTATTAGTTAATTGAAGATCTATTAAAGATTAAAAATTTGAGAAGTACTTTAAATTATATGTTAAAAATTTATTTTTATCATAAATTTATGTGTTAAAAATTTACTTTAATGATAGAAAGATATAGATATATTTCGAAGATAGAAAATATATTATCGCTTAATAAAGCGGTGTTTCTAGTTTGATGAAGACAGGTAGGAAAAACTACATTGATGAAATATTTTCAGAAAAAAATATTGAGGTGTATATGTCAATTTTGATGAAATATCGTGAGATATACTAATATTTAAAACTTTAAAAAGTTTTTTAGATTAATATTAATTAATTATTTTAATATTAATATTGAGGAGGAGAATTGGACTTTTTTGACGAAGTAATAAGAGTGAAAAATTTTGATGTTATTTTCAAGGCTTTCAAAGATAAGTATCCTAATAAAAAGGATAGTTTGTTCTGCTAGTGGAAATTATGATATAGTAAATAGTATTGTAGAAGGATTAGCTTGAAAAGTTATAAAGCTAGAAGTTTTTCCTTTAAGTTTTGATGAATTTATGTGGTTTAAATGAAAAAATTGGAATTTTCTCAAATAGATGAGAATATATTTAATTTGATATTACCTTATCTTTTAGAATATTTAACTTTTGGTGGTTATCCTGAGGTAGTGTTGACAAATGATTTAAATAAAAAGTTTTTAGTGCTTAAATCTATAGTTGATTCTGTTTTTGAAAAAGATTTAACTTTTTTATAACTAAACAAGAATTTCCTGATTTGAAAAAATTGATTTGATGGATTTCAGAAAATATTTGAAATCCATTTTCGTATGAGTGATTATCATCTGTTTTATGAATTAAAGTTAAGAGGTTAAAATTTTATTTGGATTTATTAGAAAGATCTTATCTTATCAAATTTTTGCCTCCGTTTCGGACAGATAAAAAAATAGAATATAACAAAAAGTCGAAATTGTATTTGTTAGATTTTGGAATAGTAAATTATTTTCTAGGTAGATTACTACAAATTAAACAGAATATTACTTGAAAAGATTGTGAGATGATGGTGTTTTTGAACTTATTATTTAAAAAAGATTTTAATGAGCAAATGTATTATTATCGTAAGATAAATGGAACAGAGATAGATTTTGTGATAAAAAAATGAGAAAAGTTAGTGCCAATAGAGGCAAAATTGGAGAATAAAGATAATATTCCTAAAGTTTTTGTATACTTTTTAGAAAAATATAAAGAAAAAGTAGAATATTTTATTAAGACCACAAAGTGGTTAAGTTTTGAAAGAGAATTAAATTGAAAGAAAATTTTGGGAATACCTTTTTGGATGATAGGTAGTATTTAGTAAAAAGTAGCGAAATATATTTTATTATAAAGTTTGTATCAATTTCTTATAAATAAAAAATACCCCCGGGAGGAATCGAACCTCCATCTACCCCTTAGGAGGGGGTCGTTCTATCCATTGAACTACGGGGGCAGTTTCAGAAGATTCAGAAGAATGGAAGATATAAAGATTTTTAGATTAGAAGTTTAATTTAATGTGAGATTTCAAAATATCAATTGTCTGTGATTGTTTTAAAAAATATCTTTGCCATAAGCCCAATTCTGTGTTTAAGGTGGAATTTCTCTAGACCAGCTTATAGCTGGCATCTAGCACTTCCCCAACTAATGGGTAAGCTTGCACCGGGTAGGGTTTACCGCCGGCTAGTCCGGCAGACTAGCCGACTGGCAGTAGCCTTGCGTAGAGCAAGACACCTGCCCGTTGCACCTTTCCCCTACCAGATTCTAATCTGGTAGGGTAGTTTACGTCTCTGTGGCACTTTCCTTTGCCCCAGTGATGGGGACCAGCTCCTGTTAGGAGCTACCCTTTGTTCGGTGTTGGGACTTTCCTCCCTCTTTAGAGAGGGTACCACCTGGCAAAGGTAATTAAAATAATAATTAATTTAGTTGAAAATTCAATTTTAATTTTTATAGTTTTGAAGGTTGTTTTTATATTATAATTTTTAAAATCTATGAAAGATGTTTTTCTTTTTTGAATACAGGGAGCTGGAAAAGGGACTCAAGCTAAGAAAATATTAGAAACTTTTTGAGATAGCTTCTCTTATTTTGAGGCAGGAAATATATTGAGAGCTATGAAATCAAATGATAATGCTATTTGAAATTATATTAAGAAAATAATAGATAAATGAGAGCTTGTAGATGATGAACTCATAGTTACTTTTTTCGATGCTTTTTTGATAACATTGGACAAATGACAAGCTATGCTTGTGGATTGATTTCCTAGAAAATTGGGTCAATACTATATGATGATGGAAAGATTTAAGAAGATGAAAAGAGATTATGTGGTAATATATTTAGATCTTCAGGAAGAAGAGGCTATTAAGAGACTTTCAGGAAGAAGAATATGTGAGAAATGTTGAGCAGTTTATAATATATATAAAGATTGAGATTTAAAAGTTTGTCCAAAATGTGGTGGAAAGTTGATAATTCGTCATGATGATAAACCTGAGATTATAAAGAAAAGAATAGAATTATTTAAAGAAGAGACTTTGCCAGTGATTAAAGAATTTGAAAAACAAGGTATAGTTTATAAAATTGATGCTAGCAAATCTCCGGAAGAAGTTTTTGAAGAAATTAGATGAATTTTGGATTAAAATATTGATTTTTGTACTAAAATCAGAAAAACTATCTTTAGTTTTTATATTAAAATTGAATAATTTATTTTTGCAAGGTTTTTAAATGTTGATTGAAAGAAAAAAATATAAAAATTTTAATCTTTTATTAAAAGTATTGCTTGACCGTTTTGTGGATAAAAAATTTATTTGTACTAGTAGTGGGAATTATATTTGGACAAATGAAATTATAGAGGGACTGGCTGGTAGAGCTTTAAAAATAGAAGTTTATCCTTTAGATTTTGAAGAATTTTTAGTTTTTAAATGAGTAAAATATAATAACGAACTGATAGATTCTGAGATAAAATTTAAAGCATATTTGCCATATTTTTTGGAATATATAACTTTTTGATGATATCCAAAGGTTGTATTGAGTGATTTGTCTAATAAGATTTTAATTTTAAAATCTATATTAGATTCTGTTTTGATAAGAGATTTGAAAGAATTTCTAAAGCAGGAGCAAGTAATAGATTAAAAATATTGGTTCAAAATTTTCTTACGAAAATCTTTCAGATACTTTAGGAATTTCAGATACTTTAGGAATAAAAGTTTATTTAATAAAAAAATATTTAAAATTACTATCAGAGTTAGATAATTTATATTTTTATCAGACTTTAAAATGATCTGAAATAGATTTTGTATTAGAAAGATGACAAAAATTGATACCTATAGAAGTGAAATTGTGAAATAAAATAAAAATTCCTAAAATTTTTATAAGTTTTGCTGAAAGATACAAAGATAAAGTTGAATATTTTGTAAAGACTACTAAATGGTTAGTTGATAGTAAAGTTGTTGAAGGATTAGAGATAAAATTTTTTTCTTTTTTAAATATTAAAAAAGTTTACTCTATCCAATAAGAGTATCTATTTTCTTTTTTTAAAATTTTAGCTATTTCTTTCACATCTTCTAAACTAACTTTTTTAATTTTTTCTACAATTGAGTTAATATTTTCAATTTTTCCTTTTAATAGATATTGTTCTCAAACAAAGTCAGCCCATTGGTCAGAAGTTTCTAACCCTATTTTTGTTTTTCCAATTAAGAAATTTTTAGCTTTTTCAAAATCTTTTTCAGGAATTTTTCATTCTACTAATTGGTCTAGTATTTCGTGAATAACTTTTTTGCCTTCTTCAAATTTGTCTTTTTGTAAACCAGATCTTATTAAGAATATTCCATCTTCTGGATGAGCATAATGTGAGGCTACGATATAATAACATAACCCTCTTTTTTCTCTTACTTCTTGAAAAAGTAGAGATGACATATTACCTCACAAAATAGTAGCTAACACTGCCGCTGAATATTTCCTTTCGTCCATCATATTAAAGCCAGGTATTCCTATTACAAGATGAGTTTGTTGAGTTCATTTTTTGAAAAAGTCCTTGTGTTTTGTAGCGTTTATTCCTGGGAAAGGAGGTTTTTGGCGTGTCTTTTTCTCTGGTAAATCTTTGAAAAGATTAGCTATTAAATCTTTTATTTTGTTTTCATTGTTAATCTTTCCTGAGATTATTATTAGACTATTGTCTTTTGTATATAGACTTTCTTTATAATTAAATAAATCTTGTCTTGTAAATTTTTTAATATTTTCTTCTGGTCCAAGAATTGGCCATCAGTAGCTATTGTCTCCATAGTAAAATAATTTGAATTTATCAATAACTAGTTTTTGTGGTAAATCTTCATACATTTTTATTTCTTGTATAACAACTCATTTTTCTCTTTCTAATTCATCTTCTGGAAATTGTGCATTTACTAACATATCCGAGAGTACATCAAGAGCTATATCTATATATTCAGGAGCAGATTTTACATAATATCCAGCATATTCTTCACCTGTAAAAGCATTAAATTCTCATCATATTTCATCAATAGTAGATGCTACTTCTTTGGGAGTTTTATATTTTTTTCAGCCTTTGAAAAACATATGCTCTAGAAAGTGTGAAATACCATTTATTTCCTTGGTTTCGTAAACAGATCAAGCTTTTACTAATATTTGAGTAGTAGTAGATTGACTTTCAGGTAGGTTTACTAATATAGTCTTAATTCAATTTATATCTAAAATTTTTGTTTCCATTGATTTTTTTTATTAAACAATTAAAAAACTTACAATATAATATTAATTTTAATTTAAATATCAATTTTTAGTAGATGAGAAAAAAATTATTGGCTTTTGATTTAGATGGGACCTTAACGCCTCCCTACAAAGAAGTTTTAGTCCAACATAAAAAATTTTTTGAAAATTTTATAAAAAGTTTTGATTGAAAAATAGCTATAATAACTTGATCTACCTTAGAAAAAGTAGAACAGCAGTTATTAGATTATATAAGTTCAGATTTGTTTGCTAAAATATATGTTTCTACTTGTAATGGATGAGTTTGTTATATTTTTGATTATTCTTTACAAGAGCGAAGACCTTTATGGGAATATAAATTTGATGAGAAAGATTTAAATTTTTTAAAAAGTAGTTTATATGAAGCAAGAGACCAAGTTTTAAAAGAAAAAATAAAACCAATATGAGAAGATTTTGTAGTTAAGTGATGATATATGGTTAGTTTTTCTGTTATATGAAAAGATGCACCGGATAATCTAAAAGAGAATCGAGATCCTGAATGAAGAAAAAGAAAGAAATTAATAGAATACTTAAAAGAAAAATTTTCTCAGTATGAATTTTATATTTGATGAAGAACTGCAATTGATATTTTACCAAATTGAGTTAATAAATGATTTGTTCTTGAAAAGTTGGTGGATTTTGAGAAAATTAATAAAAAAGAAGTTTTGTTTTTTGGAGATTGATTTGTTAGATGAGGTAATGATTGGCCAGTAAAAGAGTATTGATTTGATGTGGTAGAAGTTAGTTGACTTGAACAAACTTTTAATTTTATAAAACAGATATTATGAAACTTGAGGAGTTAAAAAAAATAGTAGAGGAGATAGAAAAAGAAAGAGAATTTGTTAAGAAAGTTTTAAATGGTGAGATAAAAGATACTTGAATCGAAAGGAAAGATTTTCTTAAAACAACATTAATGATAGTAGAATCTCCTAATAAAGCTAGAACTATAGCTAATTTTTTTTGAAAACCTTCTAAAAGAGTAGTTAAAGGTTTAAATGTTTATGAAGTAAGTATTTGAAAAAGGCAATTATTGATTACTGCTTCAGGTGGACATATTGTAGATTTAGTAGTTAGAAAATATACCGAAAATCTTTTCTTTTATGGAGTAGAATTCTTAGAAGATAAATATTATCCATTTTATGATACTATAAAAAAATGTATTTATAAATACAATGAAGAAGAGCAGGTTCAAATAGTAGATGATTTTGAAAAATGTAAAAAAGTAATTTTAGATAAAATTGATTTCATACAGGCTATTCAAAAATCATCTTTGGAAGTAGATGAAGTTTTTGTAGCAACTGATCCAGATACTGAATGAGAAAAAATTGCTTATGATTTGTATAGCTTGATTAAACCTTATAATATTGAAATTTACAGGATAGAATATCATGAAGTTACAAAAAGAGCTATTTTACAGGCTATTGAAGAAAAAAGAAAACTGGATGAAAATTTGGTAAGAGCTCAAATAGTTAGACGTATAGCTGACAGGCGAGTAGGTTTTAGTTTGTCTGAGAAACTTCAAAAATATTTTAATAATCCAAACTATTCTGCTTGAAGAGTGCAAACTCCAGTATTAGGATGGGTTATTCAAAGATATGAACAATCTAAAGAGAAGAAAGCAGTAATTTATATATATTTTCAAGATTTGTCAGACCAAGGAATCCAAAAGGAAGGTGTGTTTGTTAAAAAAGTTTTAACTTTTGAAGAGGATGACACAGAAAAGGTGAAAAATATTAAAAAAGAAAAAGAAGTTTTTATTAGAATTTTGGATAAAAAGCAGGAGAAGATAAATCCTTTTCCACCTTTTACTACTGATGCATTACTGCAAGAAGCAAATGATAAGTTAAGGTTAGGTGCAGACGAAGTTATGAAAATAGCTCAAGATCTTTTTGAATCCTGAGTTATTACTTATCATAGAACAGATTCTACACATATATCTGATTATGGTATAGGGATTGCTAAAGAAATTTTAAAAGAAAAAGGTTGGGAGCAATATTTTTATCCAAGGCATTGGGGTGAAAGTGGAACTCATGAGGCTATTAGACCAACTAAGCCTTATGATATGGAGACATTAAGAGCTATGGTAGAGTCTGGTATGATATTAGGTAATTTTACACGAAATCATTATAGAGTGTATGACTTGATTTTTCGCAGATTTTTAGCTTCACAGATGAAATTTTTTGTACAAGAAAAGGCTAATATTGAGATAGAATTTTTAAATATAAATTATAAAAAACAAGTAGAAATACCTACAAATATTATAGAAAATGGTTGGAATTTAATAATCCCTCAAGGTATATATTTAATAGATGAAGGGAAAAAAGAAATTAGTGTTGATAAAAAAATGGTGCCAAAAATTCCTCCATATACTCAGTGAACTTTGATAGCTCAGATGAAAGAAAGATGATTAGGGAGACCATCTACTTATGCTACAATTATTTCTACATTATTAAGAAGATGATATATTACTCAGATTCCCAAGACAGGTTGGCTAATTCCTACAAAAAAATGAAGAATAGTTTATGAATTTTTAACAAGCAGATATAAAGATTTAGTTTCAGAAGAATTTACAGCTTATTTGGAGAAACAAATGGATGAGGTGGAAAATGGAGCAGATCATAATGAAATTTTAAAACAATTATATAATTTAATACAAAAGTACATAAATTCCGAGAAAGATTAAAATCAGACCAACTATTCAATGTATTAGTTTTATGTATTTATCTTTTTTTTCTAATATTGTTTGAGGTTGCGTTATTCCAAAAGATACTAGTATAGTGATACCTATCATTGGTAAAATAAAAATTAGGTTGTATAATCCAAGAAAGAGATATTTAGTTATTGTATTTATGTTGTACATAGCTAAATATCCATTAAAGAAGACATATGGTCAAGCTGTACAAGGCAGTAAAAATAAACTTACTATACCTCAAATAAAAAATCATCAAATAGGAGAGGTTACTTTTCATATAATTTTTTTCAAATAAGGTCTTCGACTAAAAGGCACTTCCATAACAAATAGTTTTCAATATCGTATAGCATCTTTTAGATTTGCTAATCATACAATTATTCATAATATTCCTACTAAATACTTTATATAAATTCATATTTTTCAACTAGTGTGTTCAGAAATTATTTTCAATAATCATAATCACATTAAATAATAACTAATGAATACAGCTGTTGTAAATAATAATCCTGTTAAAATAACTTTTTTTATGCTTTTATATCTTAGCAGTATTGTAGTTAAAAGAATTGCCATAACGGCTAAAGCACAAGGGTTTATACTATCAGTAAATGCTGCTAAAATTAAAATTCGTAATATATGGAAAATATCATAATTTTTGACAACATTTTGGTTGTTTTTTTCATTAGTAGGTTCGTTACAAGGTTGATTAATAGAGCATCATTGGTTAGTATCTGTATAATTTTCTATTTTATGATTTTTTAAGAAATTGATAATAGATTTATCTCCTTCTATATATTTGTTTTCGTGGGATATATAAAGAAAGGGAACTCCTGTTTGTAATGGATTGAGATTTAATTGTCTTAGAGTCTTTATAAATAGATTCTTACCAGTTTCTGAAAAATATACTTCTACCTGTTTGATTTTATTAGCTAGGTTGTGAGAAGAGATGTATTCTTCTACTTTTGCACAATGAGGACATCACTTGCCATAAAATAGGATATAGTCGGAAAAATTGAAACTTACAATTAATAAAGATATTATTAAAAGTTTAAAAATTTTTTTCATTGTCAAAAAAGTTACAAATTAAATTTTTAATATAAGTTATATAGTCTTCGTTAATGCAGTAATAAACGTTTCTTCCAACTTTTGAGTGTTTGATTAAGTTTGCTTTTTCTAATGTTTTAAGATGATGAGATATAAGATTTCTTTTAAGTTTGGTTATTCTTGCTATGTCACATACACAGCTTTTTTTCTTTTGAAGAATAATTTTAAAGATTTCTAATCTATTTGAATCAGACAAAATTTTAAATAATTTTGTTATTTCTTGCATTGTTAGTTGTTAATATTTCAATGTGTGTTGAAATATATTTAAAAATTTAAAAAAATCAATATAAATCTATCCTTGACTTTATTTGATTAATAATTAAGATAACAGAAGATTTAAAAAGATTAAAGAAGATTAAGTATGATCAAAAAATTAAATATAGAAGAGAAAACATTTTCTACTTTATGGGATTGAAAAAAATTAGAATTTAAATCTGGAAAATTAGCACCACAGGCAGACGGTTCAGTAGTAGTTAGATTGGGAGATACTCAGCTTCTAGTAACCGCTGTTATGAATAAAAAACCTGACCCTAATAAAGATTTTATGCCTTTAACTATTGATTTTAGAGAATCTTATTACGCAGGATGAAAGATATGATGAAATCCTTATCAAAAGAGAGAGTGAAAACCTCATGAGCATGCTATCTTACGGGCAAGATTAACAGATAGGCCTATAAGGCCTATGTTTCCAGAAGGTATGGTAAATGATGTGGTAGTTACTATTACACCTCTTTCTGTAGATAGAGAAAACAGTCCAGGTGTTCCTGCCATTATAGGTGCTTCTTTAGCTATAATGCTAGGAGGTATTCCAATCCAGTGACCAATAGGAGCTGTTAGAATATGATATAAAGATGGGCAATATATTATAAATCCTACTTATGAAGATATAGAAAATGGAGTTTTAGATTTAGTAATAGCTTGAAC
>Ga0256836_1000519_pt1 | contig 19978 bp, 19 predicted proteins | sample 4561380metaG_FD_185974 | JGI IMG/M metagenome (GOLD analysis project Ga0256836, IMG submission 185974) | Hydrothermal vent microbial communities from Guaymas Basin, Mexico - 4561-380 | ecosystem: Environmental > Aquatic > Marine > Hydrothermal vents | place: Mexico: Guaymas Basin | collected...
ATAGAAATGTTCTACAATCCAAAAAGAAGACACAGTTATTTAGATTATTTATCACCAAATGAGTTTGAAAAAAGGTATAATTTAAAGGATTAAAAACTGAGGTGTTAACTAGTTAAATTTCTGTCTAGTTTATTGGGGACATTCCAAGTTTAGTTTTCAATCTTGTATATTTAATTTGTAAAAATTGTAACTTCAGACTAAAGATATTGATATAGTTTGGAAAATAATGATATAATCTAGCATATTATATATTGGAATTACATGGCAAGAATCACGAAAGAAGAGAGAAAAAATGGAATTATTTCTGCAGCATTAAAACTTTTCTCAGAGAAAGGTTTTTATATAACAACGATACCTGACATTGCTGAAAAGGTTGGTATGAGTGTTGGTAATTTCTATAACTATTTTACTTCTAAAGATGTTTTAGCAAAAGAGCTTGTTATGTATATCTCAGAGTATCTTGGAAAAAGTATTCGTGAGATCAATGAAAAAGAGATCTCTACAGATAAAAAAATATATGAGATAGTATCTATGTATTTTGATATGGCAAATGAAAAACCTGAAATGATAGAGTATTTTTTACGAGTTTATCTCTCTAACCGCGAAGTATTTGGTGATGGGTGTGAGGGGATGCTATGTGTCTCTCCATTTGTAACTGAGATGATGCTCTTTTTTAATGATGGGGTAGAGTGTGGTGAACTCCATGATCAAGATTTCTTTTCTGCTTTTGGTCTATTTATGGGTTATCTCGGTGGTATGGTTTTTCTTTTTGGAGAAAAAATACTTCCTGAACCATTAGAATGGTATAAAGAGTCTATTTCTCAAAATATTTATAATGCACTCAAAACAAGATAAACCTCATCTTCTTTGGTTTCAAGGTGTTACCTGTAATGGTAATACTCACTCCTTTTTAAATTTAACCAATTTAGAACACCTACTTAATAAGTTTGAGATACTTCATCATCCTGCACTTGCCTCTTTAAAAAGTTTTGATACTATTACTCAATGTCAAGAAAATTGTGATATTTTTATCTTTGAAGGAACATATGACCCTTTGTTAAAACGTAATGATATTGAGGTTTCAAAAATCGTACAACATTATGCAAAAAGTGCAAAATATATTATTGGATTAGGTTCATGTGCTAGTTTTGGGGGGATGTTTAAAGCCAGTGCTCCACAACGTAATAGTGGACTAATATTTAATGAAGATGTCAAAGAAGGTCCACTTGAAAAATACTCCAACAAGGTGATTAATATATCAGGATGTCCTATCCATCCAGAATGGTTAGAGTATGTACTCTTAATGATTGCATCACATAAAGAGATTTTAGTTGATGAATTACACCGTCCAAGGGAACTTTACAGTAATTTAGCACACCATGGTTGCACAAGAAATGAATACTTTGAATGGAAAGTAGATGCAGATAATTTCGGAGAAAAAGAGGGATGCCTTTACTATACACAAGGGTGTCGTGCCCCTATGACACATGCTTCATGTAATAAGATTTTATGGAATGAAGTAAGCTCTAAAACAAGGGTAGGAACTCCATGCTTTGGATGTACTGAACCAGACTTTCCAAGAAAGAACCTTTTTAGTACTAAAACAAATATGTCTATACCTGTTGATGTTCCTTTAGGTGTATCTAAACGCAGTTACTTAACACTCGCTGGGATTGCAAAGACATTTCACATAAAAAGATTAGAAGGGAAACTTATTGATTACAAGACAACTAATTGAGCAGATAGAGGGTGAAGCCTCTGTCAATTTTGATATGCAAGAAGATAGAGTTGCCTTTGCAACAATTGCTTTTCCCCATTTTCGAGGTATAGAGTCTATTTTAAAGGGTAAAAGTGCTCTTGATGCATTAGTGATTACACCACGTGTTTGTGGTATATGTGGACATGCTCATCTTATGGCAACTGTTCGTGCTATAGAAGATGCATATAAAAATGCTGGTCATCCAATACAACTCACTAAAAAAGTTGAGGTGATTAGAGAATTTACTCTTGTAATGGAGATGATACAGAATCATTTTAAATGGATCTATCTGTCAATTATACCAGAGTTATCAAAGTTACTTGATTCAAAAGAATTACAAACACCCCTTAAAGGTGCTTATGCATCAAGTATAGCATCAAAATCTATTGCAACATTTGCTGGGCAATGGCCTCACTCATCATACATGATACCAGGTGGGATAACAGCAGACCCGACTAATATAGATGTACTTAAAGTGGAATCTTATATTGATGAATTAATAGATTTTTTTGAAAAAGAATCTTTAGGAATTAGTTTAGAGAAATTTTTATCTTTTCAATCATGTAAAGATTTTGAAGGACTAAAGAGTGATATCTCCTTTATTGAGAGTGCCTTGATTGAAGCTGGAATGAATATAAAAGGACATAGTTACGATAGGTTTCTAGTTGCAGGAAAACATAATTTTTCAAAACCATCCAAATTAAAACAAACACGCTCTTTTAGTATTGATAATACACAAATAGGTACAAGTAATGCCTATAGCCCTCAGGAAAAAACATATGCCTATAATGCACACTATAAAGGAGATTTTTATGAAACAGGACCTTTATCGCGTTCTATGGCGATGGGATTACCGATAGTAAAAAATATGCACCGACGCTTTAAAGACAGTGCTTATTCTCGTGTAATGGCAAGAGTTTTTGAACTTGCATATCTTCTCAGGCATGCAAGAGATATATTAAAAGATATAGATATAAGTGAAAGTTCTTTTACTAAACCATTGGATATTACAAAACTTTCTGCTTCAGGGTTAGGAGTGGTAGAAGCTCCTCGTGGACCTTTACTTCACAGTATAGAGATAGAAGATGGTTTTATTAAAGAGTATAAAATTATCACCCCAACACAGTTTAATATAGGTAGCTCAACTATAGAAAATCCTACACCTGCACAAAAAGCTATGATAGGGACAACTCAAAAAGAGGCTCTTTTTATCTTTAGAACTTTTGATGTATGTTCTGTCTGTACTACACATTGAGAATTTCCCCATTAGTCCAAAAACAGTATAAGAAAAACATAATTTTAGTTTAAATTAAAAAATATAATATTTGTTTAAGTTATTCTTTTGTAGCATAGTGAATGATTATTCATTAAGTAAAAAAGGAGTTGGCTATGGCAGATAGAATTGAAGGTGTAAAAAAGCTTTTTACATCTAAAAGTGCACGTGTTGAAACAAATAAGGGCGATGCTCATTATGATAAATTGTTTGAAACATGTCAAGCAAGAATAGAAGAATTAAAAACACAACAACCTATAAATAATAGATTAGATATAGGGGATGTTTTAGAAACTCATGGTATTGAGAGACGTGATTTTATGAAGTGGGCAAGTGCCGTAACTGGAATGCTAATGCTTCCGGCTTCTTTCACTCCTTTAGTAGCTGATGCTGCTTTACTTATGAATAGAGCTCCTGTAATTTGGCTAGAACTACAAGATTGTGCAGGGAATTCTGAAGCATTACTACGTTCAGATGGACCAAAAATTGATGAAATTGTTTTAGATATCATCTCTTTAGAATTCCATGAAACACTTCAAGCTGCATCAGGTCATCAAGCGGAGAAACAACTTGAAGATGCTATGGAGCATTTTAAAGATAAATACCTTCTTTTTGTTGAGGGATCTATCCCTATGGCAATGGAGGGTCAATACGGTACTATTGGTGCAAGTGGAGAAACTTTTTATGATCATCTTATGAGAGTATCTAAGCATGCTGCTGCTGTAGTTGCAGTTGGTTCTTGTGCAACATTTGGTGGTGTTCCAGCAGCTTCACCGAATCCTACTGGTGCAGTTGGTGTAATGGATGTTGTTCAAGGAAAACCTTTAATTAATATCCCTGCATGTCCTGCTAATCCTGCCAATATGGTTGGTGTAATTTTACACTATATTCTAACCGGTCAAGTACCAGAACTTGATTCTCTTTTACGTCCTAAATTTGCATTTGGTTATCGTATTCATGATAACTGTGAACGTAGAGCTCACTTTGATGCAGGTGAATATGTTGAAGAGTGGGGTGATGAAGGTGCTAAAAATAACTTTTGTCTTTATAAAGTTGGATGTAAAGGTCCTATGACATTTAATAATTGTTCAATTGTTCGTTATAACGAAGGTGTAAACTGGCCAGTTGGTGTTGGACGTGGTTGTATAGGTTGTTCAGAACCAGATTTCTGGGATAAGTATGCATATGAGAGACCAATGGCAGATGCAAATATCAAAGCACCAACAGGTGGAGTTGAGAAAACTGTAGATGAGTTTGGTTTAGGTTTACTAACAGCAGCAGGTATTGGTATTGGTATCCATGCAGCAGCAAGTTTAGTAGCAGGTAAAAAAGAAGATGGAGGAGAAGCATAATGGCAAAAAAACATATAATAGTAGATCCGATTACTAGAATCGAAGGACACTTAAGAATTGAAGCAGTAATTGATGAAAACAACACAATTGTAGATGCTTATTCTTCATCAACAATGTTTAGAGGAATTGAAACAATTCTTCAGGGACGTGACCCGCGTGATGCAGGTCTTTTAGCAATGCGTATTTGTGGTGTTTGTACAGGTACACATTATCAAAGAAGTATAGAAGCAGTTGAAGATGCTTTTGATATTACTATTCCTAAAAATGCACGTTTAGTACGTAACCTTATTCAAGGTGCTCTTTATATGCACGATCACTTGGTGCACTTTTATCATCTTCATGCATTAGATTTTGTAGATGTAGTTTCAGCTTTATCCGCAGATCCTAAAAAGACAAGTGAAGAGGCTGTAAAGTGGGCAGGTGTAGCTGGTACAAATCCTTTTATTGAGGGTGAAGGACAGTTTAAAGAGATTCAAGATAGAGTTGCTAAGTTTGTAAAACAAGGTCGTCTTGGTATCTTTGGTAATGGTTACTGGGGTAATAAACACTACAAATTAACACCAGAACAAAATCTTATTGGTGTTGCTCATTATCTTAAAGCACTTGACATCCAACGTGATATGGCAAAAATGCAAGCCATCTTTGGTGGGAAAAATCCACATCCACAATCTATTGTAGTTGGTGGTGTGACTTGTGTCCAAGATATTCAAAATCCTGCCCGTATAGCACTTTTCAAATCTCTTTTACTTGAAACAACAAAGTTTGTAAAACAAGCATATCTTCCAGATGTTTATATGGCTGGAACTATGTATGCTGATGAGGCAACAGATTCTACTGCTACATTTACTGAGCTAATGCAAGGTAAGGGTGTCGGTGGAACAGGTGGAGGACTTCTTAGTTATATGTCTTATGGTGACTTCCGTTTAGATGATACAGGTTTCTATAAATCAGCACTTTTATTCCCTAGTGGTGTTCTTTATGATGGTGATATCTCTAAAGTTTATGATGTAGACCCTAGTAAAATTGCAGAAGATGTAACTCATGCATGGTATGAAGGTACAGGTGCTCCTGAACACCCATATGATGGAACAACAATTCCAAAATATACTGGACTTGATAAACGTGAAGATGGTATGGCTTATCTTAAAACAGATGAAAAATACTCTTGGATTAAATCTCCAATTTATGATGATAAACGTGTAGAAGTTGGACCACTAGCTCGTATGGTGATTGGTTTTGCCAAAGGTGATGAGAGAATTACGAAATATGTGAAGAACTTCCTTACTCGTGGAAATTTACCTGTATCAGTATTGTTTAGTACTGTCGGTCGTACAGCGGCTCGTGCAATTGAAACTGAACTTATGGCAGATGTCATGGTTGAGTGGGTTGATGAACTTGCAAAAAATGCGGCTAATGGTGACTTAAGTACTTGGACTGAATTTGACTTTGATAAAGTAAGTGTAAAAACAAAAGGTGCTGGTCTTGCAGAAGCTCCTCGTGGTGCACTTGGTCATTGGGTACGTGTTGAAAATGGAAAAATTGCTAATTACCAAGCAGTTGTTCCATCAACTTGGAATGCAGCACCACGTGATTACAAAGGACGATTAGGTGCATATGAAGCAGCTCTTATTGGTACGAAGGTAGCAGATCCGGAACAACCATTAGAGATTATTCGTACAATTCACAGTTTTGACCCTTGTATCGCTTGTGCTGTGCACGTAGTAGATACAAAAGGTAAAGAACTTGGTGTCTACAAAATAGATACTCAATGTAGTATCTAAGGAGGCTTGATATGAAAGCTGGATATAAACAAGTAAAAAGGATGACGGCATTTATGCGTATCAACCATTGGGTTGTCGCATTTAGTATGATAGCTGCTGTTGTAAGTGGGCTTTATATAGGTCATCCATATTATCAAACTTATATAGCTGATCCTGCAGTAGCAAAGTATGTTATGGCATGGAATAGATGGGTACATTTTATGATCGCTATCATTTTTGATGTTAGTAGTATTGTTATCGCTTATCTTTATTTCTTTTCAAGATTTGAGAAGCCATATAAAAAGATTTTGCCAACAGTTGCAAATATAAAAGAATTTTTTGAAGTTATTATCAATCTGATTACTTTGAATCGTCGTAAAAATTTTGATTCTACACATTCAGATAGTTTTAACACTGTATTCTTTTTGATGTTTCACCTTATGTTAGCATGGATGCTTTTAACAGGCTTACAACTTTATGTTCATGGTTTAGAATCTGGACTTAGTTCTATTGGTAATTGGTGGCCTTGGATGTTGCATTTAGTAACCGACTGGACTATTCCTGTAAGTAACTGGATGGTGGGTAGCTCAGCACCTACCCCTTCAATTATGGATGTTCGTATAGTACATCATCTAACAATGTGGTTTATTCTTGCATGGGTAGCATTCCATGTTTATTATCAAGTATGGCGTACCATCTTCTGGAAAGAGGGAGATATCTCTATAGTAGTTGGTGGTTCAAAATATGTTAAAGAGGATAAAGCTTAGGCTTTTTCTCTTTTTCACTTCTCAATAAATACTTTCTCTAAAGGTTCACAATGGCATTTGTCCTAGAAATTGAAACTTCATTTACTCAAAAATATATAAAAAATTACATTATAAGTATTATCCGTAGTTATGCTATTGAAGCAAAAGTAGTTCAAGATAATGAAAAAATACTCTGTGCTTTTAACTCAGAACATGAAAAACTTCAAGAGTGTCTTGATTCAATCGCACAAAGGCTTCCTGCTTCACTTTTTTTAAAATCTTCAAAGAGTTATGAACAAGAGTTAGAGATAGACTCTTTACCGGAGATAGACAATGAATATCCATTAAGTCTTGGATTGTGTCCCTCCTGTCAAAAAGAGATGCTAGATGTCTCATCAAGAAGATACTATTACCCTTTTAGCTCTTGTTCATGTTGTGGAGGGAATTATAGTTTTTTACATGCATATCCCTATGTGCGTAAAAATACCTCTTTTAAGTTTATAACACCATGTAAAAGTTGTGAAGATGAATGTACTACAGCAGGATTAAAAGAGAAACATCATTTGAACTCTTGTCATGAGTGTGGGGTTCCTGTGCGTTTACTCAATAAAACGACAGAACGATATGCAAATGATGCAGGAAGTTTTAGAACGATGTTTGAAGTTGCAGCAAAAGCATTACTTGATAATAAAAAACTTCTTTTAAAAACAACTATGGGATATAGACTTTTTTATCAGTGTGAGCATAAAAATAACGAAACAATTTTGATGATGATTAATGCAGCCAAGATTACAGATCATCTCTCTCTTATAACAGAGGAGTTTAATGCCCTTTTAAGTATAGAAAGACCAATACTTAATGTAACACTAAAAAATGAAAAATTGAAAGAGATTTTTGGTGTGAATACTTCGTATGTAAAGTATCCAGATGATGGTTTTTGTATACTTCTAGGGACAGAGCTTCAAAAACTTGGGATTGATTATATTGCTTATGAAGAAGCAAGTGCAGATACACAAGCAGATATTTTGATGGATTATGATTTAGAGTTAAGTCCACAAAAAGATATAAGAATCTTTTTAAATAAAGATGTGCTTTTTATAGCAGAGGGAGATAGAGTATCTTTCCCTTCACATAGATTTACAGAGACAAGTGTATTAAGTGTAGCTCATAATTATGTAGGACTTCCTCAAAATGGAATGATGTTTTTTGATAAGATGGAACATTTTGAATCTGTACAAGTAGATGAGGCAAAAGTGCTAGAGGAGGAGGATGAAAGTTATCATTCTAAGCAAAGTGTAATTATGCAAGATGAAGCTTCTTTTATGTCTGTGATTGCTGAACATGGTATATTTGGAGTGAAATGTGTAGGTGCTTATTTTGATGAAGAACCATCTTTTCTTTATTATGATGGTAAAAATGTTTTAAGAATTGTTCCTCCAAAAACTTTTGATAGTTCAAAAATATTAGAAGATATAGCTATACTACGCGATGGCTCAGATAGATTGGTGACAAATTTAGAAAAAAATATGCCAGATATTTATACTAAACTTGTAAATCTACAAACCAAACAAGATGTAAAACTTTTTGAGGCTGTTGCAATTTTACTCGGTTTAGAAGATGAATCAATGCGAGGTGTAACTAAAGAAGCGATGAAATTTGTTGGTAAAGGTGGTATACAGATAGATACCCATGTAACAGATAATCGTTTTGATCATGCAGCATTTTTAGCAAGTATCATCTCATATCAACTTGCTGGAGTTAGTACATCGATTCTTTCTTATTCGATTTTTGAAAGTTTTGGAGATTATTTTAATGACATACTGCAAGAACTCAAAGTAAAAACAAAAGCACAAGAGATAGTTCTTTGTGGAACCCATTTTGCAAATCAATCACTTTTTTCTCGAATGCAAAGAAATCTTAAAATGACACCTCCATTAATGAATCAAAGTTACCCTATAGGTCAGGAGAATGCCGTTGTCGGTGGAGTCTACCTCTAAAAAAAGAGTTCAAGTAAATATTGGTGGTATTGTACAAGGTGTAGGATTTCGTCCCTACATATATCAAGAAGCATTAAAAAATAATCTTACAGGCTATGTGAGTAATAATGGATCAGGTGTTAGAATAGAAATAGAAGGATCTCTTTCTCGTGTAGAGTATTTTTTAAACTCTTTTGAACAGAATGCTCCAGAATTAAGTCGTATAGATACTATAAGCATAAAAGATATAGATCCAAGGGATGAAACAACTTTTTCCATAGTCAAGACACAAAATTCTAAAGTACTTACTATGGTCTCAGCAGATATATCATTGTGTGATGATTGTCGTAGAGAGATGCAAGACCCTAAAAACCGACGCTATAAGTATCCTTTTATCAATTGTACAAACTGTGGACCTAGATATACTATAATAGATTCCCTCCCATATGACAGAAAAAATACTTCAATGAAAGATTATGTGATGTGTGAAGCATGTTCTGAGGAATATGAAGATCCTAGCAATCGACGCTACCATGCACAACCAATATCTTGTTTTGATTGTGGACCCCAGTTGCATTTTTCAAATCTTTTAGATGAAGAAAGCATACAAAACAAAAACTTTGTAAAAAAGTTATCTCAAAAGATAGCTGCTGGAGAAACGGTAGCGCTTAAAGGAATTGGTGGTTTTCATATTATTTGTGATGCAACAAACGATAAAGCTGTTGCACAACTGCGTTTAAATAAGCATAGAGCTACGAAACCTTTTGCGGTGATGTTTAGAAATCTCCAAGAGATAAAAAAAATTGCTAAACTCTCTCATGAAGATGAGGCATTGATTCTCTCCAAGGAGAGACCTATTGTAATTGTTCAAAAAAATAGAAGTAAAAAGCTTGCACAGAGTATAGCACCAAATATAGATAAAATAGGTGTGTTCTTACCATATACACCTCTTCATGAGTTGTTATTAGAAGAGTTAAAACTACCTATCATTGCAACAAGTGCAAATTTGAGTGATGAGCCAATTATACGAGATAATAGGGAGCTATTTGTAAAACTTCCTCTTGTAGTGCAAGCATCATTAAGTAATAATAGAGAGATACTTAATGCATGTGATGATAGTGTGCTTATGAATGTTGCTAATGAGAGTATAGTTCTTAGACTCTCTCGAGGGTATGCACCTAAAAGCTTTTTTTTACAAGAAGAGGTGCCTAAAAAAATATTGGCATTGGGGGCAAATCAAAAAAGTACAATCTCTTTGGCATTTGGCAATAATATAGTAATATCTCCTCATATAGGAGATTTAAACTCACTTGAATCATTTGAGTATTTTTTGAGAACCCTCGATACTTTTAAAAGGTTTTATGATTTTCAACCGGACATTATTGTATGTGACAAACATCCAAAATATGAAACAACAGTATGGGCAAAAGAGTATGCATCTCAACATCCTCATATACAACTTTTCCAAGTGCAGCACCATTATGCACATGCTCTTGCTTGTATAGCTGAGAATCAGATTGATGAAGAGGTACTAGCATTTTGTTTTGATGGTACTGGCTATGGTGATGATGGGGTACTTTGGGGATCAGAAGTTCTGCTTGCATCTAAAGATCATTATGAAAGGGTGTATCATCTCAAAGAGTTTAGTTTACTTGGTGGTGAAAAAGCAGTTAAAGAGCCAAGAAGAGTAGCTTTATCATTACTTTTTGACTACTATACACTAGATGCAGTTTTAGAGATGGATACTGCCTTAGTAAAATCGTTTACACAAAAAGAGATTAAAACACTTTATCTTATGAAAATTAAAGCGATAAATTCTCCTAAAAGTACATCAATGGGAAGATTGTTTGATGCTGTGTATGCTTTATCGAATCACTTAGATCCCTTAGCCTATGAGGGGGAGAGTGGACTTATAATGGAGAGTGAAGCTAATAAATACAGAACAAAAAGATCTTATAGTTTTGAAATTAAAGATTCAGTCATAGAATATCATAAAATGATTGCAGAGATTTTAGATGAAAAAGATTTAAGCTTAGTAGCATCTAAATTTATTAATACAATAGTAAAAATGATTTTAGAGATATCTCTTTTGCATAAAGACAAACCTATAGTTCTTAGTGGGGGTGTTTTTCAAAACAAAGTTTTACTTGAACAAGTGTTAAGTATGTGTAAAGAGAATGATATAAAATATTATATACAAAGAGAAACACCTATTAATGATGGTGGTATATCATTAGGACAAGTTTACTATGGAATACATAATCAAAGAGGAGAAAATGATGAGTGAAAGAATCGCTATTATAGGTTCGGGAAATGCTTTTTTTAAAGATGAAGGGATAGGTTTATATGCCGCAAAATATCTCAAAGAAAATTATAAATTTGATCCAAAGATCGAAGTTGTAGATGGGGGAACATTAGGGTTTAAACTTATGCCACTTTTGCAAGAATTTGATGATGTAATTATTGTTAATACTGCTTCAGATGATATGAAAAAGATAGGTGAAATAACTATTAAAACTACAGATGAATTTTTAGATGGTGATTTGATTAAAAAAACTGCTAATGAGGTTGAGATTGCAGAGATGTTACAGATATGCTCTTTAACAGAAGCAATGGCTGAAACAACAGTGATTAGTATTGTACCTGAGGATATTATTGCTGTTGAGGTTGGATTGAGTGAAAAGTTAACATCGAGATGGGAGGCATATATACAAACTATTATAAATCAAATAGAAGCTTTGGGTGTAGCAGTTTCTCAGGGTGATAAAAGTATGGAACTCGAAGAAATTTTAGATATTTTTGCTAATCCAAGTATAGAGCACTCAAGAGGCTTTTAAGAGAGCTCTAAGAGAAGAGCCACTACTATATGAATACTCATTCATTTTAGAATATGAATGCGGCTAATTATAACTCAAGTGGTGCATAAAAGTTAGACAGTATATGTCATCTATTTCCTCCCAAGATTCAGAGCTTGCACTACCGCTGAGGTGTTCTAAACTCCTCTATAATTTCTTGAAGACTTACGATAGAATTATTTTTTTCTATCTTTATATCTAGATCTTTAAGGATTTTTAGTACATTACTTATATAGGTGTCAAATATCTCTTGCATGGTTGAACTTAAACCTATATGTACATCTATCTCTTTAGGAATTATTCCTAAAACACTTGATTTTGGAATCTCTTTACCCATTAATTCAAGTATGTCAAAACATTGAAGTACACCTATTTCATGCGCTCCTCCAGAGTTAAGCCCATATCCTGTAAGTTCTTGTGACGGAATATGGTAGATACTTCCCGGTTTGTCATCTATCTCTATAGCATCAAGAATCAGTATATGTGGATACTCCATAAACATATTGAGAAGATTAATCCCCTCAACACCACCATTAACAATATCAATGGAAGGTTCAAAATGATAATTTTGTTCTAAGTATTTAGTAGCATAGATAGCGATACCATCATCCTTTTCTAAAATATTACCAACTCCTAAAATAGCTAGGTTTTTCATACGGTTCCTTTAAAGTAAGCTTCTATCAGTAGCTCGATTGCTTTTTGTTTTGGATGGTTAAACTTAAATTCAAACTCTTTTAAAAAGTATATAAAAGATTCATTTGAGATCCCTTTATACTTTTTTGTCGAGACTTCAAGATATTCCCAAAATGCTACAATATTATTAAAATGTTGGGAAACTTTTATGATTTTGCTTTCACGTTTGAACTTTTTAAATTCATCTATATATGCACCTTCGACACTATCTTTAAGAAATTGATTTTTATATTGTTGAAGTGATGGCATAAGAAGTGTATAAATATGCCCTTTGTAATCAAATGTAAGAAAGTTATGAGCATCAAATACAGCCTCTTTTTGAAGTTTTTTAGAATTTTCAAGATAAAAATATTCCTCATATTCACACTCTCTTGAACGAACTTTTTCATATTCTAGTTCACATATTTGTGCACTTAAAACTCGTAACTTTTCATAGAAGTTTTGTACAGATACATAAGAGAAGGAAAGCCTTTTTGAAACTTGCAGGGCACTTTCATCATAAATAAAACACTGAATGAGAGTTATCGCTTTATTTATTTTTGTTTTAGCAGTTTTTTTATGGCATTTTGAACATTTTATACGGCCATCTTTAAGATGATAAACAAAATTATGACAGTAGAGACATTCAGTGAGCCATAGCATAAGAGAGAAGTATCCTTTTTGTGTCAATTAGTCCGAAAACTATATAAGAAGTTATTTGTTTTAGCTTTCTTTTACATAATCTACTATAAAATCTTTTAAAACTGAATAAACATTCACTTATAAATAAAGGAAATGTATGGAGCTGGGTTATATCTTAATATTTTGGTATGGAATTTTACATGCATTTGGACCTGATCACCTTACTGCCATCGCAGATTTTTCTATTGGAAAGTCTATGAAAAAGACAATGATGATAACTCTTGCTTTCGCCTTTGGACACGGGATGACTCTTTTTGTTTTTGCAAAGTTTTTGGAGATATACGACTTGCCTGAGTCTGTAACAGCTTATGGAGATATCATATCTTCTAGTGTGATTATTGCTATGGGGATTTATCTTCTCTATATGGTCATAGCCGATAAAATTCATCTTAACAAACATATGCACGAAGGTAAAGAGCATATCCATATCTACTTTGGGAAGGAACATTCACATAATGATACAGTAGCTTCCTCTTCAGCATGGACAATGGGAGCATTAATGGGAATAGGTGGCGTTCGTGGAATGCTTATCACTCTAGGAATGCTAAATGGTCACTCTATAGAATTTAGTATGGTACTTGCATTTATAGCAGGTGTAAGTTTAGTTTTTGTAAGTTTTGGTGGTGTGATTCTCTACCTAAATAAAGAGTTCTTAACAAATAAAACGAATGTAAGAAGAGTATTTACAACTGCAGGAATTGTCTCAGTAGTAGTTGGAACAAATATGCTTTGGGCATAAAAAATAATAACAATTAAATTTCAAGGAGAATAGAATATGTGTGCAGATTGCGGATGTAGTATAACAGGAACAACTTTAGGAGATGGTGGGCACCATCATCACGATCAGGACCATGGACATAGTCATTCACATGGCCACTCTCACGAGCATCAAGCAGCACATGAGACACTACATCATAATCCACAGCTTAATGATAAAAAAACCATCAGTGTAATTACAAAAATACTTGATAAAAATAATCATGAAGCTGGGCATAATCGTGCACACTTTGATAAGCATGGTGTTTTGTCTATAAATCTTATGAGCTCTCCAGGGAGTGGAAAAACAACTCTATTAGAGCATATGGCTGATATGGCAGATTTTAAATTTGGTGTTATAGAGGGAGATTTAGAAACAAGTCGTGATGCAGATAGAATTAAGGCTAAAGGGATTCCTGCATTCCAGATTCAGACAGGTTCAGCATGTCATTTAGATGCATTTATGGTGCATAAGGGTCTACATGATATGCCCCTTAATGAGATAGATGTTTGTTTTATAGAAAATGTAGGAAACCTTGTATGCCCTGCTTCTTATGATGTTGGAAGTCATTTAAACATTGTCCTTGTTTCTATTCCAGAAGGAAGTGACAAGATTGAAAAATATCCTGTGATGTTTCGCCAAGCAGATTTAATACTTATCACTAAAATGGACTTGATTGAGCATTTTGATTATGACATAGAACATGAGAAAAAAGAAGCGAGAAAGATTAAGCCAGGTGTAGATATTTTAGAAGTTAATATCAAAGATAAAGCATCTATACAAAGAGTGATAGATTGGATAGAGTTTAAAAGAAAGATGAGAGCTTAATATGTGTTTATCGATTCCAAGTAAAGTAGTAGAGTTAGATTTAGAGAGAAATGTTGCTATTGTTGATACTATGGGTGTTAAACGCGAGGCTGGATTGGAACTGATGGAAGAGGGGGATGTAAAGATTGGTGATTATGTTCTGCTTCATATAGGTTTTATAATGAATAAGATAGATGAAGAAGATGCTATGGAATCACTCAAGGTCTATAATGAAATCTTAGAGAAGCTTGATGAAGAAGATCGAAGGCAGATGGTCATAGATGATGATAATTGCGAAAATAGAGGGGCTTAAATGAGTGGACTGCAACTCAAAGATCTATATGATGGTTTTCGTAATCCTGAAGTGATTCAGGGTTTTGCAAAACTCATAGAACAAGAGGCAAAAAAACTCTCTCGCCCTATTAATATTATGGAAGTATGTGGTGGGCATACCCACTCTATTATGAAATTCGGACTTCCTCAGCTTTTGCCTGATAATATTAACTTTATTCATGGTCCTGGGTGTCCAGTTTGTATCATGCCAAAAGAGCGGATTGATCATGCTTACATTTTAGCAGAGCAAGAAGACACCATTTTAGTAACCCTTGGTGATATGATAAAAGTTCCCGGAAGTCGAGGAAGTCTTCAAGATGCAAGAGCAAAAGGTGCTGATGTTCGTTTTATCTACTCTCCACTTGATGCACTTAAAATTGCAGAGGAGAATCCAGAGAAAAAGATTATCTTTTTTGCAATAGGATTTGAGACAACGACTCCGATGACAACTGCACTTATAGATATAGTACTCAAGCGTAAAATTAAGAATATCTTTTTTCATATTAACCATGTAACTGTTCCAGAGGTTATGGTGGAGCTTATAGATAGTCGTGATGAGCATGTAGATAGTTACAATAATCGTATAGATGCTTTTTTAGGGCCTAGTCATGTGAGTGTTATCACGGGTAGTAAAATTTATGAAAAATTTCCTAAAGAGTATAATCGTCCTGTTGTTGTTGCTGGGTTTGAACCTGTCGATGTAATGGAAGCTATTTTAATGATAGTAAAACAGTTTACTGAGAATCGCTGTGAGCTAGAGATAGAGTACAAACGTCTAGTAACTCACGATGGAAACCTAAAAGCCCAAGCACTCATAGAAAACTACTTTGAAAAAGCATCCCTTTTTAAATGGCGTGGACTTGGAAATGTACCTGAAAGTGGCTACAAACTCCGTCCACAATTTGCTGATATTGATGCTGAGAGAATCTATGCTGATCTTCTACCTCGTGAGGAGATAGAAGATCATAAGCTCTGTATTTGTGGTGATATTTTACGTGGAATGGCAAAACCTGATGAGTGTACTATCTTTGGAACAGCCTGTAAGCCACAAACACCATTAGGAAGCTGTATGGTAAGTAGTGAAGGTGCTTGTGCTGCATACTATAAGTATGGAAACTTATTAAAATAAAGGTCTAGTTCAGATGAATAAACAGATAACCCTAGCGATGGGAAATGGTGGCGAAGAGAATAATGAGCTTATAAGTAAGATTTTTTACAAAGCCTTTAAAAACGATATACTTGAAAAAAGTGAAGATGCTGCAGTTATTCATGGTGGTGAACTTGCATTTAGTACAGATAGCTTTACAGTAAGCCCACTCTTTTTTCCAGGTGGAGATATAGGAAAACTTGCTATTTGTGGTACTTGTAATGACCTTGCTATGATGGGTGCAAAACCGAAGTACCTTACTTGTAGTGTGATTATAGAAGAAGGATTTTCTACTCGTGAACTTGAAAAGATAGTACGAAGTATGAAAAAAGAGTTAGAGAGTAATGGTGCCATTGTTGTGAGTGGTGACACAAAGGTAGTTCCTCGAGGGAGTGTTGATAAAATCTTCATTAACACGACAGGTATTGGTGAAATTGTTAAAAAAGGGATTAGCTCAAACAACATCTCTCAAGAGGATATTATTCTTGTTAGTCGTGATTTAGGTCGACATGGTGCAACTATATTTGCAGCACGTGAGGGTATAGAGCTTTCTAGTACACTAGAGAGTGATTGTGCTTCTCTTACACATCAGGTACAAGCTCTCATTGAAGCAGATGTAAAGATTACTGCTCTTCGTGATGCGACACGTGGTGGTGTGAGTGCAGTGCTTAATGAGTGGGCAAAACAATCAAATATCTGTATAGAAGTTGAAGAGGAGTCCATTCCTGTTTCTGAAGAAGTATATGGTATCTGTGAAATGTTAGGGTTTGAAGCTGTCAATCTAGCCAATGAGGGTGCTTTTGTTCTTGCGATAGCCAAAGAGGATGAAGCAAAAGCTTTAGAAGTTTTACATAGTTTTGAAAACTCCTCAAATGCTGTAAAAATTGCTAATGTAAGTGATGCATATGTTGGTAAAGTTGTGCTTTTAAGTTCGTACGGGACAAAACGATTTTTAGATACCCCAACAGGAGAACTTCTTCCAAGAATTTGCTAGGAAGTTTAAAGAGAGATACATGAAGATAACACTCCTTGTAACAAGTTTTAATTCAAGTTCTCAAATAGCATTTTGTGCACTCAAAGATATGGAACATACTATCGATGTAGTATATGCAATGAATCCTGAACAGATGGAACAAGAGGTGTCATCATTTCAACCTGATATCATCATCTCCCCTTTTTTAAAAAAATTTATACCTGATACTCTCTATAGTAAATATCCATGTTTTGTACTACATCCTGGGATAAGAGGGGATAGAGGAGCATACTCTTTGGATAATGCTATAAGAGAAGACAAGAGAGAATGGGGAGTAGTTTATCTAAAAGCTAATGATGAGTATGATTGTGGTGCTATCTATGCTGAAGAGTTCTTTTCAATGCGTAAAACCTATAAAGCATCTTTATATCGTAATGAAGTGAATCAAAGTTCGATTCAGGCTCTTAAAACACTTCTGTCTAATATAGAAGATAAAGTTTTTTTACCTATTTTACAAGATGATAATATTATGCATAAGCAACTTACTCAAGATGATCGTTCTATAGACTGGATTAAAGATACAACAGCTGTAATATTGAAAAAAATATATATGAGTGATAGTCATCCTGGTGTAAAAGATGAGATACTCGGGGTAGAATGTTATCTTTATGGTGCTCATAATGAACAAAAATTAAGAGGAAAACATCCAAAAGAGATACTTGCCAAACGCGATGGTGCTATCTGTCTTGCAACAATAGATGGTGCAGTTTGGATAACACACCTAAAAGAGATAGATCGTTTTAAATTACCAGCAACTTATGTTTTAAAAGAGAAACTGCTAGGGATAAAAGAGGATCGTTTACCTCTAGTATTTGATAAAAGTTATGAAACTTTTTATGAGATAAGTTGTGAGATAAATAATGATATTGCTTATCTGTATTTTGATTTTCATAATGGTGCATTTAGTAGTGAAAAATGTATGAAACTCAAATATGCCTTCGAGTATATTAAAACAGAGGCAAAAGTTGTAGTATTGATGGGAGGGAAAGACTTTTTTAGTAATGGAATTCATCTTAATATACTAGAAGATAGCAAAAAAAATGGTGAAGATGGTTGGAGCAATATAAATGCGATGAATGATCTTGTTAAAAGTATATTATTTGCTGATGATGTTATTACTGTAGCTTCATTTGAAAAAAATTCTGGAGCAGGAGGAGTTTTTTTAGCACTTGCTTGTGATTATGTTTTGGGAAGTGATAGTGCTGTTTTAAACCCACATTATAAAACTTTAGGGCTAAGTGGGAGTGAGTATCACAGTTATACACTACCAAAAAGAGTGGGTTCAGAGAGATCAATGCAACTCTTAGATGAATGTCTTCCTTTGGATGCAAAGCAAGCTAAAGAGATAGGAATGATAGATGAAGTTTATATATCTTTGAATTATAAAGAAAGTTTAGATTCTTTTTGTAATACTTTGTTACACGAAGAGGAAAAGTATGAAGATTTTCTTTGGGATAAAGAGGAGTATTTAGAGGAAAATCGAGCTAAAATAGAACAAGCAAGAGAACAAGAGATAGATATAATGTATCCAGAGTTTTGGGAGGAAGCGAGTAGTTTTCACACACTGCGTTATGAGTTTGTTTATAAAGTTTGCCCCCTTAGTACACCCAAAAGATTAAAAGCTATAATAAATGAATAATTATTCACTTTAGGATCGATATGCATGAATACAGTGTAGTACAAGCACTTTTAGAACAGATAGAGGGTGTGGCAGAAGAGAATGATGCCTCAAAAGTTACTAAAATTGTTGTTAAAATTGGTGTAATGAGTGGTATTGAATCACACCTTTTAGAGATAGCCTTTAATACCTTTAAAGAAAAAACCATTTGTGATGGTGCAGATTTTGTAATGAATATACAACCGTTGACTATAGAGTGTCAAGAATGTCAAGAGGTAAGTGAATTACAAAAGATACATTATTGCTGTCAAAAGTGTGGATCAACCAATGTTAAAGTAACTGATGGGGAAGATATGTTCCTTATGAGTTTAGAGATGGAATAAAAAAATAAATTCTAAGGAAAGATTATATGCAAGAATACTGGGAAAGTTATGTAAAACCAATTGGAAGTCATAAGGCAATGGTCTCATTTAATGCTGGTGTGGCAGATAGTGTTCCAGATGCTGAGTATATGTTTGTAGGTTTTGTAAAAGTAAAACTCAATACACCTAAAGAGGATGGCCTTGTTAATGAGGAGGAGTCTAATGATGTGGGTTTTATTGAAGATCGACTTGAGATGGAATCTCTTCGCTGGAGAAGTGGAAAATATATAGGTCGTATTATTACTCAAGGTGAAGTAAATTTTATCTATTATCTTAAGCTTGACTTTGAATGGAGCAATACTGTAGAGGCTGCAATGGAACATTTTCCTGAGTATAAGTATGAATTTGGTTCAAGAATGGATATGGAGTGGGAAGTCTACCAAAAGCTTCTTTTTCCAACTATAAAAGAGTGGCAAATTATAGCAAATCATCATTCTTGTAATTCACTCAAAGAGCAAGGTGATAATCTTAGACTAGAGCGTGCCATAGAGCATAAGGCTTATTTTGAATCAGAAGATGAAAGAAAGCAGTTTATAGAGCTATTTGAGTCTGAAGGGTTTAAAAATCAAAAAGAGATAGAAGTACCTTTTAATGCTAAAACGATGTATGGAGTGCAATTCTATCGTATAGACATACCTTTTTACTATGATATAGATGAACTTACCATGAAGATTATAGACATGAGCAATCGCTGTAATGGACAATATGATGGTTGGGAATGTTCTTTAGTTAAGATGTAGCAACTAAAAGAGCTACTTAAATTTCC